>Ga0247833_1002135_pt1 | contig 29832 bp, 21 predicted proteins | sample LaCruzMarch2015__7_FD_187117 | JGI IMG/M metagenome (GOLD analysis project Ga0247833, IMG submission 187117) | Freshwater microbial communities from meromictic Lake La Cruz, Castile-La Mancha, Spain - LaCruzMarch2015_8m | ecosystem: Environmental > Aquatic > Freshwater > Lake | place: Spain... | reverse complement strand
CAGTGCCTGGTCGCGGCGCTCGGCGGTTGAAAGGCTGCCGGTGGAGGCCTGTGCCAGCGGGGGCTGCGCCGGCTGGGAGGGGCTGGGAGCGGACATCGGGTGCTCGAGCAGGTGATTGAAAATTGAGAGATAGGACCGGCTGCTGGATGCCAGCGGTGGGCTGTCGGATTCATACAGTAACGAAATTCGCCACCGTTCCAGTAGTGTCCGGCACGATCCGTGCCGTTTCCCCCGCGCAGAAGACCCCGGATGAACTAATGGCCGGCAGCCCGCTCGCTCTCGACATGAGGATCGGCAGCACAGAATCCCGTCGCTCACGCTCAGGGCTTGTATGAAGCCCGACGGGAAATCCCGTCGCTTACTCCCCCATAAAAGCCCCCGGCGTAAGCCGGGGGATCGGCAGCGGAGAATCCCGTCGCTCACGCTCAGGGCTTGTATGAAGCCCGGCAAGGAATCCCGTCGCTTACGCCCCCATAAAAGCCCCCGGCGTAAGCCGGGGGATCGGCAGCGGAGAATCCCGTCGCTTACGCTCAGGGCTTGTATGAAGCCCGGCTGGGAATCCCGTCGCTCACGCCCCCATAAAAGCCCCCGGCGTAAGCCGGGGGATCGGCAGCGGAGAATCCCGTCGCTCACGCTCAGGGCTTGTATCACCCCCAGCCAGGTGGCGGCGGGATAGCATGAGAAGTGCGTCGACCGGCTCCTGCCGGCGGTTGGAGGCTGGTAAACGGTTCCTCTGCAATCGGCTCGGGCGACGTAACTGCCTCGTTGGGTGAATCCTCGTTGGATGAATTATGATCACCGAGTCGCTCACAGCCAATGAAAGCTGACACGGGCGCAATTGGACGCCGTTTGCATGTCGCCATCATTCGATCAGCACGACGAACTGGCACATGTGCAGCCGGTCGTGATTTTTGGGATGCACCGCTCTGGCACGTCCTGCCTGGCTGGCTGCCTCGAGGAACTGGGTCTGCAGCTGGGCAACGTGATCACTTCTGCGCCGTATAACCAGAAGGGCAATCGAGAGAATCCTGATAGTTGGCCGATTCATGACGCGATCCTGAGTCGAGTAGGTGCCGCATGGGACAATCCGCCTGACGGTATCGTGTCGTGGGCGCCGGAGCAGATAATAGCCATGAGGCAATTCCTGAAGGGCTATCAGCCGCTTCCGGAGCCCTGGGGATTCAAGGACCCTCGCATCACGCTGCTCTTGGATGGCTGGTTTTCCATTGTTCCTCATCTGAGGCTCGTCGCGTCGATCCGACATCCCGTGGCCGTTGCGAAATCTCTCGCTGCAAGGAATGGCTTCAGCGAAGAGCGGTCGTTCTCGCTCTGGGAGCGATACAACCGCGACGTGTTGCGTTGGCATTCGCTGACGGGCTGCGCAGTCGTCAACTACGACGATCCGCATTATGAGCAGACGGTGCGGCGGGTCGCGACAGATCTCGGCCTCTCCGCAGATCGACCGCTGGCGTTCCGGTCGAACGAATTGAATCATCACGGCGTCACCCAGCAGCCGCCCGAAACGGTGGCTGCCCTGTGGAGTAAGCTTCTGGAGATCGCCTCGTAATGGCTCTGCGGCTATCGATCATCGTGATCGGCTTCGACATGAAGCGGGAACTGCCTCGCACGGTTGTTTCTCTGCTTCCGCCCTATCAACAGGGCGTTCACCATGACGAGGTTGAGATCATCGTCGTCGATAACGGCTCGGCCGAACCCGTGTGCCGCGACTGGTTTCCAGAGGAAGCAGCCATCCGAGTCGAGCGGGTCAAGGGGGGAGGCGCGTCGCCGTGCATGGCGATCAACGAGGGTGCAAGGCTTGCGCGTGCCGAACACTTAGCCGTTGTCATCGACGGCGCCAGGATGGCCTCGCCGGGGTTGGTGAAAACTGCACTGGCCGCCGCTGGTATTCATCCGAGGAGCTTTGTCGCGACCCTGGGATTCCACCTCGGGCCGAAAGTGCAGCAGGTTTCGGTGACCGAAGGATATACCCGCGAGATTGAGGACAGCTTGCTGGCCAGTATCGGTTGGCCGAGGGAAGGCTATCGGCTGTTTGAGGTGTGCGCACTCGGCGAAAGCTACATCTATGGCGTCCTCAAAGTGCCTTCGGAGACAACGTTTTGTGTCATGAAAACGGCCCTGTTTCATGAGATCAATGGCTATGACGAACGATTTGTGCAGCTTGGCGGTGGGCTGGCTAGCTTCGACTTTTTCCGGAGGGCCTTGGAGGCGGCAGGCGAAGGCTTCGTGATGCTCGTGGGCGAGGGGACCTTTCATCAGCTCCACTACGGCGCAACAACTCAGGCGGGGGGCATCGGGCGCAGATATGACGGGGAGGCGTCGCTGGGGGATGTCTATACGCGGGAGTATGAGGAGATCGTTGGCAGGCCATTCGCGTTCGCCACTCAAGTGCCCTTGTTATTCGGTCGCGTGACGCATCCCGAAGTCCCCCGTCTTTTCTTGAGGGCAGCAGACCACCAATGAGTGACATCGGCACGGATCATCGCTCGTCGCTGGATACGGCCAACGTCTATGCCCAGAGGCTTGTCTGGTGTGTCGCGGTGTTCAGCCAGTTGAGTGCGGCTTTCTGTCCTTCAGGACCCTGAAGCCGCTCCTGCTGTTCGTCAGGAGATGCTGTCACAGGGAGCCCGCGGATATGCGTTTCGGCAAGGTGATTGGGTCTATCTGCCACAGCAGGGTTCACTCGGGTTCACGGTGCCTGCACGTCCGGGATGGGACCCTTACCCCGTGATCGGGAATGTGAATAGCGACGTCGACGAAAAAGGGCACATCAAGCCGACCGCTCCGGCGGACCAACTCTATAATCTCGCCGACGATCCGCAGCAGAAGACAAATGCGGTTCGCCAACACCTGAGCGTGCCGCGGCCATGCGGTCGCGGCTCGACAAACTTGTGCCACCGCCAGAGGTCCCAGTCCGCGGCGGATGAGATTTCGGATCCAGAGCGGGTCTGCGGGATCCGCAGGTCGACCTGCTCCCAGGCAACGAGACTGGCTCCTCATGACTCGCGCATGGTTGTTCGGCCTCACGCACGGTCCGGCTTACAGGCGACGACCCGCGCAATGAGCACGGTGCGTCGCGCCGTCGAGGCTCATCATGTGGCCCAGCACGCGATCGGAAAAAAACACCGTGGTGCGGTACAGCCACGAGTAATAGATAAAGACGCAACACATCCTGATTCTCCAGGTAAAAAACGGAAAGATGCTCCGAATGACAGGCCGCAGGACCCGATTGCCACTCGCCAGAGAGACGATGTGATTGATGACATCCATGTTGTTGAGATTCCCGGGCGGACGACTCGTCGTAAGATCGAGGAGCGGCAACTGCTGAAGACACTGCTCGTCGCGCACGAGCGTCCAAAACACCCGACCGAAGACGTGATAGAGAGCGGGGGCCGCGCCAGTCGTGTCGAGCAATTCCTCCCCCACGAGGAAGAGCCGTCCCTGATGTTCGTCAGCAGCGCAGCTCTTCAGAGAGAGGCCGTCGAGAGTGCCAACCCCAGCCGGATGCGCGGGACGGGCGTAGCCGGTTCCCAGCAGCACGAGGTCGACGCTTTCGATGATGGTGCCGTCCGTCAGGGTCACCGCCCGGCTCCGAACGGTCTCTATCCCGACTCCCGCGTACCGGCGGATGCGTCGCGAGTTTCTCAGGAGAGAACTACGGCCAGGAACATACTGGTCGTCGCGAAGATCGAATCGTCGTGGCGGCAGCCAGGAGCGGAGCCCCCGCCGCCCAAACGTGATTACGGCTTGAGCGTTGATGAGTGCATTGAGGATGAACGTGCTCACCGTCATGCCACAGAGCAATTGAAGAATCGTCATCGGCCACACGCGGAGAGACTCCGATCCGGAAAAGAATCGTGGTGATCGAACCACCCAGTGCAGCTGCCCGTGAGGGTCGTCGTTCTCCTGTCTGCGCAGGACGTTCACGCAGAGATCAAGAGCCGACGCTCCGCCACCAACCACGACCACTCTTTTTCCCCTCGTCTCCTCCCATCGGTCGAACTGGCTCGAATGAACCATGGGCACGCTGCCGTCTGTGTCGACTGGAGGCACGATGGGCGAGGCGTGCCTTCCCGTGCAGAGCACGAGCTTGCGGCAGCGGATGACATCTCGACGGCCGGACCCGACAAGGACCTGGAGCACCCAGCACCCCTCTGCATCCGACCATGAACCACCGACCACGTCATGAGAACATCGAATGTAGTGCTGCAGGTTCTGCACGCGAACATACGCCTCGATGAAATGCAGAACGTCACGTGCGTGCCACGCGGCCTTGCGTGTGGTGAATCCCTGAAGGCAGAAATCGAGCGGATGGTTCTGGATGGTCTGCCATGATGGGACGCGTGCCCATAGTCCTCCGAGCGACTCGGCTCGCTCAAGCAGTAGAATCCTCGTGTATCGCTGCTGAACGGCTTCAGCGAGCATGACGACGCCCCCCAGCCCCCCTCCCACGATGATGGCGTCGAGGATTTCCACTTCGACTCAGGATTGGTGTTCCTTGGCCCTGCACCGCTATCTGGATTCTCGCATAGAAACCGGCCGGCGGCCAAAACATTCCGGGAATGATGATGCTGCCGCGATAGATTCCGTCGGGGATCAGTTCTCGGGGGTCAACGTGAGCCTGCGGAACCTCGACGTCCGCCCCCACGACAATCCAGGTTTGGCCGGGTTGGATCGCAGCGATGCACCCGCAGCGTCACGGTGACCGGCAAGCACGGTTTCTGCATTGAGCAGCTGGATATAGAAATTGCCGGCCCTCGGCAGACCGATGAAGACAACACGTGGCAGGCAACTGATTTCAATGTTCACGATCCCAAGAATCTTGGCATTGGCGACATCAACTACTGGTTTGTCGAGGGCAATGTTGGAGCGGTGGAGAAGTTCACTAAGAACGGCGGAGAACACATCCGGGCCAGGCGGATCGGATCACATCCGGTTCCAGAAGGAACCCCGGAAAAATGACGCACGGCGGCCAGCGTTTCCTGAATCTCGACCTGAAGCGGGCTGAACCGAGAGAATCGCGATATCATCAAAAAAACGTGGGATATCGTTCCCACTCGCATGACGCATGAAGAAAAAGGCAAGTCCAGGTCAAAGAATCTGGCCGTCGCCATGGCCCTTGTCGCTGCGATCGTCTGTGCCACTGCCGAAGCCCGTCAGCCGCGCGGGGTGCCCCTGGTCGCTTCCGTGAGGACTCAGGCGGCTGACACATGATCCTCGCGCGTTCCCCGAACGGTCACGCGGGTGGGTGTTCCCGACCGGTGTTCTCTGGCGAAGCACCGGGGCTTGGCGAGGAATCCCGCCGCTTACGCTCAGGGCTTCTATCAGGGGCTTGTATGAACCCTCCCATAAAAGCCCTCGGCGTAAGCCGGGGGATCGGCAGCGAGGAATCCCGTCGCTTACGCATGCGTGCAGGTGCACATGTCGGCCTGCGCGTTGAATCCACAGACGGCCGCGAGCACCGCCGCGACAGGCAGCACCAGCTTCAGTGGTGTCACTAGGATCGGTTTCTGCATCGGGGAATCGCTCGGCATGAAGTCCGGCAAAAAGAATAGCGATTGAGAAGGATCCCTGCGCGGGCCGCGGCGGATGTCGATCACCGGCAGGTCTTTTGCAAGCCTCCGGTTCGAGGTGGGCCGGCTTGGTCATGAATGCGACGACCAACAGACCCTTTCCCCCCGGATTTACCAGTGTCTCGGGCGATTATTTGCTGCCGAAAACCCCTGCCCCCATCCCTCTCGTTTCGGCAGACTAGAATGAAAGGGCCGCCACCGCAGGGAGCAGTATGATCGAATTCGTATCCCGCATTTCCGTCGTCTGCTTCGCGGCGAGCTACGCGGTGGCGCTCGTCTGCGAGGGCTCCCGGCTTCTCTTCCGCTCGGGCGTGAGGGGCGCGGCGATGGTCGGCTTCGCCGGCGCCGGTCTGGTGGCCCACACGCTGTTCCTCGTCTGGCGGGCGGCCAACGAACCGGCGGTGCCCCTGTCGAGTGCCTTCGACTGGTATTTGCTGGCGTCCTGGGTGCTGGCGGGCGGCTATCTCTGGCTCACGATCGCGAACCCCCGCACGCCCGTGGGTCTGTTTCTGTTGCCTGTTGTGCTGGGGCTGATCGGTGCCGCCGAGGTCTCCAGCCGATCTCCTTTTCCACAGAGTCCGGCCACGCAGATCTGGGGAGCGATCCACGGCAGCTTCAATCTGGCGGCGAGCGTGGCCGTGGCCATCGGTGCCCTGGCAGGCGTGCTCTGGCTGATCCAGGCAGCCAGGCTGGGCCGCAAGCAGCCGCCGCTCCGCAGCTTCCGGCTGCCGAGCCTGGAGCGGCTCGCCCACACCACCGAACGCACCCTTGCGATTGCCGCCTGGACTGCCGCCGCCGGCTTCCTCTCGGGGATGGTGCTCAATGCCGTCAATCGACAACGCGGCCTTTTGGAGACCGTCCCCTGGAACGATCCCGTCGTGCTCCGCATGGCGGGCTTGGTGGCGTGGCTGGTAACCGCGGCGGTGGTGGTGCGGGTGATGGGCCGCCGCGCCGATGGCCCGCGGATCGCCGCCTGGCTGTCGCTGGTGAGTTTTGGCGTGCTGACGGCATCGATTCTGTGGGGGCTGTTTGGGACAACGCGGCACGGCGTGCCCCCGGTGCGAGACATGTCGGAGACGTCCGAAGCTGCCCTGCCTCGAGCCTGGCCCACGCCCGCTGCTGCCGCTCGTCCCGCATCCGCTGCCGCACCGGAGGCCACGCCATGACGCTGGCCTTCGTGGGTGGCACCCATCGCACCGTGCCACTCGCTCTGCGGGAAAGGCTGGCCTTCTCCGCTGAACAGGCGGCCGAGGCGCTCGGCCGGTTTCGTGAACGGTTTCCAGGCCGGGAGGGCGTGCTGCTTTCCACGTGCAACCGGGTCGAGTTCTATGCCGCAGGCGGTCGGGCGGACGTGCCGCCGCCGCCGCCGGAACAGCTGGTTTCCTTTCTGGCGGAATGCCGTGGCATCGATGCCGATCTCCTCACGCCCGTGCTCGCCGGAGACCGTGGCGAGGGGGTCGCCCGCCATCTCTTCAGCGTGGCGGCTGGCCTCGACAGCATGGTGCTGGGTGAACCGCAGATCGTGGCGCAGGTGAAGCAGGCGTGGAGCCTGGCGCAGGAGAGCCGCACCTCCGGTCCGCTCACCGGCGAGATGTTTCAGGCCGCCCTGCGGACGGCGAAACGGGTGGCCACCGAGACCGCCATCGGTCGCGAGCGGCTCTCGATTCCCAGCGTGGCCGTTGCCGACTTCGCCAGCGGCGTCTTCGAGCGGTTCGACGACAAGCGGGTGCTGCTCATCGGCGCCGGCAAGATGGCGGCCGAGACGCTCCGCTACCTGCGGGTGGCCGGAGCCCGTGACGTCGTCATCGTCAATCGCACCGCCGGCCGTGCCGACGAACTGGCAACGCGTCTTGGTGCCCGGGCCGGACGGTTTGAGGACCTCTCGGCCGAACTCGCCGCGGCCGACCTCGTGGTGAGCACGACCGGGGCGACGGAGCCGGTCGTGTCCCCGGAGCTGTTTGGCCGGGCGGAGTCGCGGCGCGGCGGGCGGCCGCTGGTCGTGCTCGATCTCGCCGTGCCGCGGGACTTCGATCCACGGATCGGCACGCGTCCTGGCGTGTGGCTCTACTCCGTCGACGACCTCGCCGCGGCCTGCGACGCCAACCGCAAGAGCCGGCAGCGCGAGATGCCCGCGGCGGTCATGATCATCGACGAGGAAACGCAGCGGTTCATGGGCGACCTGCACCACCGTTCGACGGCGCCGGTGATCGAACGGCTCCGTGCGGGCTGGAGCGAGACCGGCGAGATGGAGCTCGACCGGCTGTTCCGTCGGCTCCCAACGCTCGACGACGCCGCCCGGGCCGAGATTCGGCAGGCCTTCGACCGCTATGCCGCCAAACTGCTTCATCCGCCGCTGGCCTCGCTGCGGAGCGAGAGCCGGGCCGGCCCACCGCACGGACTGCTCGACGCGCTCCAGCGGCTGTTCGATCTGAAGGATTGAACGTCCGCGGCCCATGCATCATGCTGCCGCTGGTGCGTGTTGCCGATGGATCTTCTCCTCGGCCCGTTGCGCTCTCCGTCGCTCACCCCGTCGCTCACCCCGTCGCTCTTCCTGTCGCTCTTCCTGTCGCTCTTCCTGTCGCGTTACGAGCCATCCCCCGTGCCAGACTCTCCCGCGACGCCTGATGCAATCCACGAGGCTGCGGCCTCCGTGGCGGCTGCGGGTGTGCTCGTCATTCTCGGCGCGTCTGGCGACCTGACCAAACGGCTGATCATGCCGGCGCTCTACAACCTCGCCTGCGACGGGCTTCTGCCGGACGATTTTGCGGTGGTCGGCATGGCCCGGCAGAACATGACGACCGAGGAGTTCCGGGAACTCAAGCGGCAGGAGATCGTCCGATTCAATACCCGACAGACGTTCGACGCCGACCGCTGGCAGTGGCTCGAGTCCCGCCTGCACTACACGTCCGGGGAATTCGCAGACGCCGCCGCCTTTGGCCGGCTGCGGGAAGTCGTGGAGGCCGTGGGAAAGGGCACCGCCGCCGCCGGCAACACGCTGCTCTATCTGGCAATCGCGCCGGAGTTCTTCGCGGTGGTCAATGAGCAGCTCGCCGCCGCCGGCTTCATGAAGCTGCCGGGGCGGAAGCGGGTCATCGTTGAAAAGCCGTTTGGCAAGGATCTGGAATCGGCCCGCAGCCTGAACCAGTCGCTCCTGGCTCTCTGGAACGAGGACGAGATCTATCGCATCGATCACTACCTGGGCAAGGAAACGGTCCAGAACCTGCTCGCGTTCCGGCTGGCCAACGCGATGTTCGCCCCGCTCTGGAATGCCGCCCACATCGACCACATCCAGATCACCGCGACTGAGACCGTCGGCGTCGAGACCCGCGGCGACTATTACGACACGACCGGCGTCGTCCGCGACATGGTGCAAAACCATCTGCTGCAGATGCTGGCGTATGTCTGCATGGAGCCACCCGGTTCGCTCGACCCCGATGCTGTCCGCGACTCGAAAGCCCGGCTGCTCGATGCGGTGCGGCTGTTCGGCCCCGGCGACGTCGCCCGAGACTGCGTTCGCGGCCAGTATGGACCGGGCGTGAAGGCGGACGGCACGCCGGCGGTAGGCTACCGGCAGGAGCCCCGCGTCGATCCGGAATCGAACACGCCGACATTCGCGGCCATCAAGCTCCACCTCGATAACGAGCGATGGGCCGGCATGCCGGTCTACCTCCGCAGCGGCAAGTCGCTCTGGAAGCGGGGCACCGAGATCGTCGTGCAGTTCAAGGCCAGCGATTCGGTCAAGGCTGTGGATTCTGGAAGTCCGGCGAATCTGCTGATCTTTCACATCCAGCCGTTTCAGGGAGTCGAGATCCGCATGCAGGCCAAGCGGCCCGGGCCGGCATTCCATCTGCAGCGGGCCGGGATGCGGTTTGACTATGCCGAAACATTCGAGGCGTCTCGGGGAACGGGCTACGAGGTGCTCCTGTATGCCGCGCTCAATGGCGATCCGACGCTGTTCTCGCGGACCGATTTCGTGGACGCCTCCTGGCGGATCATGCAGCCGGTGCTCGACGCCTGGGGCGGTACTCCGGCGACCGACTTCCCGAACTACGAGTCGGGCACGTGGGGGCCGCGGGCGGCCAACGGTCTGCTCGAACGGGACGGCCGCGGGTGGCACGAGTGCCTGAGCCGTGAGGTGCTCTGCCGCAGCGAGTTCTTCGCCCATGCGCCCACGGTGCTTCTCAACACGCTCATGCTGGCGTTTCGCCCGCTCGCGGTGGAGGCGGGAGCGACGATCGTCGAACGGGGCGATGCAAAGCGTGATCTCTACGTCGTCTGCCGGGGCGACCTAGAGGCGGTGGGAGCGGCCGAAGAGCGTCTTGGAATCGTGAAGGCGGGGGAATGTTTCGGCGAGATGGCACTGCTCTTGAACCAGCCCCGCAGCGCCACGGTTCGAGCGATCACCCCCTGCGATCTATTGGTGCTGGATGCCGACGACTTTCAGCGGATCATCAGCGACTTCCCGCAGGCCGAGGCCGACCTGCGCCGGATCGCGGCCAGCCGCCACTGAAGGCTGCGTCAGGCTTGGCCGCCTTTGGATCAGCCGGGCCGCCGCGTGTCGAGCGCGGCGAGAAATGCGGGAATCGCTTTCGGGAGTGGCGACGACTCGAGGTAGTCCGCCGCCAGTTGTTTGTGCCCCCGCGCCCGGAGCGTGGCATAGACATGCAGTTCGAAGTGGAGGCGAAACTGTGACTCCGCCGCACGGTCGCCCGCGGCCTGAAATACCGCCAGCAGCGCCTCGGCGGTGGAGAAGTGATCCGTGTCACGCTGCTCGCGGAGCCAGAACCGGCTCTGTCCTGAGAGCGAGAGCCGGACTCGGCGGCCCACCTGCTCGACGGCCCGCAGCATCTCCTCGGCCTCACCCCAACTGCCGTCCAGCAGGACCACCCGTCGTGGCGGGACTGCAGGGATTGCTTCTCCCATACCCTCATCGCAGGCCGGAAGCGGCTCCCCACGCGGATGCAGAATCCACACATCCCCGGCGGCGAGCGGCCCGCGCGGTGGCGAGGACGTTTCGGATGCGTGGGGGACGCTGCCCCCGAGATCTGGGGCCGGTGGCCGCCGCTGGCGGTCGTGCCGCTCGTAAATCCGGCAGCTGGCTCCTGTCACGCAGCGGGCGATGAGCTTACCGGTGCTCGAGGGCCGCCACTGCTCGCGACCATGGAGCAGCACATCCACCTCGATGCCTGTCGTCACCATTGCGAGCGCCGAACAGATGCACCACCGCGGCGGGAGCAGGCAGCGATCGCAGCGGGTAGTGCCGGCCAGAACGACGCTGCGTGGCATGAAGCACTCCGGCCGGCCGGGGTCAGGGCGTGGCTGGCGGTTTCGGCAGGCACCCGGCGAGCGCGAGCAGCGCGTAGCTCGTTACGAGGTTGGGATCGCCCTCCATCCACCGCGGGTTCGTGTTCACCCAGGAGCCATCGGCTTCCTGTCTCGCGATCAGGCTGTCGGCCAGTTCGCTCCGCCAGGCATGCCGCACGCCGGCGGAGTCGGTGAAGGAGTCTTCGCCGAGGCTGTCGAGCGCCTTGGAGGCCGTCTGGAAGTAGTAATAGAGCCCGGCATCGCCCAGCCCCGGATTCTCGGTAAACGTATAGTGCTTCTTCAGCCACTCGATCGCCGCCTTGACCCGCGGATCGTCCCGGGTGAGACCGGCGAAGATCATGCTCTTGAGCCCTGCGTAGGTCATGGAGCCATAGCTCCGCAGGCCACCCGCGGGCGTTGTGCCGGCCTGGCTCTCGCCCCCGGCCGCCGGCGTGTAGTAGAAGCCGCCGTCGGGGTTTTTCGTGGGAAATGGCAGGGCATTGTGCGGCCCCTCCAGATTCTGGGTCCGTGAAACGAACACCAGTGCCCGCTGGATCGCCGGGTCGTCGGGCCCCGTACCAGCGGCCCGCAGGGCCTCAATCAGAAACGACGTATTCGAGAGGTCCGGCCTGTTCTTACGGCCGTAGCCTGCGCCGCCGTAGGCCGGGTCTGACATTCCCTTGCCCTCGCCATCATCCCACTGCAGTCCCTTGACGAAGGCCTGCGCCGCCTTGATCGGCTCGTCGTAGCGGCCGTTCTGATTGCAGGCGACGAGTGCCGAGATCGCGATCGATGTCTCGTAGTTTGCCACGGCAGAATCCGCCGGATGGATGCCACCGTCGGCCTGTCTGAACCGCAACAGGGAATCGATGCCCCTGCAGACGGCCGGCGCGTCGGCTGGCGTGCCGCTTTTGACCAGCGCCGTCACCGCCAAGGCCGTGATTGCGGGACCGGCCTGCGATGAGAAACTGCCGTCGGCGGCCTGTCCCTGCTCGGCAAGGTAGGTTGACGCCTTGGCAATGGCCGTCCGAATCACCGCTTCGTCCGCCCCGCGGGCAGCCGGCAGCAGCAGGAACATGCCGGCCAGGCATGCGACCAGGCTGCCCAACCATCCTTGTCTGCGATTCATGTGCATCTCCCCTCGGGGGCAACGACTCTCGAGACAAGCATACGTCTTCAGGCAGCCCAGCGGAAACCGCATCGGCCGCCGGGGCGGGAACACCAACCGTCATGCCGACACAATCGCTCACGCTCCCCATACAAGCCCCCGGCGTAAGCCGGGGGATCGGAAGCCACGGAACGGGGGAATCCCATCGCTTACGCTCCGGGCTTTTATCCGGAGGGAATCCCAGCGCTCACGCTCCCCATACAAGCCCCCGGCGTGAGCCGGGGGATACCGGTCGGGATCGTCACACCGGCGCCGTCGGCAGTGCCCGCGGATAGGGTGGCACGGCGCGGGGGGGCGGATCGCGGCCTTCCTCGAGGCTCCACTGCTCCCGCTCTTCGTCGCTGGCATAGAAGACAAGCCAGACACTCGGGTCTTCCGCGTCGGTAGTGCTGCAATCCCAGTGAAAATAATTGTCGGGCAGATCCACCCGCTTCACCGTCGCCGGCAGGATATCGCGGCGGATGAGAGCGTAGAGTTCCCGGTCGGAGAGATGATCGGTGAAATCGAGCACCACACGCTGGGAATAGAGTTTCTCAATCGTCTCCCAGAGGCGTTCCCGCACCTGCTCGTCGTCGAGCGTGCAGGCCGGTTGGAGGGCGATGGCCGGCTCGAACCAGCGGGCGATCGGCACCAGCGGTGCCCGTTCCCAGGCCAGCATCGATTCGAGAAACCGGTTTTCAACGGCCGTTGGCAGAACGCGGAAGTCGATCTCCCAGATCGATTCGTCGAGGTAGGGCTCGATCTCGTTACGGAGTTCGCAGTTCCGCAGAAGGCAGTCGACTTCGTCAGGTTCGGGATGGTGTGCGAGAGGCATGCCGTGCGAATTCCCTGAAGGGGTGTGGAGAAGGGGTGGGGGAACGGGCCACTGGCATATGCCGGAACCAGCACGTTCTGCGTTCGACGATACCAACGCCTCCGGCCCGTTCAATCATTTTCTGCCCGGTTTCTGCCCGGTTTTCAGACCGGCCCGCGGCACGACCGCTACGACACCACCACCTTTCCGGGCTTGCGCGAACCCGCGCGCCGCCGACCCGGCTCCGCGGGGGGGAGTTGGTAAAGTGCCCAATCTGCCCCGACTGATGCTGGCCGTCCCGTGCCGGTCAGGGCTTGCCCAGCGTCTTGTCGCCGTCGCATTCGAGGGCCGCGATCTTGGCGACGCGACGGGCATGGCGGCCGCCCTCGAACGAGGTCTCAAGCCAGGTTCGAATCAGCTTGTCCTGCACCTCGGGGCCGATCATCTCGGCTGACAGGCAGAGCACGTTGAGATCGTTGTGGCGACGGCTCATCTCCGCTGTGACCTCATCATGGCAGGTCGCCGCACGGACGCCCGGAAGTTTGTTGGCGGCGATCGCCATGCCGACGCCAGTGCAGCACAGCAGAATGCCGCGGTCGGCCCGACCATCGCTCACACGCCTCGCGACGTCCGCAGCGATGTCCGGATAGTCGACGGCTTCGTCGCTATGGCAGCCGCAGTCGACCACCTCGTGGTCAAGGCGTTCGAGAAGACCCATGAGACGAATTCTCGCCGCCACACCCCGGTGGTCGCTGCCGATCGCTATCCGCATGAAAAACTCCCTGACATGACAAAACAAGACATGACAAAACAAGACATGACAAAACAAGACATGACCGACATGACCGCGATGGTCTGTCCGCATGGCCGCCCAGCTACCAGCCTACGTGCTACCGAAAAGCTGGGATGCGAGTGTATCGAGTCTGCTGGCCAGATGCTCGCGGATTTGCTCGGCACATTTCCGGTAGGTGGCAAGCGTACCGCCGATCGGGTCGATCACGTCGTGGCGGTCGGGGGAAAGCATGGCCACCCGGCCACCGGCCTCGGGGAATTGGGCGAGAATATTCGCCCGGTGGGAGGCCGTCATCGTCCAGATCACATCGGCCTGGCGGGCGAGGTTTTCGGTGAGCGGCTGGCTTTCGTGGCCCGACAGGTCGGCCCCCCGCTCCCGCATGGCCTCGAGGGCGCCCGTGCTCGCCTTGCCCCCCCCCCAGGCGGCGATTCCGGCGCTGGCCAAGACCATGCCGTGCCGTTCGATTTCGTCGGGTCGGCAGCCGAACCGCTCGGCGAGAAGTTCGCGGCAGAGCGTCTCAGCCATCGGGCTGCGGCAGGTGTTGCCGGTGCAGACGAAGAGCACCATCAGGCTGGAGAGCCGGCGCAGCGTCTCTTCCGACACGATGCCCGGACGCACGACATGGAAGCCGGACTCATCGACTTCGATCGTCGTGGCCGGCTGGGCGTAGCGGGCGCGGCCGTCATCGAGCACCAGGCCCACCGTGGCCCCGACGGCCTCGCAGCGCTCGACGACTTCCGCCGCCGTGACTGGCGGCGTGTTGGCGGCTCCTGCGGGCTCCGCCAACGCGACCGGACCTGCCAGCATCCGCATGCAGTCGGCGAGCATCGGGTGGCCCGGCACCCGCAGCCGCAAGCGGCCGTTCCCGACGATCGCCCTCTGCACTCCGGCGGGCAGGCGGTGCACGAGGCTGTCCGGGTGGTCGTCTGCCACGAGGATCGTTACCGGCCCGGGCCAGCAACGGCGGGCAAGGCGTTGGCCGAGCGGATTCAATCGGGGTGCCCAGTCGAGGGCTTCGTCGGCGCTTTTGAGCGCCAGCGACAGCAGGGGCTCCCCAGGGATGTGTGCCACCATACGGCTGAGCCGCTCGACTGCGGCCTCGTTCCGCACGCTGGCAGCGATTACGTAGTCGGTCTCAGTCGGAAAGGCGACCGCCCTGCCCTCGGCCAGAGCCTGAACGGCCTGATGCACGACATCGCGGGCGTCTTCGGTGCGGCGTAGATCGATAACCATGTCACAAGCCATGCCAAAAACCGAGCCAAGAGCCATGCCCAGAGCTATGACCAGAACCATGACCAGAACCATGACCGAGAACCATGACCGAGAACCATGACCGAGAACCATGGGCGGCATGGACAGTGGCCGACGGTGGTGAATGCCATGCACTCGGCGAGCCATCCTCGCGGGAGAGCCGCTGCACAGGTCTGCAAGCGAGCGGAAACATTGAAAAATACCGGAGTTTGACTGGCATAGTCAAGCATCGGCATCTGGGCAGGACGGGCGAACCGTGGGATTTCGATGCCGCTGCGGCCGGAGAAAAAAAGGGGTCGGGAAGCAAAATGATTCGATCGCGGGACACTTTTCGCCTTGTGACGCAGTCCATGGCTCCGGTATTCCTCCCCGGCCCGCTGCCGTCCCTCTTCCCCATCGGCACCATTGATGGATCTGCGTACGCATCTCAATGTCAGGCTCGCGAACCGACGGCTCCAGGGCCTGTGGCCGGTGGCGGTCGCCTCCACCTGGCTCTGCCTGGCAGCGGTCGCCCATGGTCAGGTGCCCCCGGTGGCGGGGGCCGTCACGCCCCTGCCGCAGCCTACACCGCCCGCGGCCGCCGCGGTCGACGAGGCCAACCGCATCGTCGAGGTGCGGATCGAGGGCAACCATGCCACCGACGTCTCGAAGCTGCCCAAGCTCGTCACCCGTGCCGGCCAGATCTTCGACACACAGGCGATCGAAGAGGATGTCCGCACGCTCCATCGCTGCCGTAAGTTCGTCGACGTCCACCCCAAGTACGTCCGCGTCAAGGAGGGCGTGGTCGTGATCTTCCAGGTCGTCGAGCGGCCGATGCTGCGGTATGTCAAGTACGTCGGGAACCAGCGGGTACCGGCCCGCACGATCCGCAAGAAGGCCGAGATCGAAGTGGGTGATTCCATGGACGCCTACGTGGTCGAGGAGGCCCGCCGGAGGATCGAGTCGTATTACCACGAAAAGGGGTATGACGCTGCGAAAGTGACCACGATCGAGGGGAGCAAGCCGGGCGACAAAGGGGCGGTGTTTCTCATCGACGAGGGGCGGAGCCGCAAGTCGCTGTGGACGGGCTTCGTCGGCAATACCATCGCGACCGATGCCCGCCTGCTCACGCAGATCAAGTCGAAGCCCGGTGTGCTCTGGCTGCTCGGCGGCGATCTCGACCGCAGCAAGATCGACGCCGACGTTGAGACGCTCACCGCCTACTACCGCAGTCTCGGATTCTTCCAGGCCAAGGTCGGCCGCGAGGTGGAGGTGGTCGATAGCGGAAAGCGCGAGTGGACGATGCTCACCTTCGTGATCAACGAGGGGCCGCGGTATTCGGTCCGCAACGTGTCGTTCGTCGGCAACAGCAAGTTCAAGAGCGAATTCATCTCGCGGGATCTCAAGCTCATCAGCGGCCAGCCGTTCAACCAGTCGAAGATGGATGCCGATCTCGGCATGATCCGCGATATCTACGGCGGCCGCGGCTTTGTCTTCGCCGACATCAAGGCCGACCCACGGTTTCTCGAGGAGCCCGGCCAGCTGGATCTGGTCTACAACATCGAGGAGGGGCAGCGGTATCGCGTGGGCAAGATCAACGTCCGCATCCGCGGCGAGCATCCGCACACCCGCCACAGCACCGTGCTCAACCGGCTCTCGCTGCGGCCCGGCGATATCCTCGACATCCGCAAGCTCCGCGATGACGAACGTCGGCTCACTTCGAGCAGTCTGTTTTCTGCCGATCGGTCCAAGGGCGAGGGGCCGCGAATCGCGTTCAGCAAGCCTGAAGGGGAAAACACGCAGATCGCCCGCGACCCCAAGCGGCCGGGCTTCCGGGGACAGAGCCCCGATGCCGATGACGAGGCGGATGCCGTGCTCGATCTCGAACTCCAGGGAGAGTGGAATCCCGAGGAGAAACAGTCGGAGACGGTCGCGCAGAAACCGGTCTGGCGCGGCCAGAGCCCGCAGCCGGCCGTGCAGCCTGCCCAGCCGGGCTGGGGCGGTGCGGCGCTGGCACCGACCGGTCCCGAGGCGGTCGATTATTCTCGAACTGTGGCGCCAGCCCCGCAGCAGCCGGTCTTTGTTGCTCAGGCTCCTGTCGCTCCGGCGTTTCCCGGAGGCCCCGCTCCGGCTGTGCAGCAGGGCATGATGCAGCCGCCGCAGCCCGTGCAGTTTCAGCCGGGCATGATGCAACCGGGCATGGCCCAGCCCGGCATGATGCAGCCCGGCATGATGCAGCCGGGCATGATGCAGCCAGGCATGGCCCAGCCGGGCATGGTTCCTAATTTCGGCGTCGAGCCGCTGCAGGTCTTTCCGGGGCAGGAGCCGTATGTCGTCGTCGATGTCGACGCCGAAGAGACGCAGACCGGCCGTCTCATGATCGGTGCCGGCGTCAACTCCAATGCCGGACTCGTCGGCAACATCGTGGTCGATGAACAAAACTTCGACATCACCCGTCTGCCACGGAGCTGGGACGATATTCGCAACGGCACCGCCTTCCGCGGCGCCGGCCAGCGGTTCCGTCTGGAGGCTGCCCCGGGCACGGAACTGCAACGCTACACCGCGACATTCCAGGAGCCGTATCTTTTCGATACCCGCATCGGCCTCTCCACCAGCGCCTCCTATTACACACGTTATTTCTACGACTGGTCGGAAGGCCGCGTCGGCGGCCGCGTCGGACTCGGCTACCAGTTTGCCTTCGCCCCCGACCTTTCGGTGAACGCCGGGTTCCGCGGCGAGAGCGTCGACATCTACAACCCGCGGGTCTTCGCGCCCGCCATCCAAAACATGCTCGGCACGAATTCCGTCTACGGCTTCAGCACCGGGCTCATCCACGACACCCGTGACAGCCCATTCCTGCCGACCCAGGGCCATTTGGCGACGTTTGAGTTCGAGCAGGTGATCGGCACGTTCGTCTACCCGCGTGGCATCCTTGAGGGACGGCAGTATTTTCTACTCAACGAGCGGCCCGACGGCTCGGGCCGGCACGTGCTCTCCGTGGGGTCGGTGCTGGGCATGTCTGGCCCCGACACGCCCGCTTACGACAACTTCTTTGCGGGTGGCTACAACACCCTCCGCGGCTTCACGTTCCGCGGGGCCAGCCCGCGGCAGAACGGGGCGGTCATCGGCGGCCCGTTCGAATGGCTCAATACCGTCGAATACATGTTTCCCATCACGGCCAACGATGCGCTTCGTGGCGTCGTCTTCACCGACTTCGGCACCGTGGAGTCGAACGTCTCGATCAATAACATGCGGGTGGCACCAGGCTTCGGTCTGCGGATCACGCTCCCGGCAATGGGGCCGGCGCCGATCGCGCTCGACTTCGCCGTCCCGGTGGTCTACGCACCAGACGACAGCAAGCAGCTGTTCAGCTTCTTCGTAGGCTTCGCGCGGTAGTCAGCTCGGTTGCCGCCATTGCAGACCGAATCTCTGTAAAATACCCATGCCAACCACCTCGGCCACGCCTGAACGGATCCTCGTGGTGGGCAACGGCTTCATCGGCGACACGGTGCTGGGGATTCCGTTCTTCCGCAACCTGCGACGGCGGTTTCCGCAGGCCGTCATCGACGTGCTGATCGAACCGGCCGCGGCGGCCGTGCTGGCCCACTGCCCCTACAAGAACGAACTCATCGCCTGGCCGCGGCCGCCGCGTTCGCAGCGTCTCTTGCCCGCGGCGCTGGCGTCTTTTCTCGGCCAGGCAGCCTGGCTGCGGTCGCGCCGGTATACGAGGGCCTATCTCTTCAAGCGGTCGTTCTCGAGCGCCGTGCTCGTCTGGCTGGCAGGCATCCCGTGGCGGGTCGGCCATGTCTCGGAAGGCCGTGGCTGCCTGCTGTCGCGGGCGGTGGGCACGCGGCGGGGGCGGCATCAGGCGGAGGCATACCTCGATCTTCTTCGTGGCGACGGGATCGGGGTCGATGACGGCCACAACGAAAACTGGTGTTCTGAACGGGATGCATCTGCGGTCGAAAGGCTGCTCGCGGCGATGCCGGACAACCGGCCCCGGGTCTTTCTGGCAGTGCGTTCAACCAACCCTGAAAAACACTGGTCGATCGACCGTTGGGCGGACGTGATCGACTGGCTGGTCACGGTGCGGGGCTGCGAGGTCTTGTTCTGCGGAGGTCCGGCCGACATGGCCACCCATGCGGACATCGTGAGCCGACTGGCGCCGGGAGTCGCCGCACATGTCCGCGACCATTCCGCTGCGGTGCCACTTCGGCAGGCGGGCAGCCTGCTGGCACGCATGGATCTCTGTGTCGGGATCGATAGCGGGTTGCCGCACATTGCCGCATCGCACGGCGTGCCGGTGGTGGTGCTGTTCGGGCCCACCGACCACGAACAATGGCACCCGTGGAAGACCGCCGGCGCTGTCGTTCGCGGGGATCGGTCGGCGTCGCCGGAAGGCGGTGCGATGACTGATATCGGCGCGGATCAGGTGACTGCCGCCGCCGGCCGACTGCTCGACGCCGTGGTTCGTCGCGAGCCAGCCCGCATGGCCGACACCGATGCCGTGGCGATGGTTTCGTGAGGAGCATGCGCGAGAGCGTATGCGGCACGGCGGCTTGATTCCCCGCCCGGTGGTTGGCGATTTTCACCGATCACTGCTGCACTGCGGCCGCACGGCCGGCCAGGAAACCGCTCGCCCATGACCACTGAAAGTTAAAGCCGCCGATCCGGCCGTCGACATCGAGCACCTCGCCGGCAAAATGGAGCCCCGGACAGAGACGGCTCTCCATCGTGTCGAGCCGGACTTCCGACAGCGGCACGCCGCCGGCAGTGGCCTCGGCGAGCGTGAAGCCGCGGTCCCCGGTGACATCCAGCGGCGTGCCGCAGAGAAGATTCACCAGCCTCCTCCTCGCCTCACGGGGCAGGTCGCCGGTGGCAGGGGCGTCTGCCAGTTCGCAGAGCCGCCGCGCGAGCCGGTCGGGAAGATGATCGCGGAGGATCTGCAGCGTACTGCGGCCTCGTGGCTGCACGAGCAGGCTTTCCAGGTCGGGCGTTGAGACCGTGGGCAGCCAGTTGATCGAGAGCCGCGGTGGCGGCGTGCCCGCGGAGTCGGCGTGGTCTCGCTCGACGAGCCAGTGGCGGCTGATATCAAGCACTGCGGGGCCGGAGAGTCCGAAGTGGGTGCAGAGCGTGCTGCCAGTGCAAGCTTTGATCCGCTTGCCGGTGGCAGATGCGAGCGTGAGTTCGGCCGGCAGCGTGAGGCCCGACAGTTCCGTGATCCAGTGGCCCGCCGGCAACAGAAGCGGCACGAGCGCCGGCACGATGGGCGACGTGAGCGAGTGGCCAAGCGACTGGGCCAGCGCATGGCCGCCGCCGTCGGAACCCGACTTGGGCAGCGACTTTCCGCCCGTGCAGAGGATCACGCGGGCAGCATGGAGCGGCCCGGCTGCTGTCGAGACGACAAAGCCCGCGGTGTCGCGGGTGATCGACTCGACCCGCGCGGGGTGCAGGAGCGTCGTGCCGCCGCGGGCTGCCTCGCGGACGAGCGCGTCGAGCACGGTCCGCGCAGAGTCGGTGACAGGGAAAAGTTTCCCCGTGTCCTCGCGTTTGAGTTCCACTCCCGCGTCCCTGAAGAAGGCCACCGTGTCATCCGCGGTGAACCGGGCGAGCACCTTGCGGATCGCCGGCGGCGTGCTGCCCGCGAAATCGGTGTCGGCCACCCGCCAGTGGGTGACGTTGCAGCGGCCACCACCGGCTACGAGGATCTTCGCGCCCAGTTTGCGGGCGCCGTCCAAGGCCATGATCGAGAGCGTCCGGCCGCTGGCCCGGGCCGTGCGTCCCGCCCAGGCGGCTGCGAAGAGTCCGGCTGCTCCCGCGCCCACGATCGCAATGTCGGCGCGGCGGTCGGTGCGGCCGTGCAACGCATCGGCAGGGAACTCCGCCGGGGACTCCGCTGGGCGTTCAGCGGGGGACTCCGCGGGGGACGGGCACGCCGGATCGTCGTCCCAGGGAGGCGGGGGCTGAGGAGGTGGCGGGGCGTGTTTCATGCGGATGGGGAACGATCGCTGGACGCGGAGCCTGTGCGGAATAACACTATCTGACCTGACACCGGGGGAAATTCCATGTCCAGCTTGCGAATCCGGGCCCTTATCGTGGCCGTGGTCTTGTTTGCCGTGCCGATCGCGCCCGTTGCCGCCGAGGACTGGCCGCAGTGGGGTGGAGGGCAGTACCGCAATCTCGTCTCCCGCGAGGAAGGCCTGCCGCGGGCGTTTCATCCGGGTAAAAAGAAACGCGACAGACTGGGCTACGACCCCGCTACGGCCAAAAACGTCCGCTGGATGGTCCGTCTGGGCAGCGAAAACTATTCGTGTCCGGTGGTGGCCAATGGCCGTGTCTATATCGGCACCAACGACGAAGACCTCGACGACGAGCGGTTTCGGGCGACCCGCGGCGGTGTGCTCATGTGCCTCGAAGAGAAGACCGGCTCGCTCATCTGGCGGCTGGTCGTGCCGCGGTTGGAGATCGACCGCTCGAAGGTGAGCGAGGACTACGACGACATGAACCTGGGCGTCTGTTCGACGGCGACCGTCGACAACGACCGCGTCTATCTCGTCACCAACCGCTGCGAGGTGGTCTGCCTCGACGTGGCGGGCATGGCCAACGGCAACGACGGGGCATTTACCGACGAGTCAGCCTTCTCCGTGCCCGAGGGAGCGGCGCCGGTGGAGACCGGCGCCAGCGATGCCGACATACTCTGGCGGTTCGACATGATCCGTGACCTGCCGGTATTTCCGCACGACGCAGCCAACTGCTCCATCCTCGTGGTGGGCGACCATCTCTACGTGGGCACGGCCAACGGCGTCTACGACGGCAAGGTAGTGCTGCCGACCGCCGCGTCGCTGATCGTGCTCGACAAGCGGTCGGGAAAGCTGCTGGCGCGGGACGACGGCCGGATCAGTGCCAATGTCTTTCACGGGCAGTGGTCGTCGCCGACGCTGGCCGACGTGAAGGGACGCAAGCAGATCGTGTTCGGCGGCGGCGACGGACGCTGCCACGGTTTCGAACCGTTTTCGCGGAAGGCCACGGGGGGTGTGCTTCCGGCCACGGCCGAGCCTGCGATGCTGCGTGAAGCCTGGTCATTCGACTGCAATCCGCCCGGATACCGTGAGCGGGGCGGTGTCACAATCGACTATTGGGCTCTGGTCCGTGGCGGCCCGCGGACGCTCGACACCGACGGGATGCTCGTCAGCCCCAACGAGGTGATCGGGTCGCCGGTGGTCGTGGGCAATCGGGTGTATGTCGGCATCGGGCAGGATCCGGTGCATGGCCCCGGCCGCGGCGCGCTTTCCTGCATCGCGATCGACGGCACGGGCGACATCACGAAGAGCGGCAGGGTCTGGCAATACACCGGCATTGGGCGGGCGCTCTCGACGGTGGCCGTGGCCGACGGGATCGTCTACGCGGCTGAGTATGCCGGCAAGGTGCACTGCCTCGATGCGGCCTCCGGCCGGCTGCTCTGGGTGCACGACACCCGCGAGGAGATCTGGTCGAGCACGCTGGTCGCCGACGGCAAGGTCTGGATCGGCACGCGGAAATCGCTGGTCGTGCTGGCGGCCGGCCCTGAGAAGAAGGTGCTGGCCGACATCAAGCTGGGCACGCCTGTCTGGTCGATTCCCAGCGCGGCCAATAAGACGCTTTTCGTGGCGTCGCAGAAGAACCTCTGGGCGGTCGAGGAACAGGGCGAGATGCCTTGAATGGCCTAACCTGGCCCGGCCGGGGCCCGGCTACCTTGGCCGCGGCCAAGAAACCGTCTCGCGCCGCTGTAGCCGACCCGGTGGGCATCGCGGCCTACTCGGTCTCGGCCACCTCCTTCTCCAGCCAGTCCGCCGACTGATCCCGCGGCACCGAAGCCGCCCGTGCCAAAGCCGCCAAACATTCTCGACTGAGCTGTCTGTCTGGTCTGATGAGGCTGGAATCCCCCGGTCTTTCCCAGCCCGAATCTTCTGGCCGCCGGCTGGTTTGGGTGCTATTCTTGAGGGGTTCACGCAACGAGAGATGTTTTTCCCGCCGATCGACCTCTAGGTCCGCGATCCAAGGGCTTTTTCCCTTCGGTTCGGCGACGCGGGTAACCCCGACCGGAAACGGCTTCCATGGGTTGCTCGACAAGATTTCCCGTCACGACAGGATTTCCCAGCACGCGGTGGCCTGCGTTCGTACGGCTCGCCGGCATGGCGTGGACGATCATGTTGGCCTGCTCGACGGCCCGCCCCGCGGAAACAGCCCCGCAATCGCTCGACTTCAATCGCGACATTCGGCCGATCCTCTCCGAAAACTGCTTCTACTGCCATGGGCAGGATGGCAATAAGCGAGAGGCCGATCTCCGGCTCGATGACCGGGCGGCGGCTATCGCGGCCGGGGCGATCGTACCAGGGGATCCGGGCGCGAGCATCCTGCTCGAACGCATCCACTCGACCGATGTCGATGTCGTCATGCCACCGCCGAATTCCAACCGGCGGCTCTCCGACGAGCAGAAGAAACTGCTCGACCGCTGGATCAAGGAAGGGGGCATGTACGCGCCGCACTGGGCCTTTGCGGCGCCGGTGCGACAGGAGCCGCCTGAGCCGAAGCACGCAGCGTGGGCGAAGAACGCCATCGACCGCTTCGTGCTCGCGACGCTGGAGGCGGCCGGCATCCAGCCGTCACCGGAGGCCGACCGAGCCACGCTCATCCGCCGGCTCCATGCCGATCTTGTCGGCCTGCCGCCCACGCCGGAGGAGGTCGATGCCTTCGTCGCCGACGCCGATCCGCAGGCCTACGAAAAACTGGTCGACCGCCTGCTCGCCAGCCCCCACTACGGCGAGCGGATGGCGCTCTCGTGGCTCGACGCCGCCCGCTATGCAGACTCCAACGGCTTCCAGCAGGACGGCGATACCTGGCAATGGATCTGGCGGGACTGGGTCGTGAAGGCCCTCAACGCCGACATGCCGTTCGACCGCTTTTCCATCGAGCAGCTGGCGGGTGACCTGCTGCCGCCTGCTGCCACCGAGCAGGCCACTCTCGATCAGAAAATTGCCAGTGGCTTCAACCGTAATCATCTGCTGAATGGCGAGGGGGGCGCGATCCCCGAGGAACAGCGGTTCAACAATCTCTTCGACCGGGTCGACACCACGAGCACCACCTGGCTGGGCCTGACGATGGCCTGCGCCCAGTGCCACGACCACAAATACGATCCGATGACGCAGGCTGACTACTATGCGTTGCTCGACGCCTTCAATCACCTGCCGGAAAGCGGCATGCCGACTCGGTTCTCTGCCCGCATTCGGGTGGCGCCGCCGGTCGTGGAGCTGCCCACGGAGGAAAACAAGGCCAGGCTCGCCGAACTCGAGGCCGCGATGAAGCAGCTCGAAGGTGAGGCCACGCCGATCCTCGATGCCGCCTACGCCGCCTGGAAGGCCGGCCTCTTTGCAGACGGCGAGCCGGCCGACGGCAACGACCTCTCGCGCAACCTCACGCCGCTGCTCCGCAAGCCGGAGAAAGACCGCACGGAGATCGAGAAGAAATCGATTGAGAACCAGCTTCGCAGTCACTTCGACTCCAAGGTGAAGGCGAATATCGTCAAGAATCTGCCGCAGGTCGTGAAGTACGACGCCGCCAAGAAAGCCTTCGACGACTACAAGGGGGATCAGTGGCCCCGCGTGATGGTGATGAGCGACGAGAAACCCCGCGACACGAAGATTCTCGACCGGGGCGACTATCTCTCGCCCAAGGGGGAGAAGGTCGTGTTCACCCCGCCGGCCTTCCTGCCACCGCTGCCCGCCGGCGCCCCGGCCAACCGGCTCGGACTCGCCCGGTGGCTTTTTCTGCCGGAGCACCCGCTGACGGCCCGCGTTCAGGTGAATCGGATGTGGCAACACTTCTTCGGCACCGGGATCGTGAAGACGACCGAAGACATGGGGGTGCAGAGCGAGTATCCCGTGCACATGCGACTCCTCGACTGGCTGGCCGTGGAGTTTCGCGACCGGTCGTGGAGTCAGAAGCAGATGCACCGGCTGCTGGTGACCAGTGCCACCTACCGGCAGGCGGCGAAGGTGACCGCGGACCTGCTTGCCAAGGATCCCGAGAACAGGCTCTTCGCGAGGGCCAGCCGGTTCCGCATGCCGTCGATGGTGCTTCGCGACGTCGCGCTTTCTGCCAGCGGCCTGCTCGACCGGAGGATCGGCGGCCAGCCGGTCTATCCCTATCAGCCGGATCAGATTTGGGAGGCCTTGGCGATCACCAAGGAACGAGACTTTACGTACCCGGCGTCGCATGCTGCCGACCTCTACCGCCGCAGCCTCTATACGTTCTGGCGGCGGACGGTGAACCCCGCCAACATGTTCGACATGGCCAACCGGCAGACCTGCAACGTGCGGGCCGGCCGCACCTGCACACCGCTGCATGCGCTCACGACGCTCAACGACCCGACCTGGGTCGAGGCCGCCCGTGTGCTGGCCGAAAAGGCGCTGCGGTCCTCCCCTGAACTCGATGCACAGCTCGCGTTTGCCTTCCGCCGGGTGCTCGGCCGCCTGCCGACCGACTACGACCTGACCACGCTGCGGCGGATGCATGAGCGGCAACTGGCGGTGTATCGGGCCGACGTGGAGTCGGCGAAGGGGTTTGTCAGTGTGGGCGAAAGTAGGCGGGACGAGTCGCTCGACCCCGCAACGCATGCCGCCCTGACGGCCGTCTGCCTCGGCATTTTCAATCTCGACGAGGCCCTGACGCGGGAGTGAGCGGAAAGCGGAGAGCGGAAAGGTGCCTGTCCCCTGTTTGACACCGAAAGCGGAAAACATGATGAACGACCTCCATCTTGAAAACGTCCAGCGGGTCAGCCGCCGGCAGCTCTTCGGCTCTGCCGGTATGGGTATCGGTGCGGTGGCGCTGGCGTCGTTGCTCAGTCGTGATGCCACCGCCGTGGCCACTACGCCGGCCGCACGCGGTCTGCCCGGACTGCCGGGTCTGCCCCACCATCCGCCCACGGCGAAACGGGTCGTCATGCTCTGGCAGGGGGGCGGCCCGTCGCACGTCGATCTCTTTGATCCCAAGCCTGCGCTGATCAGCCGCGGCGGCGAGGACATTCCCGAGAGCGTCCGTGGTGGGACGCGTCTATCGACCATGTCGAGTGGCTACGCCAAGTGGCCGGTCGTCGCCCCCATCAAGGGCTTCCGAAAATACGGCAAGGCCGCCATCGAGATGAGCGAGATGCTGCCGGGAATCGGCGGTATTGCCGACGACATCTGCCTGGTGCGGAGCATGCACACGGAAGCCGTGAACCATGCCCCTGGCGTGACGTTTTTCATGACGGGCGCCCAGGTGCCGGGTCGGCCCAGCATGGGCGCGTGGATGAGCTACGGCCTCGGCTGCGACACCGACGAACTGCCGGCCTTCGTGGTGATGACGTCGTCCGACAAGGAGAAAAGCTGCGGGCAGTTGTTCTTCGACCACTACTGGGGCAGCGGGTTCCTGCCGAGCCGGTTTCAGGGCGTGCGGTTTCGCAATACGGGCGATCCTGTGCCCTATCTGGCGAACCCGGCCGGTGTCAGCCGCGAGGCGAGGCGGGCTCTGCTCGACGACATCGCCGCCATGAACGCCGCCCATCTGGCGGACTACGGCGACCCTGAGATCGACACGCGGATCGCGCAGTATGAGATGGCCTACCGCATGCAGATGAGCGTGCCCGATCTGGTGGACTTCTCCAACGAGCCAAAGCACGTGCTCGACCGCTACGGCCCCGACGTTCAGGTGAAGGGTAGCTTCGCCTACAACTGCCTGATCGCCCGGCGGCTGCTCGAGCGGGGCACGCGGTTTGTGCAGTTGATGCATGCCGGTTGGGATCAGCACGGCAACCTCTACACGCAGTTGGAAACCCAGTGCCGTGACACGGAGGGCCCGTCGGCGGCGCTCGTGCAGGATCTCAAGGAACGCGGACTGCTCGCCGACACGCTGGTCGCCTGGGGGGGTGAATTCGGGCGGACGCCCTTTGGTCAGGGCGATCCGGCGAATCCGAAGGGCCGCGACCATTTCGGGAAGGCCTATTCCTGGTGGCTGGCCGGTGGGGGCGTGAAGGCGGGCCATGTCTACGGCTCGACCGATGACTACGCCTGGAACATCACGGCCGACCCCGTGCATATCCACGACATGCAGGCCACGATCATGCACATGGCGGGCATCGACCATACGAAGTTGACCTTCCGCTATCAGGGGCGGCAGTTTCGCCTCACCGACGTGCACGGGCACGTGGTGAAGGGCATCCTGGCGTAATGGCCCTGGCGGTGGGGCCGGCACGCACGGAGCGTGAGCGATGGGATTCCCCGATTCGTGCTGCCGATCCCGCCGGCTTACGCCGGGGGCTTGTATGGGGCGGGGGCATACAAGACCGGAGCGTGAGCGATGGGATGACGGGGGTGAACGCCGGTGGCTCACCAACGCTGGTGCACAAGCGGTCGCACGCACTCGTCGTAGATTTCCTGGACCGCGGCCATGGCTGCTGCCGGCAACGCCGGCAGGTCGGCGGCACGGGCGTTGTCTGCCACCTGCGCCGGTCGCCTGGCCCCGGGGATCACGCACGACACGGCCGGGAACGAGAGAATCCACCGCAGGGCGAACTGCGCGAGCGTCGCCCCCGGCGGCACGAGCGGTCGCAGACGTTCGACGCAGGCCAGACCTGTGTCGTAATCGACACCGGAGAACGTCTCTCCCCTGTCGAAGCCGGCACCGTCACGGTTGAACGCCCGGTGGTCGTCGGCGGGAAACTCGGTCGTTCGCGCGAGCCCGCCGCCCAGCAGTCCGCTGGCCAGAGGCACCCGGGCGATCACGGCCACCTGCCGCTTGAGTGCCTGCTCGAAGAAGAGCTCTGCGGGCCTGAGTCGGAAGGCGTTGAAGATGATCTGCACCGACTGCACGTGCGGATACTCGATCGCCTTGATCGCCTCCTCGACCTTTTCGACACTCACGCCGTAGTGGCGGACCTTGCCAGCCGTCACGAGGGCGTCGAGCGCCGCGAAGACCTCCGGACGGTAGTAGACATCGGTCGGTGGGCAGTGGAGCTGCACGAGGTCGAGCCGGTCTGTGCCGAGGTTTTTCAGGCTGCGATCGATAAAGGCTGCGAGGTTCGTGGCGTTGTAGCCGTCGGCCGTGTGGGGATTGAGCCGCCGGCCCACCTTCGTGGCCACGTAGACGGGCTCGGAACGTTCGCGGCGGAGCCGGGCGATCAGCCGTTCGGAGAGCCCGTCGCCATAGACGTCGGCGGTGTCGAAGAAGTTGATGCCGCAGTCGAGGGCCTGGTGCAGTGTGGCCATCGACTCGGCCTCATCCGCGCCGCCCCACTGCCCGCCGCCGATGCCCCAGGCACCGAAGCCAATTTCCGAGACCCGCCAGCCCGTCCGTCCAAATGTGCGTGTGTTCATGGTTGTGGCAGTGTCGCGGAACGCGGCCCCGGACTCAAGCGGGGCTGGTGGCACGCAGTGACCTGTGGTCGCGAGTTTCTCGTCCCTGTGGTCGCGAGTTTGTAACTTGCGAATCCTGGACACTCCCTCACGGCACGCCGCGACGCGTGTCGCTGCGACGCCGATTCACCGCTGTGCCCGTCGGTGTTCCACCATAGAATCCTGTCCCATGAACGCTACCCGTTCCACCGACTGGATTCGCGACCGCCGCGCCTGGCCACTGGCCGTTGTCGGCCTGCTGCTCATCGGGAGCGGCCTGGCCCATCTCTTCGTCTGGGGTGCACTCGGCGGGCCGTGGGAGGGACCGGTGACTTGGCGGAAGCCGATCCTGTTTGGCATCTCGGGCGGCATGACAAGCCTGTCGGTGGGCTGGGCTTGGTCGAAGCTGCCGTGGCGGTGGGGCGACGCCCGTTTCGCTGCGATCACCGCGTGGGCCCTGCTCGTGGAGGTGTTCCTGATCGACCTGCAGGCCTGGCGGGGAGTGGCCAGCCACTTCAATCGGTCCACGCCGCTGGATTCGTTCCTCTACGACCTGATGGGTGTGCTCATCCTCTGGGTCACGCTCGTCGTGGTGGACATCACCGTCCGTTGCTTCCGACAGCCCACGGGCCTGGCCCCCGACATGCTGCTGGCCGTTCGGGCTGGGCTCGTTCTGCTCGTGATCTCGTGCCTGCTCGGCATCTGGGTGAGCGTCAATGGCGACCTGCGACAGACGGCAGGGCTCGAGCCCGAGCGGTTCGGCGTCGCCGGCGTGCCGAAATTTCCACACGGTGCGGTGATCCATGCGATCCAGTTGCTCCCGATGCTTGCCTGGGTGGCGCGGTGGGCAGGCTTCAGCGAAGGGCGGCGGGTGAGGCTTCTGGCAGTGGCCACCGCCGGTACGGCGTTGGTCGGCACGTTTGCTCTGGTGCAGACGCTTCTTGGCCGGTCGCGTTTTGACGTCACGCCTGCGACGGGGGCCCTGCTCGCTGTCGGCGGGCTCTGCCTGATCGTGCCGCTGATTTCGATTGCCGTCGTGGCGATGATGTCCGTCCTCGCCAGCGGCAGTGCGGCCCGCCGTTGAGCCGGGGGCGAGCGAAGAGCTCGGTGTCGGTCATGCAGAGGATCGGCAGCGGGAAGTCGCAGAAGTGTAGTTTTTTGCCGGGTTTGCTGCGGCGTGCCTGCGGTGACCAAAATACGTCGTATTGTGGCACCGGCGGGAGCTGTGTCGTCGAGTGACGCGGCTATGCGGATGATCGATAGGAGCACCACGACACCATGAGCACCATAAAAAGCATGAACGCCATGACAAGGATGCAAAGCACGCGCACCATGAAAGGCAGGCGGAGCAGTTTCGTCCGGGCAGTCCTCATCTGTGCCGGGCTCTGCGGGGTCTTCTGCGGCGGGGCCGCCGCCCGTGCCTCCACGGTGCTCGTGGAGGCGGAATCGTTTACCGACCCCGGTGGCTGGACGCTCGACACGCAGTTTATCGACACGATGGGCTCGCCCTACCTGCTCGCACACGGCCTGGGCAAGCCGGTCGCCGA
>Ga0247833_1002132_pt1 | contig 29861 bp, 20 predicted proteins | sample LaCruzMarch2015__7_FD_187117 | JGI IMG/M metagenome (GOLD analysis project Ga0247833, IMG submission 187117) | Freshwater microbial communities from meromictic Lake La Cruz, Castile-La Mancha, Spain - LaCruzMarch2015_8m | ecosystem: Environmental > Aquatic > Freshwater > Lake | place: Spain... | reverse complement strand
CACCCGCAGCACCCGCAGCACCCGTGTCACCCTTCGCGCCAGTAGCGCCAGTAGCGCCAGTAGCGCCAGTTTGGTTCAACACCACTTTCGTTTCAGTCTTTACGCACTTACCATTCTTGGCATAACGCAACACGTTTGTTTTTTTGTTGGCACACACAGTCACAGATTTAGTTGACGATGCAGCAATCACTCCAACACCACCACCAACAGTGACACCAGCTAAAACTCCAACAAGAAGCAGCACCCCAGCAGATCTACGCGAATAAGACCTGGACTGAGAAAAAAGGTTCATATAAAACTCTAGGTCAACCAAAGCCCCCCCCCGAAACACGCGTTCCAAAAAACGCCTTTTCGCGTTCCAAACGTTCACTGAAACCCCAGCCTCTGCCCCACCACTACTGGGGTTTGGAATTACGCACCAGCCTCTGTGTAGCATCAGCACATGCATTACTTTGCCGGTCGGCGCACAATATGTGTCTTATTGATTATGTTTTCATTGCTATTCGCACCAACAAACTCGCGTGCGAGCGACTTCTTCATGATTAGTGGCACAAAGTGCGCCAAAATAGGCTTAAAAAGAACTGTCAACAAAACTTCTTACACCTGTACCAAGAAGGGCAAGTCGTTCGTCTGGACCAAAACCAAATCAAGTGGCACACCTAGCGCGGGTTCGTCTGGTGGTGCAACTTCATCAACGACAACAATTACAACGACGACAGCAGTGCCCGCACAAAATAGTGGTTGGAGCTTTGACTACAAGAAGTCGGTTTGGGTTTCCCAAGGCGCTGCTCCAAAGTGTTCTCTGCCGCTGATTGCCGAGAGTGAACTTTTAGATTTCTCAAAAGTTCGATCGTTTGTTCAACCTGGTCAGTATCGCGGCGGAAGTTACAAGCCACATGGCGGACTTCGTTGGTCCGAATATGGAAGCTACGTCAGCGGAGTTACTATCTCAGCCCCGTTTGATGGTCGAATCACAATGGTTGTTCACTACAAGACGGAAAACATTTATCAGTTCGGAATAAACATCATTCATCCATGTGGTTTCATGCTTCGCCTCGGTCATTTGAAAGAACCGTCAGACTTTATAGCGAATATTCTCAAGACCATTGCGCCGGCCGTTGAAAACGATTCGCGTGAAAACTATATCCGAGAAGTTTTCATCAAGAAAGGTCAAGTAATCGCCACAGAGGTTGGTATGCCAGCACCCGCATCACCTGATTCTTTTGGGACATTCATAGATCTTGGAATTCTTGATTTACGTGCGAAAAACCCAATACTCCCAACGAATTTTTCTTCAAACGCAGACGTTCGTTACTCGCTCTATTCAGTATGTTGGTATCAAGGTGAGTATTTATCCCCCGCGGACCGCGCGAAGGTACAAAGTTTGCAATTTTCAAATGCTGACGCAAAAAGTGATTATTGCAAACCATCCGGCTGATTGAGCGCTCCCACGTCCTTCGTTGGCCATTGGAACAACTAATACATATCTGTAGAGGTGGGATGCCTCGGCAAACACCCGGTTGACTGAACGTTGAATTTCTGGAACCGAAATGTCTACATCCCCTTCATTCATTGGCGCCCCCGGCATGAGTTGAACATGCGACCTGCGGTTTAGGAAACCGTTGCTCTATCCACTGAGCTACGGGGGCTGGGGATGGTGCGAAATGTAGTTAAGAATTTCAACATGACACTTTGCGTCATCAAGGTCAAGGTTACTAGTGCCAGCCAGAAGCGGAAAGAATAGGTGTCTCGAAGATTAAGCGGCTTTGTGTTTTTTTGTGCGTTTTGGTGGTTCCCAGCGCCCAAAGAATTCACTGACATCACCACCAGTTCTGATCGACCATGAAGCGAGAGCGACGATCATTTGGTGTAACTGGCATCCACCTCAGGGGTAGAATTAACACGTGATGACTAAGTCAATCGTGGTATCAGAATCGCACAACGATGCTATGCAATCCGACAAAGAGTTTTGGATTGGTCAAACTCCGAAGATTCGAATCCAACATGTCCTCAAACTACGAGAGATCAATTATGGAAGAAATCGAGTTTCCTCAAGACTTCAGCGAGTTCTTGAAATTACTCAACGCCCATCACGTTGAATACCTGCTCATTGGCGGTTTTGCTGTAGCGATTTACGGCTATCCCCGAACTACTGCCGACATGGATATTTGGGTGGCACGCCGGCGGACAAATACTGAACGCTTAGTCTCATGCCTACGCGAATTCGGTTTTGACACTCCGAATCTAGAACCTGAATTGTTTGACGATCCGAACAGTATTGTACGAATGGGCGTAGCGCCAATGCGAATTGAAATTCTCACTGAAATTGACGGCGTGAAATTTGATGATTGTGCAGCTCGCGCAGAGACTCAGACAATTGGAGGCATTGAAATCAACATAATCTCGCTTGAAGACCTCAAGACCAATAAACGCGCGAGTGGTCGACCAAAAGACTTGGACGATTTAGAAAATCTCCCATAGAAGCGCAAATTTAATGCGTTCCAATTATTGGCATTTTGCGTTCCAAACTGCACACTCATGTCGGACCAAACGCACCCTGATATCGGTTTTGGAATTACGCACCAGCCTCTACGGGAGCGGGGATAACGCCCAATGTGGTGCGAAATGTGGTGCGAAAATCACAAACACACTTTGCGTTATCTGCGTACAGGTTACTTAAGAATTTGGGTAGGCGACAGCGGCAGGCAAGGTGTCACCCATGAATCCACTGCTATCTTATCCTTATGACTACACATCTTCCGGTGATTCATGGTCGAATTCTTGACCTTGACAGCCACTTGCAAGTTCCGATTTCGCAATGGGGTGAGGTATTCGGTGACGCAACCTCGCGCTTCGGCAAACGTTTCGCTGGAATCCCACTTTTTGATGCCACAGACGAACCCGATCTGACCACCGAGTCGGTGTGGAACACCAAAGGAACTGCGGCACCCGGTGCATCAAACCCCGAAAGTCGTTTGGCTGCTATGGATGTCATGGGTATTGATCGTCAACTCATCTTCCCGCAGGTGATATTGGCAATGCCCGCATGGTCCGACCATCCGAACGCTGCATCTGTGCTACACGAATACAACGACACGGTTATGAGGTGGACCAAAGAAGGCCGTGGGCGCCTGCGGCCCACGGCGTTGCTCAATCTCACCACAATCAGCGGCGCGATCGCCGAAGCCGAGCGAGTAGCCGCCGGTGGTGCTCGAGCGGTGTTCATCCAAGACGGGATCGCTCCTGGTGGTCTCTCGCCAGCCGCCCCCGAACTTGATCCACTGTGGGCACTACTTGCTGAAGCAGGACTTCCCATTACTCTTCACATCGGCGGCCAGGACGGCTTTCTAGCCAGCAACGCATGGGCTGATGCCGACCTGTTGCGACCCGGCACCTTTTCAACCGGTGAACCAATTGGCCCGCACACACTGGCCACGATGCATCTCGCTGCGCAGAACTATTTGGCAACAATGATCTACGGCGGCGTGTTTGACCGTCATCCGACTTTGCGTGTCGGCATCATAGAACTCGGAGCAATGTGGGTCGGCCCGTTCGTGGATTTCCTCGAGGATCGTCTCCAGTTATCGCGTCGTCTTCGTGAGAGCCTGCAACGAAGTCCCCGCGAAGTTTTCATCGACCAAATACGCGTGACCCCATTTTTCTGGGAGCGCACTGCGCGCCAAATCGAGCGCTACGGCATGCCGCAGATCTACGCGTTCTCCACCGATTTCCCACACCCCGAAGGTGGGACCGACCCTATTGGACGAATGGCTGCTGACATGCAGCCACTAGGCGATGCGGCACTTGAAGCATTCTTCATTCATAACGCAGAACTACTACTGCCCGCCTAAATCAGAGCAGCGATCACGCGTTCCAAAACGGCGTTTCGGGTTCCAAACGTTTACTGAAACTCCAACCGCTACCCCATCGCTACTGGGGTTTGGAATTACGCACCAGCCTCTACGGGAGCGGGGATAACGCCCAATACAGTGCGAAATGCGATGCCACAGTAACGCCCTATTGCTGCCAGAATGAAGCTGGTGAGTGAGTCAAGCAATGTTGTAAACATTGATGGCAAGGACCGTCGTCCGTGGGCGATTGCGAGTCGCGAGCTCCTGCTGCGGGCTGCGATCGCTGAAATTGCCGAACGAGGTTACGAGCATGCTCGTCTCGTTGACATCGCAGCTCGCGCCGATATGACTGTTGGCGCCATATACAACTGGTTCGAGAACAAATCAATGTTATTTGGGGCAGCGCTCGAATTTGCATTGCAAGACCAACAATCAACAAACCGAAAATATCTCACCCGAGACAATGTGCAGGCGGCCACCGGGTTTCAATCAAATCATTGGTTGATGTTGATTGCAGCACTCGCCCCACGGCAGGGTGTCGATCGCGCACCAACGGATGCTCAGCGCATTCTGCTTGAAGCGCTTCGCTCTGCATGGCGGGAAGATGACATGAATAGTGCCGTACGCGCTGGAGTTTCACAGCTTCTCGCGCAGTACGAGTCGATAGTCGAGCAAGCAATGCAGGATGGGTTGATTGACAACAGCCTTGATGCGCAACTCATCGCTCGAGTCTTTCTTGCGTTTCCGGTTGGTCTTTCGTCGTTGACATTGGCCGGCGCACCGGATCTAGATCCGAAAGCATTTCTCGCCCTCTTTTTGCGCTTCAACGAAGCGTTGGCGCCAAAAAATCAGCCTTAGCAATCACCCAATTGGTGAGAACATTCGAATTGGTCGCACATTGAAGCCATACTGCTTGCCGTAATTGTCTCCGCCGCCGCCAAAGAATCCCTCGCCGAAGTGCACTGGAATCGCTTGGTTGCTGGCAAACTCGCTAGACGACCAATACGAAATAGTGGTCGTGCCTGCTGCGCCGCCACAGCATTGGCTCAGTGTCACGAATCCACCAACACTTGCTCGACGTGCATACAGCTGCTCAAGCTCGGTCTTGGAGGGCAGGAACCAGTCTCCGTATCCGTTCACCGTGTACGCCGCGGCTTCCCACGCAGCACCTGAGGTACAAAACGCAGCTATGGCTGAGGTGTTCGTCGCGCCATCGCCAATGGCGGTGCCGGAGGCTCCACCCACCAGAGTGTTTGAGGTGTGGCACCATGCGCGGTTGATGTCATTGCCCGAGTACCACGTTCCTAGAGCCGACTCGAAATACTTTCCAGTCGTGTTACCAACGGTTGTCGGAAGGATGAAGATCTTGCCACCGGCGGGGCCTGCGTCCCCAATGGCGTAAGTGACGGTCAGAGAGATGGTTGCCGAAGTTGCCGACGAATAGACATCATTCGTGGCGATAACGACTTGCAGCGTGCAAGTGCCAGCTGCAACAAATGAAACTGCGCCAGTTGCAGAGTTAATCGTGCACACGCTGGTGGTTGAACTGGAATAGGTCTTGGTTCCGGCGCCTGCCGACGCCGTGCTGGTGATGGTCGGTGCAGTCGCATATCGGTTATAGGTTGCAGAAAAAGACCCTGCATCAATAGCAATGGTGCGATTAGTTGTCCACACCGCATACAGCGTGGTGTTACCAGAAATTACAAAAGTACTGGCCACCGAGCGCGAAGTACCGGCGCACGCCAAACCTGCTGCGGGTTGTGTGGTGCACCAGCCGTTGAATGAGTATCCGCTTTTTGCCAGCCCGCCAGTATTGGCAGCAACAGTGACAGTGGCACCACTGGCATATGCAGTCGCATCAGTCGGCACAGCGCCAGACGAGCTGGTTGCCCCGTCGTAGGTCACGGTATAGGTGGCGGGGGCAACTGTTGTTGTTGTTGTCGTCGTCGTCGTTGTTGTCGTGGTTGTTGTTGTCGGTGGTGGCACAGTCGTCGTAGTAGTCGTAGTAGTCGGTGGCACAGTCGTAGTCGTCGTAGTCGTCGTCGTAGTCGTCGTAGTCGTCGTAGTTGTAGTAGTTGTAGTAGTCGTAGTTGTAGTAGTCGTTGTAGTAGATGTTGGGGCACGACGAATTGTGGTCGTGGTCGGTGGCAGCGTGGTCGTGGTCGTGGTCGTAGTAGTAGTCGTTGTCGGCGCGAGCGAGGTCGTAGTCGGCAGCAGTGTGGTGGTGACTGGCAATGTTGTTGTGCTGTTCTCAGCTGCCAGCACTTCGCGACGCTCCACTACTTCGGCGCTGGACGACACGAATTGCGTATCCACTTCGTACGTAGGGTTATCTACACTTCTACTTGCTGCAGGTGGTAGATCATCTTTCACAGTCACGGCCTCGAGTGCGGGCGGAATACTCGCCTGAGTGGTATTCAGATTGAAACCGTCAGTCGACGAGCGCACCGACGTGCTGCCGGATGCCGAAATCTCGGTCACTTGCACCTCAGCGCTTCGGTTACGTGTAGTTACCACGATGGCCGTGCCGGCACTTGATTGTTCGACTTGTACGGCTGCCTGTGGTGCCGCAGCCGAGGCTGTCACCGATGCCGTTTGACCCTGATTGGTGGTGATTGTTGCAGTGATTTCACCGCCACCACGTTGCACTTGAGCATCGCCGCCAGATGCAGCCACCACCACGTCGGCAGCCGCAACCGTAACGGTCGGCTCGCCGCCAGCAGCATCAATTGACTGTTCTGCCACCGTCACCGTTACCAACTCGTCGACCGAGTTGGTGATCTGGCTGATTGCAGATGGCTGCACGATGAAAGCTGACGCGAGTGATTTTAGATTCACTGTGAAGTTCTGGTTGTTGCGAATGAGTACCACGAAGTCGCGGATGCTTGATGCTGCGACACGTGGTGCGGATGCTTCTTCACCGCTCACACGCAGCGCCTGCAGGCGCATGATTTCTGCGTAGTCAAACCCGCCCAATACGAGAAAACGTCGGGTTTCAGCCTCGTTGAATGAGTCTTCATCCACGGCGGCCATAGCACCGTTGAGCACTGGTCGCACTTGTATGACACCGTCACTCGACGCGTTTTGCTGGGTGTAGTCAACCCCGTCGGATGTAATTGACCAGTCGTCTTCGCCGGCTCGAATCACCACTAGCGAGTTCAATGATTCGCCGTCAGTTGAGCAAAATGGACACTTCGACGCAGCGCGAGTTGCGTTTGAAGCCAAGTCAATGTCGCCGGACTTGCCTGACCAGGGTGTCACATCAGTCAAAGGGTCGGGAGCAGAAAATGAAAAGGTCCACTCATCACTCTCCAGATCCATTCTCACAAACCGATTTTTCCCGGGCCAGTTTGAGTCGTAAACACGCACGATTGCCACATCGGCACTCTCAAACTCAACGGCATAGGGCAGCACGGCGTGCCCGCCACGTGGCGAATACAGGCCCAATACATACGGCGTAGTGCCCAGCTGAAATGCAGCACCGAGCGAGTTCACGATGCTGCGCAATGAACGCCCGGCCCATTCGTCACGTTCGTCTTGCACCTCTGGCAGGAACTGGGTGGCGAATTGTTTGATGATGGTGGTGGTGATCTGACCATCGTTCGACAACTCAAACGTGGGAGGGCTCATACGTAAATCGAATCGGTCTGCTGCCTCGACCACGAGACCTTCACAGTGACCAGATATACGAGCCTGATTCACCATGCGCGCCCAGGCTGCGGCTTCGGCTGTGGCAATACACGGGCTTGTCACACCGTCGACGCAGGCTTGGGGGCCAAACATGTCAAACATTTCATTGTCACCGAACGAAGCCGGCGTTGCCGAAGCCGGAAAGTTAGGGAACGAGTAGCCGTCCGGAGTTGGCCGCAATGTCGTTGCCACCGGCGTGGCTAATTCGGGAGCAGTATCGCCACCACTTGAACAACCCACGGCACTCGCGACGAGCACGATGCTCGTCGCGAGCCGCGAAAGTCGACGGTGCCACACGATTGGCCCTCGTTACTCCGTTGGGCGAGCCCCTCGGCGACGAATCACGATTGCTGCGCCGAGTGCCACGACAATTGCAGCCACCACGAATGGAATCGTGGAGCGACCGCCGGTAGCGCCGGAACTGGTCTCTGTGACTCTCACACCTGAGGTGAAAGTCGGGCCGGGCTTCAGCGGTACGTTGCTCGGTGAGAGCACCACAACGTCGCGACCCAACACCACGGGCTCACCACCATCACGTGGCGTAACCGTGACGCGAATCTGGCGGGTTCGCGGGGTTATCGGAATAGCCACCTCACGCATGCTGGAGTCGACGAGAATCACCTGGGTGCCAACCTGTATTTCAATCACACCATCGTCGATGCCGGCAGACTCACCCAACGCGCTCAGACACTCGCTGTCGCAGATGATCTCGGTGATGCCAGCCGAAATCGCGACGCTTGGCAGCGTCGTCGGTTCGACTTCAGAGGTTGTCGACGTCGATTCGGTTGATTCGGTTCGAATCAACTCGGCAACGGGCAAGTCAAAACTGGGGGGAGGAGGCTGCAGTTCTGTCTTTGGCTCGTCAATCTGCACCACAATCGTGCCAACTCGCTCGAGTTGAGACTCGGTGTTCGGCTCGTCCTCGGGCTGAGTAGGCACGGTGGTGGTGGTCGTCGTGGTCTCGTCGTCTTTATCTGACTCAGTTGTCGGCGGATTCACTACTCTCAGCTCACCCGACGGGTCAAGCACCACGGTCGGCACTTGGCGCCGCTCGGTGCGATATCGCAGCGTGTATGTGTTGAGTGCCTGGGGGTGAGCCTCGGTGGGGTTTTGTATATCCCATGTGGTCGCCTGCAGTTGGTAGATGCCTTCTGGCAAGAAGGTGCCCAGTGAGTGACTTAAAAAGCCGTACTCGTCATCTTCACCACTGCCGTCAACCCAATCTCCATTGGCGAGGTACACATTAAGTTTTGGCTCAACGAACGGTCCGCAGGCCCCATTGCAGTCAAAGAGGTCAGATTCTTGACCGGTGACTGCGATCGCCTCGAAGTAACGGCCTCCCTCGGGAACCGTGATTTCGAAGTACTCGGGCGCAGATACTTGAACCTCCACCCAGTCGTCCCACGTGATGTCGAGTTGCTCGTCATCGAAGAAGTCGGGGTCCCCGATGACCCCGGCACTTTGCAGAGATGCCGTGCCGTAAAAATCGATTGGTGCATCGGTCTCAGCGGTCAGTACCACGGCATAGACTTCTATGTCGCCGACAAATGGTGCGCTGAGGAACACTCCGCATCGTCCCTCCCACAAAAGGTACCCGCCCACATCGACGAATTGCGCGACATTTTCGCCGTCGGGCCCGTAGAGCATCGCCGTCACATTCTGTTCAGAGCACTCGTACGTCAACTCGAACCAGAAGTCGTCGAAGGGGTATGGATTCGGAATCGTCATTGTCAATTCTTGATCACCCACCGATGGCAGTAGCACGCCCCCGAAGTAGTCGGGTTCATCATCGCCCCAGCCGAACTCTTCCTCGCAACAGTCGCCGACAGGCACCTCAAACTCGAAGGTTCCCGAGCCTTCTGCGCTGCCTGCCACGCTGCCACCCCCGTAGCCGTCACCGGTCAAGATGGTTTCCAAGAGCAGAATTCCGGAGTCGGTGAAGATGTTTGCAAATACCACCCTCGGCGACTCCGGCGTGACGCTGAATACCGTGGTATTCGTTCCTTCGTACCAAAGTAGGCCCGAATCATCAGTCACGGTGAGGATCACGCGGAAGTTCTCCGCGCAGTCGAACGAGAGCTGTCGTGACGCATAGGTGCCGCTGCAGGTGACCGTCTCGACTGACTCATCCTCAGGTCCGGTGGCTGGGTCCGAGTCGGTCCCCGTGATTTCCGGGACAAACTCACCGGAGAACTGCCCCACAACCGGAGCGAATTCGGTCGTTTCGTAGTTGCCACCGGCGGTGATCGTCTGCCCCGCCGGCACGTCGAGCTCGGCAATCAGTTGCTCGCCTACGGTGACTCGCACAACGACGCGTTGCACGTCTGGCCTCCCGTAATTCATCAATCGACTGAAATCAGGACCGAATGAAGATCCGGAAGAATCGAAAACAGTTAGTCCCACCAACGCGTCGTCACAGGCGTTCACCTGCATAGACCACGCTCTTGCTTGCCCATAAGGTTCTCCGCTGATCTCAGTCAGGCTCGCCTGGACCGGGCATGACACCGTGTTGGTTATCACCTGAGGGTCTTCTGGGTACGTCACGCTGCCACTCGTCGCTTCTTGCGAACCGACGAAAACGATGAAGGAGAAGTTCGACTCCCCGTTCGGAATCGCAAAGTTTACGGTGCCACCACTGGACGTCACGTACTCGGACGTGCCCTGATTCGGATCATCAAAGGTGATTCGCACCAGTGTGGCCGCCTCACACGGCGTTACAAATGCAGTACGTGCGTTGAGGTCATAGCCGGCGTCGGCGTCGCACTCTGCTACCGAGCCAGACGACACTGACTCTGTGTCAACTGGGTCTGACGACGCCTCAAGGTCGCTGCACAACGGAGCATTCGTCGCAGCGTCAAGCTGGGCCTCCAACTGTTGAATCACAGCATCGCCAATGAGCGGAATTGTCGTTTCCGACGACTCGCCGCCCGACTCGGTTGCATCTGACGATTCCTCGCTCGACTCCGACGAAGCATCGCTGCTAGGCGAGCTTGATTCGCCGCCAGGAACCTGCGTCGTCACATTATTAGACCATGCCGAAAACAGACGTTCGCTGTCGTTGTCACTGCGAATGGAGAACGTGACCGTCGCGCCCGACCTGAACCAAGCAAATGGCATCTCATAACTGGTGACACTCGAGACATGGATTAGGTATTGTCCGTCGATAATCCACAGAACCGCATAGCGCTCCGGTGAATACCCTCCTTCGGTTGGTGCTTCCCATGAGAGCACGAAGCGATCGCTCGTGCTCGTCACCGACAGGTTCTGCGGTGCGCCTATTGTGCGCTCGCGTGCGACCGTGGTCGTGCTGGAGGATGTCACCGACCGTGCGACCGTGGTCGTGCTGGAGGATGTCACCGACGGTGCGACCGTGGTCGTTGGCACCTCGGTCGTCGTGGTAACGGCGAGTGGAGCCTTTCGCCACCAGAGTTTTGGTCCGATAAACGCGACATTGCTCACTCCCGATGCATCCTCGAGCTTCGGTGGCTTCGCTTCGTTCAATGCACGCTCTGCTTCGGCGATTGCGGCGTCCTTCAGCTCCTGTGTGTCATAACACAGCACCGTGTTTAACTGTCTGTTGCGACTCGAGGTGGTGTCTCCGCCGCACGCCGCCACGAGCATGGTTGCGACCGCTACGAGTGCAAGCGTGGTGCGGGTTCGCGATACAGAGAGAAGAGATAACTGCGATTTGGTCATGGATGCAAACATAACAGGGATTATCTCTTAAAGCAAGGGTTCGCCTCCGCTCGGCTGAGGCACGTCCTGGTCCCCGACCCATTCGTCAGAGGGTCGTCATCACTACGCTCGCCGCAGAGGAAGACACCCATGGATGAGGCACCACAACTGAAGCACAAATACGGACGTATAGATAAGGACTACGCCATGGCACTCGCCACGCGTGCCCCTGAAGATGACGGCCCCATCTACATGGTCAACCTCATGAAGTATCACGAGGTGGCGCAATACACCGCCGATGCTGGCGTCGACAAACCGATCAGCGGGCGCGAAGCAGACGATCGGTACAACCCATCGTCGATCTTGGCAAAAATTGGCGCCACCATCGTGTTCGTCGGCGATGTGGTGGGTAACCACGTCGGGTCAGAAGACTGGGATCGCATTGCCATCGTGCGGTATGCCACCCGCAAATCGTTCATCGAGATGCAGAGCCGCAAAGATTTCGGCGACAAACATGTGCACAAGGCAGCCGGCATGCAGCGCACCATCATCGTGTGCTGTCGCCCGCAAGACGTGTCACTCGATGCCCGTGGGCGACCGAAGGCTGACGATGATCGCCTTATCGCAATGGTGGTTCGCCGAACCGCGAATCGTGCTGCGGCCTTCAGTGCCGTGCCTGGGGCAACCAACCTCGCCGCCGAGGGCACCATCATCGGCGATGGTCGAGCGTGGGACACCGTGCAGTTCGTTCCGGTTGCTTCCGCCAATGACGCAGAGTCTCTAGCGAAGTCGGTTGCGGCAACTACCGACGGTGACGCGTACGTGATGACGGTTCGCGCCTCCATGGACGCCATCACCCAGGGCTAATGTCAGGCGAATTTGCGCCACGTTAATAGCAAGTTCATTGACGCGCAGTGCGGCTAGCGGAAATCGCAGAAATTTGGGGGTGGGCGCGCACGAAAATCTTTCTATGCAGTTGACGCGGAAGACATTTAATGATAGGCATCGTATAACTACAACAAAAGGTGTCGTCATGCGCGTGAAATCTCGTCTTCTTCTCGTCGGTCTCGCAATGGCGATGGTGGTGAGCTCATGCTCATCTTCGTCGGATTCAACGGAGTCGACCGACAAGACCCCTCGCTCAAAGAACGCTGCCCTGCCGGTCGCTACGACCGTTGCGCCTGCCGATACTGCAACCACCACACCCGACACCACCGCAACCACCACACCAGCTGACACCACCGCAACCACCACACCCGACACCACCGCAACCACCACACCAGGTGACACCACAGACGGAACGTCTAAGTCGAAGACCTCGGCTCAAGTCGATGTCGCCTTTACGGAAACCATCGTTGTCCCATCAAAACTTTGTAATCTCGTCGGTCTGGATTGTGCCGCACTTGATTTTGCGGAGGTGACGTTTTCTAGTCCAACATCTTTCGTGGTCGCTGCAACGATTCCCAGCTCTACGATCAAATTGCCGGCTGGCAAGGGATACGGATTTGAAATCGGCAAGACCCAACTAATTGTTGCGGCTGATGGAGGAGACTACGAATACTCCGTCAATTCAGACGTAAAACTCGGGCTCGGCGGGCCGGCTATTCCGCTCACGCTCGTTGGCACATTCATACCCAAAGAAACCACTGTGGTTATGGAGATGTACAACAATGAAGTCAACTACAACGATGCTTTGGGAATTCCTGGATTTAACATCAAGGCCATTTCTGGAAAAAACACCTTCGTAGGTGGTGTTCCGAAAGGCATGGGATTTTCTATCTCTGGAACCATCCCGAAATTCCTCGAAGATCTCGGTATCAACCCAAGTACACCCTTTACTGCTGCCATGGAAGTCGGGGTGGGTGTAACCGTCGCGATGTCTCTGGGGGATAAGAACGGTGCGGACATCTTCAACATCAAGAACGTTCTCTCAGCCAAGTTCATCCAAGCGTCGTACTCAAGCCAAGGGGCCACAATTGGCGGTGTCTCGTACAAACAAGGTCTAGGAATGGCCTTCAGCGGAAAATTTGGCAAAACCCCGGTGATGGTGGACGGCGCGATCGGCGTAGGTTCTTACAACATCGAATTTGAAGTTGGTGCCTTCGAACTTGGCGGTTTTCAGTTCGACGAAACTACAGGATCTCTTGTGCGGGATTCATCGGGTTTGAATCTCGGATTCTCTGGTGGGCTTTCTGGCTACGGAATTACCGGACGGATGAAGGGATCGTTCGATCCATACGGTGGCATCTCACTGTTGGGCGAAGGAGCGTTTAAGCCAGGTGGCGTTGATCTCGGCTCACTCAAACTGGATTTCGTCGCCAATCAGAATGGTGTGAAATTCGTTGGTACCGGCAGTCAGAAGTTCGGTGTCATCCAAGGAACAACAACCGTTGGATTCAAGTCGTTCCCGAACAACAAGTTCGGATTCGAAATGGGTGTTGGTGGAGGCTTAGCAATCCCTGGAGCGCCTCAGTATGCATCGGTAGATGGATCGCTGTCGATTACGAACTGTCCACGGATGGAATGCAGTGAACCACTTACCCTGCCGAAGGCCACTCTTGCTGGTTCAGCATCGCTCTACAAAATGCCAAAGCAATCGTTCTCATTCGAGGTGAATCCGAACGGTTGGGGTTTCCGAGAGGAACTCAAGTTCAACTTTGATGAAAACCTCGGTTATGAAAGCAACGGCTTCAAGGTCGGTGTCAGGGCTTGGGGACAGGGCGCAATGGTCATCTCGGATAAGGGAATCTCTCTCGGCAAAGGCAGCCTCAATGCGACCGCCGGCTTTAAGACTCCCGATGTGTACATTCCGAAGCAGACCGTGGCTGTCACCGTGACGCGACTGCCGAAGGTAATCACCTCCTGCACTTACTGGAAGGGAACCAAGGTTGTCAAGAAATGTAGCTCTCGAACGGAGTACTACACCAACCGAACCGGTGGCCAAACAATCTCTGAGGCCACCACAATCAAGGGCATTGACGTGAAGTTGGGTGCTTCTGTCGGAATTGACGACAAGGGCTTCTACATCGATGTGACACCCGGCAAAGAAGTCAAGGGTGCTCGCCTGTACTTCAAACTTTAATCTTCGGGTCAGCCGTAGCAAAGGTTATAAGTTGTACGACTTATAACCTTTGCTACGCTAACCCTATGGACCACGCGAAGACCAGGGGTGTGGGCGTAGTAGGCCTAGTTGCGCTGCTTGTTCTGTCTCTTGCTGGGTGTGCGGGTTCCAAGGCTGAGGCGTTGCCTGTTGTTACCGATCTTCGTCCGAATGACCACGGTTGGTCGTTTGCCAACTATCCCGCGTCGTCGTTTCCTGATGTGCAGTTTGACGCAGCCGACATGGCGTCAATGTTCGGTGACGACCCGAGTGTGTGTATTGACGGGGTGGTCGACCCGTGCACGCTCACGGCTGAGGCTGCGTCATGGGCGCAGATGGTGAACCAGTCGCGCTCATCTGGCCACTGTCTGGGTCTTGCCGTTATCGCTGCCCGACGCTTCAATGAGAACATCTCGCCCGTGACCTCCACGCTCGCATCGGACGAATCCACGCTGCGCACCATCATGCGCGCGTTTGCTACGCAATTCCTTCCCGAAGCACAAGCAGAGTCGGAGAAATGGATTGGTTCATCTCTCTCCGAAATTGTTGAAGCAGTCAAAACATCCTTGGAGAAGAATCAAATTAAGTACACCTTGGGGCTTTTTGGCCCCAACGGTGGTCATGCAATCAGCCCGTTCGCGGTGGAGTACCCGAGTGAAGGCATCACGCGAATGATGGTGTACGACTCCAATTGGCCAGGCAGAAATCGCTACGTCGACTTCGACTTGAAAGCCGACACGTGGACCTTTTCATACAGCGCCGATGATCCACAAACCGACCCCGAACCATGGGTCGGTGGTTCCGGTGACGCGGATCTGACATCGATTAGCTTCGAAAAACTGACGTGTCCTTTCTGTGCCACGGATGTCGCAGTAAAGAACTCCACGTTCATGATTCGAACCGATCAACCCGAATTCAGCATCGAAACCGAGGAAGGAACCATCACTGCCGACGGCACGGCCCTCCCCGAAGGTGCCAGTGTCACCAAAGTGAAAGGTGCCGTTGGAGTAACCACCTTCGACTACATAGTCAAGATTCCGATCAGAGAGGATGCTGCAGAAGCAAATCGATCCCGGTTGCGCTTTCCTGGAACAGCCAGTGTGTTTGCGGTACTGCCCTCGGGGATTGCACAGTTCCAAACAACACCCCAAACAAAAAGCCCGGTGGTGGTTTCCGGGAATTCGGTGAGCTCAACTGACCCGACAGTTTCACTAAAAGTTGCCGCCGGGAACCTTGTTGCCAGCGTTTCAGGTTCGTCCACTTCGTTGACACTCAATGACAGCGGCTTGGACGTCGCCGTCACCCTGCCCAACGGTGAAATCGTTCAGCAAGAAGTCAACGAAAGCAAACCAGCGCTCCTTGCAGAAGTGGATCCCGCAACGGGCGGAGTCGTCGTTTTACAGTCCACCGAAACGGGTCAGGTCGCACGGACCGACATCGCCCCCGACGGTGGACGCACCGAGAGCATCTCTACTGAGCCGCTCAATCTCACCACGATTGTTCCAGAACTGCCCGCCACATTGGAAAGCAAACCCAACCCCACTCTTCCAACGCCCGCCGCACGCGACCTCAACAACCCGGACTACAAGGCTGACACCAGCTACCAGCCACCAGTCATCGAACAGCAAAAACCGTTAAGCGAATCATCCACCACCGTTCCGAGCGCAGGAGTAACACCCACCACCACAGCAGAACGCACCGCCCCAACACCCACCACCGCACCGGTGAGCCCCAACGCCAACGACACCGCACGCACCGAAGCAACACTCCCAGGGGCGACGTCAACCACCAGCACCACACTGCCTCGGACCACCACCACACTCCCCCGCACCACCATCACCACAACCACCACACTGCCTCGGACAACCACCACCGTTCGACGCGCCACCATCACCACGACAACAACCGTCCGGCCAACCACGACAACGACCACGACAACGACCACGACAACGACCACGACAACGACCACGACAACCGTCCCGCCAACCACGACCACGACAACAACAACCGTCCCGCCAACCACGACCACGACCACGACAATTCCGTCACCGACGTATACGGTCACCTACAACGGCAACAGCAACACTGGGGGTTCGGTTCCCTCGTCCCGCACGTCCAGTTCATCATTCACCGTTGCTGCAAATTCAGGAGCGCTGGTCCGAGCCGGCTATACGTTTGCAGGCTGGAATACTGCCGCCAACGGTTCTGGCACCACCTACACGGCAGGTTCTTCGACACTCTCCATGTCGGCCAACACGACGCTCTACGCCCAGTGGACCGCGAGTCAACTGACTGTCACTACCGACGAACAGGGCGGCAGCGCGATCGACAGCGTGTCGACTACCACCGGCGGAACAATCTCATCATCCCCCGGCACCCCGACCCGCAGCGGCTACACGTTCAACGGCTGGTTCACCGCATCATCAGGCGGCAGCGCACTCACATTCCCCTACGCCCACAACCAAACTGCCAACTTCACCCTTTACGCCCAATGGACTGCTAACACATTGACCGTCACTACCGACGAACAAAGCGGCAGCGCAATCGACAGCGTGTCGACTACCACCGGCGGAACAATCTCATCATCACCAGGCACACCGACCCGCAGCGGCTACACATTCAACGGCTGGTTCACCGCATCCACCGGCGGCAGCGCACTGTCATTCCCGTACACGCACAACCAAACTGCCAACTTCACCCTCTACGCCCAATGGACCGCCGCTGGACCAACGTGTGCAGCCGGTGGAGCCTGTGCGGTGGGTGACACCGGGCCGGGTGGGGGAGTCGTATTTTATGTTGCGGGCGCGAACTTCACGTCGACTGGCTCCGATTGTGCAACCGCATGTCGATATCTCGAGGCCGCGCCAACGGATCAATCCACTGGGGTTGCGTGGGCAACTAGCGCCGCAGCTTGCTACGCAGATGGGTCTGATTCAGGGACGAATGATTGCGAAATCTACAGTATTTACTCGAACACGTCCGGTCAAGCCGCTTCACGAACCGCAGGGGAAGGAATCGGAATGGGAATGGCAAACACAAATCAGATCTATAATCGGCTCACCTTTGCAGGCTCAGCTTTGACGAGTGCGTATGCTGCTGGAATTGCGTGGGCCTACACCAACAACGGCAAGAGCGATTGGCATCTGCCCAGCAGGAACGAGTTGAACGAGTTAAGACAACAGGCGGAAAGCGTTGGTGGTTTTGTTGCGACCTCATACTGGAGTTCTTCGGAGTACTACGACCGATACTACGCTTCAGCCCAGAGCTTCTCCGGCCAGGCTCAGTTCATTCAAGTCAAGGCAGTCACATTCAGGGTTCGCCCTGTGCGGGCCTTCGGGCCAAGTTGTGCAAACGGCGGTACTTGCGTCGTCGGTGACACGGGCCCTGGCGGCGGCATCGTGTTTTATGTGCATGACGACGCCGACGACCTCTTTACTTCAACCGGTTCTGACTGCACCACAGCCTGTAAGTACCTCGAGGCTGCGCCGTTCAGCGGCCAAGTTTCACTCACATGGTCAACTGGAGCGAATCAGTATCTCACGGTATCTGGTGCTGACGCAACGGGAATTGGCAATGGCTTCCAAAACACTGTTGACATTGTCAATCAATCTGGCAACAACTCGGATACCTCGGCTGCGGTATATGCAAACTCGTATTCAAACAATGGAAAGACCGATTGGTATCTACCTTCGTTTGACGAACTCAACCAAATGTGCCGCTGGGTGAGAAACCAATCAGCTTCCAATGACGAATGCACTAGTGCTGGAAATGCCAACACCGGGCCTGGCGCCAGCGGATTCTGGGGTGAATACTGGTCATCTACGGAGAACGACTTTCAACACGCTTACATGCAGACTATGGATTACGCGGTCAGATATGGAGAAGTAAAGTTCGGAATCAGGATGGTGCGTCCTATCCGAGCATTCGGCTAAATCTCCTCACAGCCAATAGAAGTAGGCTTCGCGTCGGGGCCGTTTGTGAAACCAAAGAGAAAGAAGCCTGGACCAGCACGGGGCACGGTTTATCAAGATGCTGATGCAATCAAAGATCGTCTCGTCTCTGCCGCCATCAAACTTCTCCGTCAAGGAACCTCGATTGACGAGTTAACCTCTCTGGCAATCACCAAGTGTGCAAAAGTTGACAAAATGTATGTCGGGCGCTACTTCGGAAGCCAAGACCATCTTCTCTTTGCCGCCACCATGCAACTGCTCTTCACGCGTACAGAGCCAATTATTGGCACCACAGTGTTCAGAACAAAAGGCTCGTCAAACGTCGACCCTGAAGTAGTACTCCTCTTCCAGCTGTACACACACTTAGCAAGGAACCCGCAACTAGAGCCACAACTACGAATTCTTGCCGAATCTGTGCTGGCGACATATCAAAATCAACTTGTCGATAAGTACGGTCTAACCAAAAAGGCAGCCGCCCAGCAGGCCGTACTTGGGTTGATGGCATTCGTTGGGTACATGTCCACTGGCCATCTTCTTCCTGTTCCTTCGTCTGAAATCGTCGGCTGGGTTTCCGGTAGAAGTCAACGACTCAAAAGAACTAAAGCCAAACAGCGTGCACCTCGAAATTAGTCGCGAAAACATCCAACAAACTCGCCTGGGCTTTACTTCAAGAATTAACCTGTCTGCTTGGTCCGCAACGTAAATGGCTGAAGTTTTGCCCAATATTTTCGCGAAATTCAGCGACCTTGTTGGCGGCGCCGCGCACACACTTCTGTAAACGTCAACATTTTGCGTGACTTGACAACTTTCGTAGGAGTGATACAACCAGTGACCATGACCGAGCCCACCACCACACCAAGCGGTTCTGAGTACCGCGTCGTCACCGTGGCTGACCTGCGCCACGAGCTGCAGCGTGAGCGACTGATTGCCGATGCCCAACTTCAAACAATCTCCAATCAAGTCGTCGCCCTCGATTCACGATTCAGCGACTTTCGAGAAGTGACCGGCAAACGGTTTGACGCATTGGATGAACGTCTGCGATTCAACAAAACTCTCGTCGTTGCCTCTATCTCGGCCGTAGCGAGCGCTGCATCAGTTGTCGTGTCGCTACTGAGGTAGCAGCGCCAAAGTCGGGTTACGAACGGTGATAGTTCGGTGATTCGTGCGTGATCGTCACGTCGTGAGGATGGCTCTCTTCGCGCCCAGCGGTGGTCACACGCATGAACTTGGCACGACGATACAAATCAAGCAATGTCGCGGCACCGACATACCCCATGCCTGAGCGCAATCCACCGACCAGTTGATACACCACATCGGCCAGCGAACCGGCGTACGCCACGCGACCCTCAATGCCTTCGGGAACCAATTTGTTGCGACCACCACTGCCCTGGGCCGAGCCATAGCGATCAGCACCCAACCCCGCCATCGCGCCAAGTGAACCCATACCGCGATAACTCTTGTAACGCCGGCCCTCGAACAGCTCCACTTCGCCGGGCGCTTCATCTGTGCCGGCGAACAAACTGCCGAGCATCACCACATTGGCGCCAGCGGCCAATGCTTTGACCAAGTCACCCGAATACGTAACGCCACCGTCGGCAATCGCGGCGACGCCAAGTTGTTGGGCACGCTGCGAAGCAAACCAAATTGCCGACAACTGTGGCATGCCAGCACCAGCAACCACACGCGTCGTACAAATCGAACCAGCACCAACCCCAATCTTCACGGCATCAACCCCAGCACCGTGCAATGTTTCGACACCACTTTCATCCACCACATTGCCCGCCACCACGGCCAGATCAGGCCAACTGGCCTTTACGCGCTCGATCGCTTTCACCACACCCATCGAATTGCCGTGCGCAGTATCAATGACCACTGCATCGACCTGCTCGTGGGCGAGTGCCTCAACTCGCTGCTCGAGGTCGTCACCGACCCCGACTGCCGCCGCCACACGCAGGCGACCCGCCGAGTCGCGCGTGGCGTTGGGAAACTCTTGGCCTTTCATGATGTCTTTCACCGTGATGAGCCCGCGTAGGCGACCATCAGCATCGACCAATGGCAATTTTTCAATTCGATGGCGTTGCAACAACAGTTTTGCCTCGTCGAGCGTGGTGCCTTCGCGAGCAGTCACCAAACCTTCACTGGTCATAAATTCACTTACTGGTCGCTTGTAATCACTGGATGAGCAAAAGCGCACATCGCGGTTGGTCAGAATGCCCACCAGCACACCAGCCGTGTCAGTAATTGGCACACCCGAAATCTTGTAGCGATTCATCAAGTGTTCGGCATCGTCGAGCGTTGCGGTTGCTCGCAGGGTGACTGGGTCACTGATCATTCCTGATTGTGAACGTTTTACTTTCTGCACTTCGGCAGCCTGGTCTTGCACCGACAAATTGCGATGCACAACCCCGATGCCTCCGCATCGAGCCATGGCGATGGCCAACCTCGCTTCGGTCACACGATCCATCGCGGCAGACACGAGCGGCACATTCAGCATGATGTCTCGCGCAAACGTGGTAGCCGTCTCAACTTGATCAGGCAACACATCGCTGAACCCCGGTACGAGCACGACGTCATCAAACGTGAGCCCCTCGAAGCGGTCAAAAACTTCGTGGTTGTGGCTCATGCTGGGGCCCCTTATCGAAAGTGTAGATGCTGATGGGTTTTCTCAACGAGTGGCCGATCGACGAATGCCACGGCTAGTGCCGAAAGTGGCGCTGGCCAGTAAAAATCATCACCATGCCGTGCTCATTGGCGGCGGCGATCGACTCGTCATCACGCTGACTTCCACCTGGTTGCACTATGGCCGCAACGCCAACAGCGGCAAGTGCATCGGTGCCGTCACGAAACGGGAAGAAGGCGTCACTCGCCGCCACGGCCCCTTGGGCCCGCTCGCCTGCTCGTGTGCACGCAATGCGTGCAGCGTCCACCCGATTCTGTTGACCTGCGCCGATGCCAACCGCGCTGTTATCACGTGCCAACACGATGGCATTCGAACTCACCGCAGCACAGGTCACCCATGCCACTGCTGCATCGCGCAACTGTGCGGGGGTCGGCTGCTTGGTGCTCACCACCTGCCACCGTGATGTATCGGCCGATGGTGCGTCGTGATCTTGCAGAAGCATGGCACCATCCACACCACGCAACGACCATCCATCCCTAAAGGGCTGTTGCGCGCGCAAAATTCGCAGGTTCTTTTTTGTGAGCAAGACCTCAAGCGCTGCCGGCTCGAAGTCGGGGGCAATCACCACCTCGATAAACACCTCCACCAGCGCTAGTGCGGTGGCTTTGGTCATCGGGCGATTCAGCCCAACGATGCCACCGAATGCACTCATCGGGTCGCACTCGTGGGCCCGCTTGTAGGCAGTTTCGATGTCGGGTGCAACTGCCAACCCGCATGGGTTGGCGTGCTTGATAACCACGGCGGCAGGTTCGGCAAATCGATGCACGAGCGACCACGCAGCGTCGGCATCAAAAACGTTGAGATACGACATCTCTTTGCCACCAAGTTGTTCGGCGCTGCTCCACCAACTGCGTTCGCCCATGACTCGATAGCGCGCACCACGTTGATGTGGGTTTTCGCCGTAACGCAACGTTGCCTCGCGCTCCAACTGCAGGGTGAGCTGTTCGGGCAAGGCGTGGGGCTGCACAGCGTGGGTCGAATCTTTACCAGTTGCCCTCGCAAACCACGCAGCAACTTGTGCGTCATATGCCGCGGTCACCGCAAATGCACGCGCGGCAAGTTGCTGGCGGGTTTCCGCACTTAGTGCGCCAGACGTGCGCAACTCGTCGAGCACCTCGCCATATTGTGCGCGATCGGTCACCACTGCGACACGTGCATGGTTCTTGGCTGCCCCACGCACCAGCGACGGGCCACCAATATCAATCAAATCGATGCTTGGTTTCGTATCAAATGGGTACAGGCTCACTGCCACCAAATCAATCGGCGAAATATTGTGTCGCTCCAAATCTGCACGGTGCGTTGCATCTGTTGTGTCGGCCAGAATGCCACCGTGTACCGACGGGTGCAGCGTCACCACACGATGCCCGAGGATCGCTGGGTACCCGGTTACTTCTGCAATGTCGACGACGGGTAGTGAAGCATCGCGCAGCACTTGGGCCGTGCCGCCACTGGCGAGCAAATCCCAGCCGAGTTCGCACAGCGAACGTGCGAAGTCAACCACGCCGGTCTTGTCATAAACACTGAGCAAGGCCCTCGGCACGCGCCCAGACTAGGTTCAGGACATGAAAATTGGTGTACAAATCTGGCCGCAGGCCACCACGGTCAAAGCAATGCGCAACGTCTGGCGGGCAGCCGATGATCTTGGTGTCGACAGTTTGTGGACTTGGGACCACTTTTATCCGCTCTCTGGCGACCCCGAGGCAGAACACTTTGAGTGCTACACACTGCTCGCCGCCATGGCTGCTGACACTAAACACGCAACTATTGGCGCGCTTGTCACGTGCTACTCGTATCGCAACCCGCAACTGCTCGCCGACATGGCCCGCACCATTGACCACATCAGTGACGGGCGCTTTATTTTGGGCATCGGCTCGGGTTGGTTCGAGCGCGACTACCAGGAATATGGCTACGAGTTCGGCACCGGCCCCGGGCGACTCAAATTGCTCGAAGCCGGCCTGCCTGTCATCAAAGAACGGATGAGCAAACTCAACCCCGGCCCGGTCAACGGCAAGATTCCGCTCATGATTGGTGGCAGCGGCGAGCGCGTCACTTTGCGACTCGTGGCGCAATATGCCGATCAACTCAACACCTTTGGGCCACCAGAGAACTTCAAACGAAAAAACGACATTCTCAACGAGTGGTGCGCCAAGGTAGGCCGTAACCCCAAAGACATCGAACGAACCGTCGCCGTCAAGCCAGAAGAGCTCGAGAAAGTCAGCGAATATGCAGCCGCCGGTGCCGACCACATGATCGTCATGCTTGGTCAGCCATTTGATCTTTCGGCAGTGGAGAAGTACCTAGCCTCAACACGGTGAGTCAAGTCCTACAACGGTCGGCGTTCGTCCGGCTGCAGGTTGCCAACCTCTCATCGGGCGTGGCCAACGGCGTAGTGATGATTACCGTGCCGTGGCTCGTGCTCGAGCGCACCGGTTCGCCCGCCCAAGCCGGGCTCCTTGCTGCCTTGGTGAGCCTGCCTGGAATCTTTGTATCACCAGTCATCGGTGGTTTGATTGATCGCATCGGTCGTCGCGCAGTATCGGCGTTGTCCGACATTTTTTCGTGCGTATCAGTACTGCTCTTTGTTGTTGGTGAACTCACTACCGAATTGAGCTACATCTTCATCGCCAGTTTTGCAGTGCTGGGTGCAGTTTTTGACCCCGCTGGTTATACCGCACGCAAAGCACTCATCCCGAACGCCGCCGAGTCATCAGGCATGGCAGTGGACAAAGCCAACGGCCGACACGAAGGGTTCTTTGCCATCGGCTGGATGCTGGGCCCTGCACTCGGTGCATGGGGCATCAGTGTTGGTGGACCAATACTGGCTTTCGCTGGCACCAGTGCACTGTTTCTCGTGGCGGCATTAGCGGTGCGGTCGATGCGAATTCGCGAACACCACGAACCACGTTCCGAATCGAGCGAGGGCTTCGTTCAATCACTGCGCGGCGGGTGGACACTGCTGCGATCGGATCGGGCTCTACTTACCTTCACTCTTGGTCTCACCGTCATGGGCGGGCTGTACATGCCGATTGACACCGTGATTTGGCCAACACATTTTGAATCTCTGAATGATCCTGTTGGCCTTGGACTGGTGATGTCGGCAATTGCACTGGGTATGGTCTTCGGTGCCTTTGGCTACGAAAAATTGGCTGGTCGAATGTCAGCCACCAAGTTGCTGCGGATGATCATCCTGATTTCCACTGCAGCGCTGTTGCCAATGGGCTTTTTGCCTGGAACTGCGGTGTTTGCTCTATTGGCATTCGTCACTGGTTTGGGATGGGGCCCGTTCAACCCACTCTGGAACACCGTGGTGCAACGCAGAGTCGACCCGGCATCGCAGGGGCGAATTTATGGTCTACAGATGTCACTGGTGTACGCAGCCCCACCACTCGGGCAATTGCTGGTTGGCTGGGGCATCGAGAGCTTTGGCTTGCGCACCACTTTTAGCCTCGTGCTGGCATTGTTTGCAATCACGTCAACGACCATCGTGTCGCTGCGTTCGCTGAACGACTTGTAGCCGCCCAGCACGCATGCGTGCCGCTAGAAATCCGCTCGGGCCGTTGCACGTGATGCGTTGTCACGACACGAGCGTAAACCCGCCGTCAATCACGATGACCTGGCCGGTTAAATACGGGTTGCGCACGATGCCCAGCACGGCTTCTGAACAGTCACTGGCATATGCCGAGCGCTTCAGCGGTGCGGCTTGAGCCACGAAGTCGTGCATGACTCCCCAATCTTGTGTCCAGGGTGTTTGCACCAAGCCGGGCGCCACCGCATTGAAACGAATCGGGCCTTGCGATTTGGCCAGCAACAACGTCATGTGGTTGAGGGCTGCTTTGGTCATGGCATACGCCATTGAGCTACCAAGTGGCCGTACCCCGGCAATTGAGGTGATGTTCACTACGTTGCCATCGTCACTTTTGTGCAGATGCGGAATTGCTGCCTTGGTGAGCCACCACGTGCCGTACACGTTCACCTTGAAGGTCTTGTCGAAAATTTCGTCGGTCAACCCATCTAAATCGCCGTGCGGCACCAGCGTGGTCCATCCTGCGTTGTTCACGAGGATGTCAAGACGACCAAACTTCTTGATGGTCTCATTGATCAAACGTTGGCCCTGTGCTTGGTCGCTGATGTCGGCTTGCACATATGCACCCTCGGTGGCAAGTGCTGCTGCCACTTGTTGCCCTGCCTCCACTGACGAAACAGAGTTGACCACCACGTGTGCACCAAGTTCGGCGAGGCGCATCGCCGTGGATTCGCCGATGCCGCTTGAAGACCCAGTCACGATGGCAACCTTGCCGTTGAGTTCGCTCATACGCCCGAGACTAGACGCGTCGGCGAATTTTGCCGTAGACAAACCACATCAAAAACAGCGCGATTGCCGCAAGCACCAACCACTGCAGAATCGCCACGTAGGGCTCGACGTTCTCCCACTGATTGCCCAGCGCAGCGCCAGCGCCGATGAGCGCAGTGTTCCACACAGCACTGCCTAGAGCGGTACAGACAATGAACGGCACGAGCGGCATGCGGCGAAACCCAGCCGGCACCGACACCACCGAGCGAATCAACGGCACGCACCGCCCCAGCAACACTGCTGCCACAGCGTGACGATCAAACCATTGTTCGGCGCGCGCCAAGTCGGCAGGTTTCACCCCAAACCACTTGCCGAATCGGGTGATGAACGCGCTCAATCTGACGGGCCCGATGCTCGCTGCGACGTAATACAAGATGAGTGCGCCGACCACCGCACCGACAGTGGCTGCCACGATCATCACCACCACCGAACCATCACCGCGCTGGGCGACAAAGCCGGCAAATGGCAACACAATTTCTGATGGAATGGGCGGAAAGACGTTCTCCAAAATTACGAGGAGCGCAACACCGATGGCCCCGAGCCGTTCGATGACGTCTTGCACCCAAACAGCAAGATCGCCCAACACAGAGAATTAACTTAGTCCAGCCTCTGAAGCGAGGCGTGTTCTACTTGCGCGAGAGCTGTTTGCGGTTCTTGAACTTCGCTGAGCGATAGTCCTTGTTCATCAACGCAATGACATCCAGCGAAATCTCTTTCGGGCAGGCTGCCGAGCACTCGCCGTGATTCGTGCACGAACCGAAATGCTCGTCCATTTCGTCGACCATCGCTTCGGCTCGCTTGAATCGCTCGGCTTGACCCTGAGGCAACAAATTGAGGTGCGTAATCTTTGCACCGACAAACAAGTTGGCTGCACTATTCGGGCAGGCAGCCACGCATGCGCCGCAACCAATGCAGGCCGCAGCATCCATTGCTGCGTCAGCGACTGGCTTGGGCACCGGAATCAGGTTGGCATCTGGAGCGCCACCAGTTGGTGAGGTAATGAAGCCCCCCGACTCAACGATGCGGTCGAACGCAGCGCGATCCACCATCAAGTCTTTGATAATGGGGAATGCACTCGCCCGCCACGGCTCGATCACGATGGTGTCGTTGTCGTTGAACGAGCGCAGGTGCAACTGACACGTGGTGGTTGCGCGCTGGGGGCCATGCGCCTGACCGTTGATCATCAACGAACACGTGCCACAGATGCCTTCGCGACAGTCATGGTCAAACACAATGGCTTCTTTGTTTTCGTCGATGAGGCGCTCATTGAGCACATCAAGCATCTCCAAAAACGATGCTTCATCGGTGATCGAGTCGATCACATGGGTTTCGAAGTGGCCCTTATCATCAGGGCCGTTTTGACGCCACACCTTGAGCGTGAGGTTCTTTACCGAGCGGGTCACTTGTAGCTCCGCGTGGCCAACTGCACCGATTCAAACGAAAGTTGTTCTTCGTGACGCGTTGCGTTGTTTTCATCGCCCGTCCACTCCCACGCGGCTACGTGGCAGAAATTCTCGTCGTCACGCACAGCTTCACCTTCTTCGGTTTGATACTCAACGCGGAAATGGCCACCGGCGCTCTCTTCGCGAGTGAGCGCGTCTTTGCACATGAGCGTGCCGAGTTGGAAGAAGTCATCCACACGACCGGCTTTCTCGAGTGTCTGGTTGACGCCTTCACCAGTGCCGGTAACGCGGAGATCTGTTTTGAACTCGCTGTACAGCGCCGGAATTTCGGTGAGTGCCTTTTCGAGCCCATTGCGATCGCGTTCCATGCCGCAATAGTTCCAGATGAGTTTGCCCAATTCGCGATGGAAGTAATCCGGCGAACGTGTGCCCTTGATATTGAGATAGCCCTGAAACCGCGCCTTGGCCTCGGTTTCGACGCGCTTGAACTCGGGGTGATCGGTGCCGGGCACGGTCTTGTTCAGCAGCGGTGCGAGACCGTTGCTAATCGTGTACGGCAACACGAAGTAGCCGTCAGCCAAACCTTGCATGAGCGCGCTCGCACCGAGGCGGTTTGTGCCGTGGTCAGAGAAGTTGGCCTCACCGGCGGCATACAGACCTGGAATCGTTGTTTGCAGTTCGTAATCCACCCAGAGCCCGCCCATGGTGTAGTGCGTCGCTGGGTAAATACGCATCGGCTGGTCATAGGGGTTCTCGCCAGCAATTCGCTCGTACATTTCAAACAAGTTGCCGTAACGCTCTTCAACCACATTGCGCCCGAGGCGCCCGATTGCATCAGCGAAGTCGAGGTAAACGCCATTCTTTAGTGGCCCCACACCGAGGCCTTTGTCGACCAAGCGTTTGGCTGCACGAGAAGAAATATCACGCGGCGCCAGGTTGCCGTACGCCGGGTAGAGCCGCTCGAGGAAGTAATCGCGATCTTGTTCTGGAATCTCGTGGGCCGCGCGGGTTTCATCAAAATTCTTGGGCACCCACACCCGGCCATCGTTGCGCAGCGACTCGCTCATCAACGTGAGTTTGGACTGCGTCTCGTCGGCCTGCGGAATGCACGTGGGGTGAATCTGTGTGTAGCACGGGTTGGCAAAATAGGCGCCGCGCTGGTGAGCGCGCCACGCTGCGGTGACGTTGCAATTCATGGCATTGGTGGAAAGGTAGTAAGCGTTGCCATAGCCGCCGGTAGCCAGCACCACTGCGTGCGCAGCGTGGCTGGTGAGTTCGCCAGTCAGCAAGTCGCGCGTGACGATGCCCGCAGCGCGGCCATCGATGACAACAATGTCGACCAACTCACAACGGTTGAAGAGTCGCACACCGCCCAAACCAATTTGGCGCGACAACTGTTGGTAGGCACCGAGCAGCAATTGTTGACCAGTTTGACCGCGAGCATAAAAAGTGCGGCTGACTTGGGCACCACCAAAACTGCGGTTGTCAAGCAATCCACCATATTCACGGGCAAACGGCACGCCTTGGGCAACCATTTGGTCGACGATGTTGACCGACACTTGGGCCAAGCGATACACGTTGCCTTCGCGCGAGCGGAAGTCACCACCCTTGATGGTGTCACTGAAAAGTCGCGAAACGCTGTCGCCGTCACCTTGATAGTTCTTGGCTGCATTGATGCCACCCTGAGCGGCAATCGAGTGGGCGCGGCGCGGGGAGTCATGAAAAGTAAATGCGTCGACGCGATAGCCGAGCTCGGCAAGCGACGCCGCAGCAGAAGCGCCGGCCAAACCAGTGCCCACCACGATGATTTTGAACTTGCGTTTGTTGCTTGGGTTGACGAGCTTGGCATTGGCCTTGAAGTTGTCCCACTTGTCGGCCAGCGCGCCGTCGGGAACTTTCGAATTCAACTTGGTGTCGGTGGGGCGATCCTGCAACATGGTCATAACTGTGCCTTCCTTAGACGCTGACTATTCCGAGGGTGACTGCGATAGGAAACGAGATATTGCCGATAACCACCACGGCTGCAAACCCGCGGGCGAATGCGGTACGCCAGGCGTTGAAGCGAGGGTTGTTCCAACCCAGTGACTGAAAGATGCTCCAAGCGCCGTGGGTGAGGTGCAGCCCGAGCAACAAGTTGGCCACCACATAGAACAACGCCACTGGCCAACGCTCGAAACTGCGCACCACGTTGGCATACACCTCGCTGCGCACGAATTCGCCATCGGCACCAACCGTATTGACCACACCAAATGTGAGGTCGAGCAAATGCCAAACAATGAACAGCAACACGACGATGCCCGACAACCGCATTGAGCGACTGGCCAGTGATGCTTCTTGATAATCGCGGGCACTTTGATAACGCACCGAGCGAGCATGACGATTCAACACGGTGAGCGACCAGGCTGCATGCAAATGCAGCGCCAGCATGCCGAGCAAACCGGCACGCAGAATCCACAACACCGACTCTTTGGGTGCCAGTGGGTACAACAGCTTTTTCAAAAACTCGGCATACTCATTGAGCTCGACTGCACCGAGATACATCTTGGTGTTGCCAATCATGTGGAAGAGCACAAAACCCATAAGTGCGATACCCGAGATGGCCATTGCATACTTTTTGCCCACTGCGGTGCCATACAGATCAAGCAGTAATGGCCGCCGCGGGCGAGGCGCTGCTGCAGTTCCGGTTACGGGCTGGCGCGAGGGTGTGGTGGTGCTCATACGTGGGGTTGTATCCCTGCATAACGCTAGTTCTCAAGCAACCTCCCAGCGCCCCCAACCACTGCATCTGTCGGGTGAAGCCCGTCTCATCCAGCCGATTTTTGTCGCCCACCACCTTCGGCCGATACGGGCCGATTCACGGTAAATCATCGTGATTCACCCACACGGCTCACAATTCTCTACACTCATGCGAGCCCATAAATCGGGGTTTGCCCTCTGGCAACCCCCCTCGTAGTAAGGAAACACATCACGTGACTGCTCTCTTGGCATCTGAAGGCGGCTGGCAGGACTTCACCCTGCGCGGCGGCGAATGGCTAGTCCTCGCCCTTTCTGGTGCGGCATCACTCCTGGCGATTGCCGTGGGGTTCTATCTAGCAAAGTCTGTTCTTGCAGAAGACGAAGGAACACCCAAGATGAAGGAAATCGCCACGGCGATCCAAGTC
>Ga0247833_1002124_pt1 | contig 29956 bp, 30 predicted proteins | sample LaCruzMarch2015__7_FD_187117 | JGI IMG/M metagenome (GOLD analysis project Ga0247833, IMG submission 187117) | Freshwater microbial communities from meromictic Lake La Cruz, Castile-La Mancha, Spain - LaCruzMarch2015_8m | ecosystem: Environmental > Aquatic > Freshwater > Lake | place: Spain... | reverse complement strand
ACGCTTTACGCTCAAGCCAAGGGCAGTCGTTATCGCGCACCTGCCTCCGGCCAGCGGTTGTTGGGAGCACCAGTGCGCACGCCGAATGGCGTGCTTGTCTTCACGGTTGGCGGCCTGACCAGGCCTGCGACGATGCCTTTGACCCTGAGCCAAAGCGCCGTGCGGCCTGCTCCGCTGGCAACCAGTCCGAAGTCCTTCAGCCTGTTGATCAATGCCGCTACGGGCCAGTTTAGCGGCAGCTGCTTGCTCGGCACGCCTGCGCAATCGACCTCGTTCCACGGCTTGATCGTGCCGAGTGCAGATGAAGGCATCGGCCAGTTCGTGCGCGGTCCGCAGAAGATCAGCGGCGACCTTTCGCTGCGCTAGCGGCCCCTGAGCGCGCCATTGACTTATCGGGAGCAGAGTGGGACAGAACGCGCCCCCATGGTTTCCGTCTCCGGTCTCGAAAAAACTTACGCAGGTCGCACGCTGTTCAGCGACGTGTCCTTCCACATTCAGCGCGGCGAACGCATTGGCCTTGTCGGTCCGAACGGCGCAGGCAAGTCCACCTTGTTCGCCATTTTGCTGAAGGAACTGACGCCCGACGATGGCCGTGTCATCTGGGAGAAGAATGCGAGCATCGGATTCCTGCCGCAGGAGTCCGCGCCGGTGGGAAATGAGACGGTGCTATCGCTCGCGCTGAGCCATGTGCCGGAGCACTCGCATTGGGAGGCGGAGCCCAAGGCGAAGTCCATCCTGCGTGGCCTCGCCTTCCGCGAGAGTGATTTTGAGCGCAGTGCGAAGACCTTGTCCGGTGGTTGGGTCATGCGTGCGCACTTGGCGCGCTTGCTGGTGCAGGAGCCGGATTTGCTGCTGCTGGATGAGCCGACAAACCATCTCGACCTTGAATCCCTGATCTGGTTTCAAGATTACCTCATGGGCTATCCCGGTGCGATTCTCATGATCTCACATGACCGCGAGTTCTTGAATCAGCTCACGGATGTGATCCTGGAGATCTCTCGCAGCAAAATCTTCCGCTACACCGGCAACTACGACAGCTACGTCGGGCAGAAGGAAGCTCGCGAGCTGCAGCACGAGGCCGCGTATGCGAACCAGAAGCGCGAGATCGCCAAGCTGCAGACCTTTGTCGATCGCTTCAAGGCCAAGGCCAGCAAGGCGTCCAGCGCGCAGAGCAAGATGAAGATGATCGACAAGATGGACGTGCTAGACGCACCTGAGTCACGCGAGAAGACAGTGAAATTCCGCTTCCCACAGCCGCCGCGTAGTGGCCTGAAGGTCATGACTGTGAAGGGCTTGCAGTTCAGCTACGGTTCGACGCCCGTGTATGAAGATCTGGATTTGGAAATCGAACGCGGTGCCCGCACCGTGCTGGTTGGTCCGAACGGCGCGGGCAAGTCCACGCTGCTGAAATTGCTCGCCGGAGCGCTGCAACCGAAGGGCGGCATGCGTGAGCTGGGGCACAATGTGAAGCTAGGCTACTTCGCCCAGTATCGCATGGACACGCTGAACCCGAAGCACACGGTGCTGCAGAGCGCGCTCGACAGCGACAAGCCGGTGCCGGAGGTCGCGGCCCGCAGCATCCTGGGCTCGTTCTTGTTTCGAGGCGACGATGTGTTCAAGCCCGTGGGCATCCTCAGCGGTGGTGAGAAGAGCCGACTTGCGCTGGTGAAGCTACTGCTCGATCCGCCGAACTTCCTGCTGATGGACGAGCCGACGACGCACTTGGACATGGGCAGTATCGACGCACTCATCGGCGCTCTGGAGCCGTTCGAGGGCACGCTGGTGTTCATCTCGCATGACGTGCATTTCATCCGCGCCATGGCCAAGAGCGTGATCCACATCGCCGCTGGCCAGCTCACGCCGTATGCCGGCGATTACCAGTATTACCTCGACAAAACCAAGGCCCTGTCCGCCCGCGAAGCGCTGACCGCCAAGCTGACCAATCAGCAGCCGACGAACTGGCAGCCCCAGGAGAAAAAGGCCCCCAGCAAGACCAAGGAACAGCGCCGTGCGGAGACTGAGGAACGTATCGCCCGCACCAAAGTGAAGCGCGAGCTGGAGCAGCGTGTCGCCGCACTCGAAGCCGAGATCATGACCAAGGAGAAGCGCAACCAGGAGATCATCACCTTGCTGCAAGACCCCGGCACCTGGTCAGACAACAACAAGGCCCTCGCGCTCCAGAAAGAGCACGACGAGCTGGACCCGCAGCTGCAAAAGCTGAACGCCGAGTGGGAGCAGAAGCTGAGCGAGCTGGAGCCGTCGCAGGCGAGTGCTTAGCTAGCATCGCCGCCAGCATTGAGCCACTTTTCCCCCAGCGCCTTTCAGTGCGCCCCTCTTCCGCGCATTACCACTGCCACGGTTTTGCACAGGATTACCACATCCAGCCAGTGCGACCAGTTATCGACATACTTCAAGTCGAGCGCGACCCATTCGTCGAAGTTCTTGACGCCATTTCGTCCGCTGACTTTCCATCGGCAGGTGAGACCGGGTTTGACGCTCAGGCGGCGGCGCTACGCGTGCTTCTCGATGCGTTCGATCTCGTACACCGGCAGCGGGCGTGGGCCGACGAGGTCCATCTCGCCACGCAGCACGTTGGGCAGTTGCGGCAGTTCGTCGATGCTGAATTTGCGCAGGAATTGGCCGAAAGGGAAGATGCGCGGGTCGTTGCGGATCTTGAAAACGGGGATTTGAATCGAGATCACGGAGCGGCTAGGCACTTCCCAGCGGAAAAAACGACGATGGCACCCACGATCGTGCCCATCCAGACCAGAGTGCTAGCCAGCTCGCGCAGGCATTGCACGGGGCTCTTGTGCAGTAGGTGGTTGTAAAAACCGCGCGCCTCCAGCCGATCGGCGTGAAGGGCACTAGCACCGCTGCGACCCAGAAGTCCTTGAACGGCGGAATCACTTCCAGGTTCGGAAACCAGCTCCGCAAAACATAGGCACGGACGACATACAAAACCCACAGGCTGGTGGCAAGAATCGCGCTGTCGGCCAGTTCGGTAAGCTGCAAATTGATTTCCTGCCTGCGACCAAGCATAGTTCCAGAGGTCTCCAAGGGTTCGAGATAGTTTCATCTTCCTGATTGTTATAAAAGTTCTAGTAAATGCCACAAATTATTTCCTCAAAAAACCTGCTGCTCTCCACGCGCCCGCTCACCGTGGGCGTCATCAGCCAGCCGGAAACGCTCGCTGCCACGCTAGCGCAGAACCCAGCGCAGCGGGCCGCTGCCTGCGACCTATTTGAGCTGCGGCTCGACTTGCTGAAGCTGGACCCTGCTGAACTGCGCGCTGCGATCCCCAAGCTGAACCTGCCCGTGCTGCTGACGGCGCGGCACCCAGCCGAGGGCGGGCAGGGGACGGCGGCGGCGGCGGGGCGCATCGCCATGCTGGAATCTTTGCTGGATTTGGCTTCGCTGATCGACATCGAACTGCGTAGCGCGGGCGACATGCGGGGCCTCATGCAGAAGGCGCGCGGGCTGAGCGTGGGCGTGGTGGGCAGTTTCCATGACTTCCAGGCGACGCCAGGCGACGAGATCCTCGGCGGGGCCATCGAAATGGCGCAGACTTTCGGCTTCGACGCAGTGAAACTGGCCACCTATCTGAACACGACGGACGACCTAATGCGGCTAATGAAGCTGCTCACTTCGCATCGCCGCCTGCCTATGTCGCTCATGGGCATGGGGCCGCTGGGACGACTGTCCAGGTTGGCACTTTCCAAGCTTGGCTCCCTGCTAAACTATGGTTACCTTGGAGAGTCCAACGCGCCCGGCCAGTGGCCCGCGGCCAAGCTCAAAGAACTTCTCTCCGAACTGTGATGAATCCTATCCGCGCTTCGCTTCTCGTCATGTTGGCCGTCACCTTGTCCGGCTGCAAAGACCCTAAATGGGAGGCCGAAGTCAAGTGGCGCGAGGATCAGGTGAACGCCATGGAGACCGAGATAGCCACCCGCGCCAAGTTCTTGGAGAACGACCGCAAGGCCTTCAAGTCCAAGGAGGACGAGGTGAAGCAGCAGCTTGATGGCATCCTCAGGCGCGAGCAAGAGATCCGGCAATACGAGCAAGGTGTTCTGCAGCGCGAGAAGCTGCTAGAGGAAAAAAAGAAGCAGCTCGATGCGCAGGAAGCCGAGCTCAAAAAAGGCCTGGCCAAGCTGGAGATCAAACGCAAACGCGGCCCCGTGCCCGCCACCACTGCCCAGCGTATCCTGGTGCTCGATCCGGCGCAGGATGAGGTGCTATTTGAGCGCAATGCGGATCTGAAGGGAGCCATCGCCAGCACAACCAAGGTGCTGACCGCCATTTTGATCATTGAGGCTGGCAACCTGGACCAGATTGTGAAGATCCAAGACCGCGACACGCGATGCGCGCCGGTTCGTATCGGTCTGAAAGCGGGCCAGGAATACACCCGGCGGGATCTTTTGACCGCGCTCATGGTGAAGAGCAGCAACGACATCGCCCAAGCCCTGGCGCGCGACAATGCAGGGTCCGTGGAAGCCTTCGTGGTGAAGATGAACGAGAAAGCCAAGGCCATGGGCTCTGGCGATTGCCTGTTTATCAACCCGAACGGTCTCCCTCCAGTCGATGGCCAGCCCGCCCCGTATTGCTCTGCACGCGACCTTGCTTCGATCTGTGAGTTTGCCGACACCCTGCCCGACCTGCGCGCCATGGTGCGCCTGAAGAGCTATGTCTTCAACAAACCCGATGGCAAAAGCGTGCTCCTGGAGAACACCAACCGCGTGCTCAAGAGCTGCGATTACTGCGACGGCATGAAGACTGGCTACACGCAGGCTGCTGGCTATTGCCTCGTCGCCACGGGGGAACGCGGTGGCAAACGCCGCATCATCGTCGTGCTCAACGGCACGCAAGGCGGCGTCTGGAAAGATGCGCAAGCGCTGCTCGACTGGGCCTTGAAAGCCTAAGGCACCCTGCATCACGTCTCGCCCGCGCTGGCTTCATCTCGGGGTAAGGGAAATCCCTTATCCCTCATAAGCAGCAATTGTTCTCATTTTCTGCTTTGAAAGGGCCAGATTCGGCTTCTGCGACGTTACGGTTACCGTGCCCACATGAGGTTTCGTTTTCACTCCTTCACCCGACTTTGCTTTCCGCTCCTGGCGCTTTCTTTCATGCCAGTCGCAGCGGTAGAAGGCACGGTTTCCTATAATTTTGAAGTGCGGCCGATCCTGGCGTCGAAATGCTTTTCCTGCCACGGCAGCGACCCTCGGAATCGCAAGGGTGACCTGCGCCTGGACACCTTCGCCGATGCGACCGCATTCGCGATCAATCCGGGCAAGCCGGACGAAAGCGAAGTGCTGCTGCGCGTGCTGAGCACCGACCCGGATGAAGTGATGCCGCCGCCTGAGAGGCATCAAGAGCTGACCGCTGCCCAGAAGGACGTGCTGCGCCGGTGGATCAGCGAAGGGGCCGAGTATGAAACGCACTGGGCCTTCGTGCCTCCGGCTGAAATTTCCGCGCAGAGCATTGATGAAATCGTCGATGCCAAGCATCAAGCGAAGGGCTGGAAGGCCGCGCCAGCTGCTGAGAAACACGAGTGGCTGCGTCGGGCCACGCTGGCACTGACCGGTTTGGTGCCGACCGTCGCGGAGCTGGATGCCTTCCTTTCGGATGACAGCCCCAAGGCCATGGAACGTGTCGTCGATCGTCTGCTCGCCAGCCCAGCCTACGGCGAGCGCATGGCAGCCGGCTGGCTGGACGCGGCGCGGTATGCGGACACCTTTGGCCGGCATGAGGACATGGAGAACTTCATGTGGCCGTGGCGGGATTGGATTATCAAGGCATTCAATGACAACCTTTCCTATGACCAGTTCCTGACCTGGCAGATGGCGGGTGATCTGCTGCCTGAGGCCACGCAGGAGCAACGCATTGCCACCGGCTTTCAGCGTCTGGGAATGATGACTAATGAAGCTGGAGCAGATCCAGAGGAGAACCGCTGGATGCAGATCTTCGACCGCGTGCAGGTGACCTCCACCGTGGTGCTCGGGCTCACAATGGAGTGCGCTCAGTGCCACGATCACAAGTATGATCCGCTGTCGATGAAGGACTACTACCAGATGGCGGCCTTCTTCGACAAAGGCGATGAGTTCGGCCTGTTCGCCCGGTTCTGCAATGGAACGCCGCCGCCCAGCACTTACATCTACCTGCCGGGCCAAGAGACAGAGCATTCTCGCCTAAAGCGGGCAATTACAGCGGCGGAAGCGAACCTGCAACAAGTGCGCTCGAGCGCTGGCGAACGCTTCAAGCAATGGTGCCAGCACTTCGCTCCGCCCACGCGTGGCGGTAGTCTTTGGAAGGAAGACACCAAACGCGTATCTTCCGCGCTGCCGCCGCCGGAGATGGCCATGAGCTTTGATGCCGTGGACGAGAAAGTGCGTGACTACCATATCTCGGTATCGCCTCCTTATCGCACTGCCAGCTCGGCGGTGAAGTCCGAGGTCAAGGGCGTGCGCGGCCAGGTGCTCGAGTTCCCAGAGAGCGAGGGCGGCGTGTGCGAGTTCCCGCCCGAACTCTGCTACTACCGGAAGTATTCGCCCTTCACCTTCTCGTTCTGGATGAAGATGGAAAAGACACCGCAGCGCGGCGTCATTCTGCATCGCAGTCGGGCGGGGTTGGATGCCACGCATCGCGGCTACGAACTGATGTTCTTGGATGGCAAACTGACCGCGACGCTGGCGCACTTTTTCCCCGGCAATGCGATTCGAGTGCAAGCCGTGGATGCCATTGATTTCCCCGACTGGCGTCACGTGGCGATGGTCTATGACGGCTCCAGTCGCGCGGACGGGCTTCGCCTTTATGTCGATGGCCAGCCTGTGAACACGCGTGTGATTCGCGACACGCTGCAACGCGACATCGACTACCGTGTCGAGTGGGGTGATCGTGATCTTGCCCAGGTGGCGGATGGCAGCGATGCGCCGCCAATCTTGATCCTGGGCTATCGCAACAACGACACCGGTCTGCACGGCACATCGCTCGATGAACTGCGTGCCTACGATCGCGCATTGAGCCCCGTGGAGGTCACCTTTCTGAGCGGCAAGCCGGTGCCGAACAGCGATGAGCCGTGGTTCGATTGGTTCGTGCGCGAGGTGGACCCAGAAGGCGTGAAAGCCCATGCCGCCTTGACACAGGCGCGGAAGGCAGAGACCGATTTTAACATCGGGCTGAAGGACATCATGGTCATGCAGGACACGCCTGGCCTGGCGCGCCAGACTCCAATGCTGAAGCGCGGTGATTTCAAGTCTCCTGGAGACAAGGTGGAACCCGGCACGCCCGCAGCGCTGAATCCTATGCCCGCTGGCAGTCCAAAGAACCGGCTGGGGCTGGCGCAGTGGATGGTAGATGCTAAGAACCCGCTGACCGCTCGCGTGCAGGCCAACCGCTTGTGGATGCAAATCTTCGGCCAGAGCCTAGTCGCTACGCCGCAAGACTTCGGTGTGCAGGGAGAGGTGCCCGCCATTCCTGAGCTGCTGGATTACTTGGCGCGGCGGCTCGTTGAATCGCGCTGGGACATGAAGGCGCTGTGCCGCGAGATCGCGCTGTCTCAAGCGTTTGGTCGCAGTTCTCTGCCCGCAGCTCGAGCGCAGTTGGAAGCCGATCCCGGCAATGTGTACCTAGCGCGCGGACCACGCAGGCGGCTAACTGCCGAGCAGTTGCGCGATTCGGTTCTGCTCGCCAGCGGCTTGCTCAATCCCAAAATCGGTGGCGCGAGTGTGAAGCCTTACCAACCCGACGGGCTATGGGAGGACGCCGCCACCCAGCACGAGTATGTGCGGGACAAGGGCGCGGACCTCTATCGTCGCAGCCTCTATACGTTCTGGCGCCGCACCTGCCCGCCGCCCATGATGACCGTCTTCGATGCGCCAAGCCGCGAGTTCTGCTTGGTGAATCGCACCCCGACCATGACGCCGCTGCAAGTGTTGGCCGTCTGGAATGACACCGGTTACCTGGAGGCCGCGCGGGTTCTGTCGGAGAAGTTGGTGGCCCAGCATCCCTCTGCCAAAGCTGATGCGCAGCGCGTGCGGGATGTCTTCCGCCTACTCACGGGCAAGCTGCCGACCCAGGCGCAAACCGCAGCCTTGGCCACGATCGTTGAAGCCGGTCGCGACGAGTTCGCCGAGGACCCGGAGGGCGTGGAGTTGCTCTTCGCTGCCACGGGTGATTCAGCGCGTACTGCGCAGCTGCCGGCGCAGGAAGTTGCTGCCACACTGGTGATGGTGCGGGCGCTGTTCAATGCGGAACCCTTCATCACTAGCTACTGACCCGATCATGCTGCCCATAAACCCTTCCGACTTTCCATGCCGCAAGATCGCTGATCTGCGTGGGGTGACGCGCCGTGAGCTGCTCAGCCAGATGGGCTATGGCACCGGTGCTGCGGCCCTGGCTTCGCTGCTGGGCACGCAGGCTTCGGCAGGCCCGGTGCTGGCCGATGGCACCACGCTGCCGCACTTTGCGCCGAAGGCGAAGCGCGTCATCTGCCTATTCATGAGCGGTGGCATGTCGCACCTGGAATCCTTCGACCACAAGCCGCTGCTCAGCCAACGCCATGGCGAGCCGCTGCCCGACTCCGTTTTCAAAGGCCGTGCCCCGCTTGGCATGTCGCAGTTCCAGAACAAATTTTCCGTCCAGGGCTCGCGTTACGACTTCCAGCAGCATGGCAAGGCCGGGGCCTGGATCAGCGACCGTTTCCCTTACCTCGCCAAGCAAGCGGACAAGATTTGCTTCCTCAAAGGCATGGTGTCCGAGGCGGTGAATCACGATCCCGCCATCATCTTCATGAACAGCGGGCATCAACTCGCGGGCCGCCCGACCATGGGCTCTTGGTTGAGCTATGGCCTGGGTTCCGAGAACGAGAATCTGCCTGCCTACATTGTGATGGTGACCAAGCGCGGTGCGGACCAGCCGCTCTCATCGCGGCTATGGGACAGCGGCTTCCTGCCCAGCCAGCACCAAGGCGTGCCCTTCCGCCCCGGCAATGAGCCCGTGCTGTTCCTGCATAATCCCGAGGGCCTGAGCGACACGCTGCACAAGCGCATGGTCGATCAGTTGATCGAGGTGCAGCAGGAGGAACTGCGCTTGCGCGGCGAAGCTGAGATCAGCGCACGCATCAAGCAACTGGAGATGGCCTTCCGCATGCAGACCGCCGTGCCGGAGGTGACCGATGTGTCCGAAGAATCCAAGGCCACGCTGGAGCGCTACGGCAAATCGGTTAAGCGCCCCGGTAGCTTTGCCCGCAACTGCCTCATCGCGCGCAAGCTCTGCGAAAAGGGCGTGCGCTTCATCCAGCTTTTCCATCCCGGCTGGGATCATCACATGGGCATGGACACGCGCTTTACCAAAGTGTCGAGCGATGTGGACCAACCGTCCGCCGCGCTGCTACAAGACCTGGACGAACGCGGTCTGTTGCAGGAGACGCTGGTGATGTTTGTCACCGAGTTCGGCCGCACGCCGTATTCGCAGGGTGCTGTGTCGAGTGGCAAGGGGGACTATGGCCGTGAGCATCATCGCGATGCCTTCTCCTTCTGGGTCGCGGGTGGCGGTATCAAGCCCGGCATGAGCTACGGCGAAACCGATGACTTTGGCTTCGACGTGGTGGATGGCAAGGTCACGGCCAATGACTTCCACGCCACCTTGCTGCATCAGCTCGGCATTGACCACGAGCGCTTCACCTACCGCTTCCAGGGCCGCGACTACCGCCTGACCAATGTCGGCGGCACCGTGGTGAAACCCATCCTTGCCTGAGCCTTTCATTCGTCATGCTCAGCAAAAAACGCATCCTTTGGATCTTGGTCGCCCTGGCACTCATCGGCACCACGCTCGTGGTGCGGCACGAGCGCCAGCAGCGCAAAGCCGTCGCGGCTGCCAAGGCGAAGAGAGACAAGGTGCGAAGGGCCAAAGCCAAAGTCGTGGTCGATAACGAACCCGATGAGAAACCAGCCCCGCCCAAGAAGGTGCCCAAGGCCACTGTGCTCAGCGCAGAGACCAAGACCTATCTGGCCGAGCAAGCCTTCATCTCCGCGCTGCGCGTTGTCTTTCAATGGCGCAGCCAGCAGCCCGTGACGCCCGAGACCAACAGCGCGCTGCTAACCAAGCTCTCAGCCATCGCTTGCGACGACCTGTCACCCACTCATAAGGCCGCGTGGCAGTCCCTCCTTCAGTCTTGGAAGCTGTCGAGCGATCCCAGCAAAGCCGCCGACCCTCAGCTTAAGGCTCAAGGCCAGCAAGCTGTCGACGCGATGAATGCGCTGTTCCAAGCGCACGGCGATGGTGACCTCGTCTTGTGATCGCCGCTGACCGCGCCTTCACTCAAAACCCATCCCTCAGCGTGCTGTCGTCTCACGCGGATTCGCCGCTGCCCATGGCCACGCCCACGCGTTCGGTCTTCATACGCTCTTCCAGGTCCAGGATGCCGATGCGAGCGCGCTCGATCATCGCGCTGCGACCATGCGCCACGGCAGCCAGCTTGTGCAGGTTTTGGTCGTCGTAGTGCTTGAGCTGCAAGGCGGCGAGATACGAGGCATGGCGGCGATACCCGAGGCGTGACAGGGCCTCGATGCCGAGGTTCAGCGACGATCCTTGATGCTCCAGCACAAAGGCATCCGCCCCGGCTTGGATCAGCATGTAGGCATGATCGCGGCCATAGGCGCGGACCACGATTTGCAGCTTGGGGAAGTGCTTGCGGCAGGCCTCGATGATGGCCAGCGATTTCTCTTCGTCCTTGATGGTGAGGATCAGCAATTTCGCCTCCGCAGCTCCCGCCGCATGAAGCAAATCGAGTCGAGTGGCATCGCCATAAAACACCTTCAGCCCGATGCGGCGCAGCAGGTCCACATGATCAGGATCGCTCTCCAGCACCGTGGCGACAATGCCCTGCGCCCGCAGGAAACGACCGATGATATTGCCGAAACGACCGATGATATTGCCGAAGCGACCAAAGCCAGCGATGATCACGGGCGCGTGCTCGTTCATGGCATCGGCATTGGCTTCGGGCTTGTCTGCTTTCTTAGCGCTCAGGCGCGGCCCCAGCACACGCCAGCCTGCGTGCAGAATGACACCAGCACAAAGGCGAACTCGCCCCCTTGCGCGAGTGACAGCGCGAATAGCGATTGTTGATCCGCCGCGATGCCGCTCGTCAGCGACAGTAGCCAAAGCGCCGCCGCTTTGATGACAATCAAGCCGGCGACCTGCAGCATGACCAGCCATGCATGACTGGCGACATAGCTGAAATCAATCGATGCGCCCACGCTGATGAAAAATAGTCCCAGCAGTAGCCCCTTTGAAAGGTTCCATGTCGCCCTCCAGTTCGTGGCGATACTCGCTGTCCGAGAGCACCACCCCCGTGCCGAAGGCACCGAGTGCAGGTGACAATCCGACCGCATTCATTAACAACGCAATGCCGACCACCAGCAGCAGTGCGGTGGCTGTAAAAATCTCGCGCAAACCACTGCGCGCAATGTAGCGCAACACATACGAACTGGCGTAGCGCCCCACCACGATGATGAGCAACACATTGCCTAGCGTGGCCAGCACTTGCAGCCAGCCCGGCAAGGCCGACAGCGGACCATGGGCTGCCTCTGCATGACCGGTCGACACCGTCGCCAGCAGAGGAAACAGCGCCAACATGGGGATGACCGCGATGTCTTGAAACAGCAGCACCGCGAACGCGCGCTTGCCGCCGTGTGTGTTGGCGAGGCCCTTCTCTTTCAGCGTCTGCAAAGCAATCGCCGTCGATGACATGGCCACGATGAAGCCGACCGCCAGCGCTTATTGCCAGTTTTGAACGAAGGCCAGCAAGGCACAGCCGACCACTGCCGCCGTGCCCAGCACCTGAGCGCCGCCCAGCCCAAAGATCGGTCCACGCAATCGCCAGAGCAATGACGGTCGCAGTTCCAGGCCAATGAGGAAGAGCATCATCACCACTCCGAACTCGGCGAAGTGCATCACGTCATGCGTTTCATCGCCAAGCAATCCGAGCACCGCAGGCCCAATGACGATGCCGGCGAGCAAGTAGCCGAGCACGGAGCCCAGCCCGAGCCTCTTCGCTAGCGGCACCGACACGACAGCCGCGCTCAGATAAACCAGTGCGTCTTGAAAAAAGATCCGTCTTCCATGGGTCAGCGAGGGGATTGAATGATTCTGCCGAGGTCGTTATTCAGCAGCGGCAGTTTCTGCGCAGCTTCCACATCGACAAACCCGTCGCGCAGGGCTTCGATCAAGCGCTGATAGTCTGCTGCGTGTGCCACCAAATCACGCTCGGCGCTCAATTGATGCGTTCCATGGACAGCGAATGGCCCCAGCCACGTCATGGAGCAAAGGCGGCAGGTTTGATCGAAGGGCGCGAGGAACTGGCGAATCGTGAACCGATTGAAGCCGCCCTTCGCATAGGCCTCGCGCTCGCCGCGCGTGGTGATGCCTTGCAGCGCCAGCTTCCCCGCCAGCGCCGTGCCCTTGCTGGCATACGCCCAGCCATTCCTTCAGCAGCGCTGGGCATGAATACCACTAGAGCGGGTGGTGAAACACGATCACGTTATGCTCCTGAAGCAATGGCTGCTCGCGCTGAATGTCGATCATCAGATCAGGGTAGGTCTCATACAAATCATGAACAGTCACGTCTTCGACATTCTTGACCGCTCGGATCAGCTGGCATTTGATGCGCGAGCGCTGAAAGGCGGGGTGGGCGAAAAGAATAAGCACGCAGGCCAGCGCCTACCGCAGTGGCATGGTGCCGCCGTGCCCGCAAATGATCGTTGCCTACCGGAACACTCCAGCCGCGTAAACCAGAGCGAGAAGAGCTAGTGAGAGAAAAGTCCGGAAACTAGGCCAGAACAAGAAAATCAACATTCCCAAACTTTTCCCTTTTCAAAATTATTATAAATAATATAATAAACAACGAATTCGAGAACTTATGAAGAAACTCATCCTCATCCAAAATGACTTCTCCGGCTCCGGCAAAAGCACGGTAGTCCGTCTTCTCCGCAGGTATCTGAATCAGCACCGCGTGGAACATCAGTTCCTCGTCTTGGATGAGGAAGAATCCAGCATCGAAGCGGACGCTCGCTACCTGAATCCCTTCCAAGGCGGTGCCAAGGCAGTGATCGCTGCGCTCGAAGATTGCCCGGTGACGCTGGTCGAGATCGCAACGGGAGCCGCCGAGTCCTGGGAGAAGGCCTACGAGCAGCACGAGTTCTACCAATTGCTCACCGAGATGGCCGTGGAGACCACTGTGGTGGTGCCGCTGACCAACGATGCTGAAAGCTTCAATGCTGTCACCGCCGCCGCCGAGATTTACTCGGACAATGTGCAATACCTGGTCGCGCACAACACGACCAGCGCCTACGACGATGATGACAGCAGCTGGGACACCAGCTACGCCGCGCGCGTTATGGACATGTTTGAGGCCGTTGAACTGCGCATTCCTGCTGCCAGCATTGAGATCGAAAACGCCCTCCGCATGCAGCACACCACGCTCGCCAGTTCCCTGCTGGACGTGGGCAATGAAGACAGCTTCGGCAAGGACTACAGCAAGTGGCTGCGCCGGGCGATGGGCCAGATCGAGACGGTCCGCCAGTATGTCTTTGGCGACCATTTCCGTGCCTTGGCCGACACGTCCAAGGAGCCCGCCAAGCGTGGGCGCAAGACAGCAAAAGCCGCTGCCTGAGCAAATTCGAAACCCCCACTTCAGCCCAACACCACCCAGGGCAGGCACGCGGGCATAGAGCCGCGTGACCGTTTTTTTGGTCTCATCTGATGCGCAGGACTGCCCCCACTGCGGCGTTCTGCGCCTCGCTGGGGGCCTCGGTCTCGCACTGCAGCACTTCGCACTCGACATTGCACAGGATGTAATCAAGCCGCAGCCAGGGCTTGCCCAAGGTCAGGGGATTCAACAGAGCGCCAGGAAAGGTGTAGCCCGCACCGCCACCGAAGGCCATGTGGGCGTCTGTTAGCTGAGCAGTCATGCGGCGATACAGCGGCCCCACCGGGGGTGCATTCCAGTCGCCGCAGACCACTACGGGCAGCACCTCCGATTCCATGTGTTGCAGTACTTGCTGCATGAGCATCTCTTGATCTTGCCAGAACTGGCGCGTGCTTTCGCTGGGGCGGATGGCCAGCCATTGGCCCTTTAGCTCCTTTCGGGGCGAGGGCAGATGCACATTGTAAACGACGACGGTCCACGTGGGCAGCTGCACCTCATAGCGAGCGGCGCGCAACCCACGTCGACCGCTCGCCTGGGTCACAATCATTTGGGCGTTGAGGATCGGGTAGCGGCTCAGAAGGATGAATTCACTTGCCTGACTCAGATGGGGGAGCTGTGCACGCCCAGGCCCACTACGCAGACCAGCTTGATTGTAACTGCACTCCTGTAGCGCTAGCACATCCATCTTAGACTGATCCAGAAATGGCCCAATGCTGTGTCCTTCGTGCTGACCAAGGTTCCACGTCACGACTCGCAGCACCTCGGGGGACGAGGGGATGGGCAGCGACCGCTCTTCATGAAAAAATCCCAGCTCGGGCGGTGCGACCCGGAGTGCCGTGACGGCGCACAGCAGCAACAACCGCCGATTCACAAAGCACGCGACCATGGCCAGAGCGAGGAGTGGCCCAGCCACAACTGCACGGGTGCGTAAACCAAGGGCGCAAGCCACGCCTTGTGCTGCCCGACTTGGTGAATCATCCCGACCAGAAACGCCACCAGTGTCCACCCAATCACGATGAAGCCTGACAACCCGCGGCGCATAGGTCACACCTTCAGCGCTGGATCACCATACAAGGTGAAGTTTTCCCAATGATTGATCCGCACGTCGAAGATCTGCCCGACATGCCGTTCGTGGTTGCCTTCAATGATCACGATCTTGTTGGTGCGTGTCCTGCCCGTTAGACGGTCGGAGTTGGTCTTGCTCGGCCCTTCGCATAGGATTTCGACCTTCGTGCCCACCAGCCTTGTGTAGCCTTGTTTGGCAATACTGTTGATCAAGGCGAGCAGGTCCTGATTGCGTGCCTCCTTCACCGGCTCCGATAGCTGGAGCGCTTCCTCCATTTCCGCCGCAGGCGTGCCGCGACGCTTCGAGTAGCGGAAGATGAAGGCATTGTCGAAGCGCACCCGTTCGCACAGGCTCCGTGTCTCCAAGTAGTTCTCTTCGGTCTCGCCTGGGAAGCCCACGATGATGTCCGTGGTCACCGCGATGTCTGACCGCGCCTCGCGAATGCGTGCGACGAGTTCCTCAAACTTCGCCGCTGAGTACGGGCGATGCATGCGCTTCAGGATCGCGTCGCTGCCACTTTGTAGCGGCAGATGCACATGCTCGCACAGCTTCGGCAGATACGTGAAGGCCTCAATGAGGTCCCTCTTGTAGCCAATCGGATGCGGGCTGGTGAAGCGCATGCGCTCTATGCCATCGACCTCATGCACCGCCTCCAGCAACTGCACGAAGGGCGACTTGCCATCCACCTGCGGAAACTCATGCCGCCCGTAAAGATTCACGATCTGGCCCAGCAGCGTGACTTCCCTCACACCGCGATCAGCGAGCCGCCGCACCTCTTCCACGATGTCGGCAATGGGCCGTCCACGCTCACCACCACGCGTGTAGGGCACGATGCAGAAGGTGCACTTCATGTTGCAGCCTTGCATGATGCTGACAAACGCCGAGGCCTGACGGTCCCTGAGTTGATGGTCGCGAATCGCGTTTTGCGAAGCCGTTTCTTCCTCAATGTCGACAATGCTGAAGCGCTCATCATCCATCTGCTGCGCTTCCTTCGCCCGGATCACCTGCTCCACATACTCGACCACGCGGTGATACTTCTGCGTGCCCACTACCAGATCGACCTTGGTATCGAGCAGCTCCGCACCGCGACTCTGCGCCATGCAGCCCATGAACCCGGTGACCAATGGCACGCGCCGCCGCCGCACCATGCCCATCTTGCCAATCGCCTTCTGCTCCGCTTGATCGCGCACCGAGCAGGTGTTGATCAAGACCACGTCCGCATCCAGCTCCGTGCGCGTCATCGTGTAGCCACGCTCGATGAACATCTGCGACACCTGCTCGGAGTCGCGCTCGTTCATTTGGCAGCCGTAGGTCTTGATGAAAACGCGGGGCATGGGGCGAGGAATGTGCCTGCCAAATGACGAATGACCAGTGCTGAAGCGGGCACCTTACCCAACCAGCTCCGTCTTCGTGAACAACGCAGCCACGGGGTAGCCTTTGCTCTCGATGTTCGCACGACCGCCTTCTTCGCGGTCCACCAGCACCACGACGAAAGCGACCTTGCCGCCTTCTTCTTCGACCGCAGCAATCGCCTTTAGAGTGGAGTCGCCGGTGGTGATCACGTCATCGACCACGACCACTGTGTCGCCTGCGGAAAAGTTGCCCTCGATGCGTTTGCCGCGTCCGTGGCCTTTCGCTTCCTTGCGCACGACGAAGCAGCGCAGCGGCGGTGTGTCACCGGCCATGCTGCTGGTCATCGCGGTGGAGAGCGAGATCGGATCTGCCCCCAGCGTCAGCCCGCCAATGGCACCTACTTGCACGCCCATTGCGGTCTCGTGGCTGCGCACCAGCTTGTGCATGTGCTCGCCCACCAGCACTGCGCCGCGAGGGTCCAGTGTGGTCACACGGCAGTCCACGTAGAGGTTGCTTTTGGCACCTGAGGCCAAAGTGAAGTCACCGGTCTTGACGGACTTGGCGAGGAGGATGGAGCGGAGTTCGGAACGGGTGTCGGACATGGTTAAGTGAGGAGTCATTGATTACAGCGCATCTGCTGCCAGAGCAGCGTTGCCGATGATGCCCGCTTCATTGCTGAAACGCGCAGGGACGATCTGCAATTTCTCCCAGACCACCGTGCTGAGCATGGACTGCACCTTGCGTTTCAGTGGGTCAAAAATCAAATCACCCGCCTGGGCCACGCCCCCGCCAATGACGAAGGCATCCGGGTTGATCAACCAAGCAATGCTGCTCAGCGCCGTGCCCAACCACTCGGCGATCTCGGCCCAAATCTGTCGTGCGATGTCGTCCCCATTGCCCGCCGCAACCGCGATGGCCTTTGGCGTGCAGTCCTCCAGGTTCTTGTCCATACCCGCTTCCGCATAGCGCTTCACCGCGTGCTCGGCGATCTGCACATTGCCCATGTATTTCTCCAGCGCGCCCAAGTTGCCGTAGGCACCGGGCACACCGTCCATCTCGATGCTCATCTGGCCGATCTCGCCCGCGCTGAAGCTCGATCCACGGAACATCTTGCCATCCAGCACCAAGCCGCCGCCCACGCCGGTGCCCAGCGTGAGGGCCACCACATTGCGCAGCCCCTTGCCCGCGCCGTAGCGCCACTCGGCGTAAGCCATTGCGTTCGCGTCATTTTCCACGATGCAGGGCAGGCCGGTCTTTTCGGACAGCAGCGACTTCAGCGGGATGTGCTTCCAGCCCGGTACGTTCGTCAGCACATGCACAAAGCCACGATCAAAATCCACCAAGCCCGGCACGCCCACGCCGATGGCAGCGATGTCTGGGAACTGCTCGCGCAGCTTCGCCACGCGCTTGGCCATTTCGCCGATCAACGCACTCGGCCCTGGGTGTTCCGCCGTGATGATGGGCTCGTCCGAGTGCAGAAGTTCTGCGCCCCGGCACACGCCGATCTTCACGGAGGTGCCGCCGAAATCGATGCCAATCGCTGTGATGTTGCTGTCTTGCATAAAGGTGAGGCGAGCACTCCTGCCCGCAGTCCATTCGCAGTGCGGGCGGGAGTGCCGCGCATCACAAAGGGGCGCGGAGATTGCCCACCAAGCGCAGGCCATGCAAGGTCAAATCTGGGTCCACCGCGTGCACGCCCTCCAGGCCCTGGATGATCCATTTGCCATCGCCACCCGTCGCCACCACCGCCGCGTCTCCCCCGCCCGGCAATTCCTTTTTCAAGGCCGCCAAAATGCCGCGCACCATGCCGCGATAGCCGTGCGCCGCGCCCGACAGGATCGCGCCCTCGGTGCTCTGACCAATAGCCGCCTCCGGCTCGCGCAGGTCCACCAGTGGCAGCAGCGCCGTGCGCTCATGCAGGTAATCCGTCATTAGCCGCAGCCCCGGCGCAATCACGCCACCGATGTAATGATGGTCCGCGCTGAGCACGTCAAAGGTCACCGCCGTGCCGAAATCGATCACGATCCCCGGCTGCCCAGGCCGCGCATGCAAGCCCGCTAGCGCTACCGCGTTCGCCAGCCGGTCGGGTCCGATGGACGCTGGCTTCGGGTAACGAATACCGATGCCCAGGGGCGTGTCATGCCGCACCTCAATCAGCTCCGGCCCAAAGTGCTCCCGCACCACCTCCGTCGCGCGCGGCACCACACTGCACAGCACCACGCGCTCAAACACCCAGCCATCGAGTGCTTTCGTCAGCGAGGAGGCCGAGAGTTCACGCGTGGAAGTCTCGCGCCGTTCATTCAGCGCGTCTGCGGTCGAGAGCGCCAGCTTGGTGCGGCCATTGCCGATGTCGATGAGGAGAGTGGGAACCACGGAATGCACGGAATACACGGAAGGGCTTGGTTTGCTCAAGCAATCCTTTCCGTGTGTTCGGTGTTTTCCGTGATTTACCCCAGCGCCTCCAGCATCACCTTCAGCTTCTCAAACTGCGCGCTCCAGTCGGACTCGCGTTGCTTGTGTTCGTCGAGGACCTTTTGCGGGACCTTGCTGGTGAAGTTCTCGTCGGCGAGCTTGGCTTTCACCTTCGCGAGTTCCGTGTCCACCTTGGCGAGCTCCTTGGCCACGCGGGTGCGCTCGGCCTCTACGTCGATGATGCCGTCGAGTGGCAGAAAGAGTTCACCCAACGGCGTGAGCACGGCGGGCGTGCCTTTCTTCGCGGCGAAGGCAGCGTCCACGTCGAGCGGTTCGGCGTTGAGCAGGATGCGGATGACTTCGATCTCGTGAGCGGGCAGCTCGGTGGTCGGCTTCAACACGAAGCGGACCTTCTTGCTGATGTTGAAGGTGCTCTTCAGGCCGCGGCCGAGGTTGACGGTTTCATACTTGTCGTTCGCGGTCTTCTCGTCCTCGGGCAGAATGCCGAAGTAGGCCTGCTCGTCGGCGTCCATGGGCTTCGGCCAAGGGGCGAACATGATGCTCTTGCCGCCCTGGTTCTCGGGCATGTCGGCATTGAAGCCCATGCCATGCCACAGCTCCTCCGTGATGAAGGGCAGGAAGGGATGGAACAGGCGCAGCGTGTGGCCGAGCACGAAGTCGATGACAGCGACGGTGTTGGCCTTGCGCTTGTCGTCGGTGCCTTGCAGCACGGCCTTCGAGGCCTCGACATACCAGTCGCAATACTCGCTCCAGAAGAAGCGGTAGAGCGTGCTCGTCGCGTCGCTGAAGCGATACTCTTCGAGCGCGGTGGTGACTTCGTTGATGGCGGTGTTGAGGCGGAGGAGGATCCACTTGTCGTCGCTGCTGAGCAGGGCGGGGTTGACCTCGCTTTCGACCTCGCCGCCTTGCATCTGGCGGAAGCGGCAGGCGTTCCAGAGCTTGGTGCAGAAGTTGCGGCCCAGCTCCACGTTCTTCTCGTCGAAGGCGATGTCCTGGCCGAGCGGTGCGCTGCGCATGATGCCGAAGCGGAGGGCATCGGCGCTGTAACTGGCGATGAGTTCGAGCGGGTCGGGCGAGTTGCCCAGGCTCTTGCTCATCTTGCGGCCCTGCTTGTCGCGGATGATGCCGGTGAAATACACGTTCTTGAACGGCAGTTCGCCCATGTATTCGTAGCCCGCCATGATCATGCGCGCGACCCAGAAGAAGATGATGTCCGGGCCGGTGACGAGATCGGTCGTGGGGTAGAAGGCTTTCAAGTCAGCGGTCTCGTTCGGCCAGCCCATGGTGGCGAAAGGCCAGAGCCAGGAGCTGAACCAGGTGTCGAGAACGTCGGGGTCTTGGGTGAAGCCTGCTTGATTCAAAGCAGCGGCTTCATCTGCACAATCTGTCAGGGCGGAGACAATGACCTGCTCACGAGATTCTCCGTCCCAGTCCAATCTGAAGAACGTTTTCTTGGTTTGAAGCTCTGAAGGTGTAGTGGCCGATAGCGACAACGATGTGGTGTTGCGACCATCCTTCGGCCAATCGTTAAAGTCATTGGTGAGGTGAGCGGTTGCGTCCTCATTCAATCCAAGTTCAGCAAAACGAAGGATCGTGATAGTCTTCGTCCACACCGGCACGCGATGTCCCCACCACAGCTGACGCGAGATGCACCAGTCTTGCAGGCCGCCCATCCAGTGATCATAGACCTTGGCCCAGCGGTCGGGGAAGAAGCGCATGTCGCCCTTGGCCACGACTTCCTGCGAGGGCTGCACACTCGGATACTTCAAGAACCACTGCTCGCTGAGGCGATGCTCGATCGGCACGTCGGCGCGTTCGGAGTAACCGACGTTGTTTTGATACGGCTCTTCCTTCACCATCGAGCCGATCTCGGTGAGCAACTCAGCCGCACGCTTGCGCGCGGCGAAGCGCTCCATGCCGCCGAGGTCCTTGCCGGCGAGTTCATTGAGGATGCCGTTCGGGTTCATCACGTCGATGACGGGCAAGCTGTGGCGTTGTGCGATCTCGAAGTCCGCCTTGTCATGCGCGGGCGTCACTTTCAGCACGCCGGTGCCAAAGGTGAAATCGACATGCTCGTCGCCCACGATGGGCAGCTCGGCCTGATTCTCCAAAGGCAGCGGACGACGCACGTGCTTGCCGATGAGGTGAGCGTAGCGTGGGTCCTTCGGATTGACCGCGATGGCGGTGTCGCCAGGGATCACTTCGGGGCGCGTGGTGGCGATCTCCAGCCAGGTGCCGGGCTCTTCGATCACTTCCACTTTGAAGTGATACATCGTGCCGTTCTGCGGCTTCATCGTCACCTCTTCATCGCTGAGCGCGGTGAGGCTGGACGGGCACCAGTTTACCATGCGTTTGCCACGGTAAATTTGACCCTTCTTGTAGAGATCGACGAACACGCGCTGCACGCAGCGGCTGTATTCGGGGTCCATGGTGAAGCGCTCGCGGCTCCAGTCGCAGGACGCGCCAAGCTTCTTCAACTGCTGGATGATGATGCCGCCGTGCTTCTCCTTCCATTCCCAAATCTTCTCCACGAGCCCTTCGCGGCCGAGGTCGTCGCGATGCTTGATCGCGCCCTGCTTTTTGAGGTTCTTCTCCACCACGTTCTGCGTGGCGATGCCCGCGTGGTCAGTGCCAGGGAGCCAGAGCACTTCCTTGCCCAACATGCGGGCGCGACGGCAAAGGATGTCCTGGATGGTGTTGTTCAGTACGTGCCCCAGCGTGAGGATGCCCGTGACGTTCGGCGGCGGAATGACGACGGAATACGCCGGGCGCTTGTCGCTGACGCGCGAGGGATCAGCGGTGAAGGCACCGTCGGCGATCCATTGGGCATACCAGCGTTCTTCGACTTCGGCTGGCGTGTAGGTCTTGCTGAGTTCGGACATGATCGGAAAAAGGGCGCGCAATGTGGGGGCGAATTGGCGAAAGGCAACGCCCCGTTCCGGGTCGGATTCCAGATTCTCCATTCCTGATTGAGCACCGGAGCAGCGTGGTCTTTATGTGATGAGTTGACGCCAAAAATCAGGAATTCGGAATCAGGAATCGGAAACTACTTCGTGCCGCTGGCCTGATTTTGAGAACGAGTGAGAACATCGCCAACTACAGTTCTCGACAGTGTCGGGTGATGGGGAAAGCATCGCTTTTGACCCGACACGAGCCATGAAAACGTTCCCCACGACTGCGCTGATGTTGGCTGCCATGCTGAGCTTGGCCAGCGCCGACGTGATCGAACTCACTAGCACGAATGGTCGCACGTATAAGCAGTGTCGCATCGTGAAAATGGAGACCGATGGCGTGTCTTTTCCTCATGCGAATGGACCGGGCAAAGTCTTGTTCAAGGGTCTGACGAAGGACCTGCATGAGCATTTCGACTATGATTCCCGTTCGCGCGCAGGCGCACGGCCCTCCTTCCATTCGATAAAGGCACCCGCGACATGATTCCCGTTCGCGCGCAGGCGCACGAGTTCAAGCTGAAGGCCGACAAGGCCTAGGAACGCGCCGAGACCCTGAAAAAGGCTGAGGAAGTGTTCAAGGCCCACTAGGAGGCGGTGAATCGTGCGTTGGAGAAGTATGCGTTGAGCGCTAACCCAGGCGCTTGCCCAAGCTCAGGAAAATCAAGGCTCCAAGAGCTTCGTCACCCTGACGGGTGGCCAGTGGAAGGCACCTCTCGGCCCCGTGTTTGAAAGCCACCATGACTGTCGCAACAGTGGCCGCTTCCGCAGCCCGGCTCTAAACTGCTATGGCCAAGCCGTGGGCCAGTTCTACCCCGGTGGCAACAACCGTGGCTTGATCCCACGCTCATTCGTTGCGGTGCCTGGACTGGGGCCTAACAACGTGCCGCCATCGGCAGTGCCCTGTGCGCCAAGGCACTGAAGGGTGAACGCCCAACTTCGCTAGCTCACCACACTTTCAGCGTGCTCTTGCCTTCGTCGATGAGCTTCCAGAAGTTCTTGGACTTCGCTAGCTCATCGTCTTCGCTGCCTTTGAGGTTCGAGCGGAAGAAGAAATCGGCCAGGGTGTTTGCATGCAGCACGCGGTGCACGCGCACATTGCCGTCGCTCACGGAGAAGTAGACACGGTATTCGCCCGCGCGGCAGCGGAAGAGGTCGCCTTGACCACGGCTGAGCACGCCGAAGCGCTGTTTCAAGAGGTCGCCTTCCAGGTCGGAGGGCTGGATATTCATGGCCTCCAAGATCTTGAACTGCTCCTGAGTGGGCAGGCGCGAAAGCTCGGCGGCACTGATTTCATTGAAGACGATCTGCATGGGCATGGTGCTGGATAAAGGCTGGCGCGCTGAGGCGCAAGCGGGAAGGCAGTGAGCCCTGTGCCAAGGGTCAGGGTAATGCCGCTACTTCTTGCCAAACATGGCGGCGAGGCTTTGCAGGGCGTTTGGGTCGGCGGGCTTTTCGGCCGACAGAATCGCTTCCTGTTGGATCGCGCAGAGTTCGGCGATGCCCTTCTTGCCCAGGGCCAGCAGCTGATCGAGCTGCGACTGACTGAACACGGCCTCCTCGCCACTGCCCTGCACTTCGACGAAGTCTCCGGCCTCGTTCATGACGATATTGGAGTCCACCTCTGCCTTCACATCTTCTTGGTAGTTGAGATCAAGCAGGGCTTCCTGACCGACGATGCCTACGCTGATGGCAGCGACTTTCTTCTTCAGCGGTTGGTCGATGATTTTGCCCTTCGCGAGCAGTCGGTTGAAGGCGATGGCGCTAGCGATGCAGGCCCCGGTGATGGCGGCGGTGCGGGTGCCGCCGTCGGCCTGGAGCACGTCGCAGTCGACGCACAGCGTGCGTGGTCCCAGCTTTTCAAGGTCCACGACGGCGCGCAGGCTGCGGCCTATCAGGCGCTGAATCTCGATGCTGCGACCATCCGGCCGTCCGCGCGTGGAGTCGCGATCCTTCCGATCCAGCGTGGAATAGGGCAGCATGGAATACTCCGCCGTCAGCCAGCCGCCTTTGACATTCTGCACCTTCATCCAGCGCGGTACTTCCTCCTGAATCATGGCGGAGCAGATCACGCGGGTGTTGCCAAAACAGATCAGCACGGAGCCCGTGGCATGCGGGGCAACGTCGATCACATACTCGATTTTGCGAAGCTGATCAGGGGCGCGGCCGTCGATGCGTGGCATAGGGAGTCGTGGGTAAGCTAGGGGTTCTCAGAACCAAGCCATGCCTGAAGGATTGGCGCAACCCGCACCGTGAGGAAAATCTTGCCGTCTCCTTGTCACCGCCGTCACTGCATTGTGGGTATTTTAGTTCCACGAAATAGAACGCTTACCAAACTAATTGCAGCGATCATATTTATGGTAATGATATTAAAGATGGCCGCCAATCAAGGCCGACCTCGCTTACAGCGTACTATCCTGCGCCTCCTCGCCTTTGCGATGGCGGCTGCTACCACGCTACTGCTCCCAGCGCAGCAGGCGGGCGACGAAAGCCCCAGTATTAAGGTCAACTTCCCCAATACCCCGGTCCAGGGCATTATCCCTGTTTATCAGCAGCTGACGGGCAAGAAGATGATCCTCGATGGCACCCTCCAGCATGAGACTCTTAAAATCATCGGCACGCGGCCCCGGACCAAGAAGGAAGCGATCAACTTCATTGAGGCCTCACTTCTGCTAAATGGCTACGCCGTGATCTAGGTGGACGCAGACACGGTCAAGCTCATCCATCCCAGCGGTGGCAAGAACCCCTTGTGTTAGCACCTGCCCGTCTTTTCCTCCATTCGGGATCTGCCGGAGAATGAAGAGATCGTGCACTTTGTGCTGCCGTTGGAGAACATCTCGCCGGAGGAAGCCGTGAAGGCCTTCACCACCGTGATCATGCTGCACGCGTATGGCGCGATCACGCCGATGAACAACACCTCGAACATCATCAACGAAATCTACGAAAAGCCCGAGAGCGCGCCCAATGCTGCACGTGGCGACACGAAAATGCCACTGCTCAGCCCGCGAATGCCGTGCCACCCTCCCTGGCCGCAAACACCGCCAACAACAACCCCACGGCTGCGAAGGTGAAGGTCATTCCCCATCGCCGCAACAATTCCCTCCTCGTCATCGCACGCCCCGCCGACATCACTTACATCAAAGGATTGGTGGCGACACTGGACCACGAGAGCACCGGCACGAACTTCCTGGAGCGGAAGCTTCGCTACATGCCGGTGGTGGAGTTTCTGCAAGTGGCACGCGATGCGTTGTCGCGAGACAACGACATCGACAGCGAGGGCAAGTGCAAGGGCACCTCTGGCAGCAACGCCGCCACCTCCCGCCGCCGCACCTCGACCCACAGCTCGTCTACCGATGCACGGCAAGCATCACGCCATAGCAACACGGGCGGCGACTTTGATACCGGTCTCGGCATTGGCGGTGACACTAGCGATGCCAATCGTAGCACCCTGAAAGATCCCGAGGAGAATGGGGTGCCCGAAAGCGCAGTCGGATGGATCACCGAGCGAGAGCAGCGCACGGAGAACGGCGTGATATTCCTGCGCCGCATCCCTGTGCTCAAGCATCTCTTCAACCGCAAGCAGGTCTCTAGATCGCGCGCGGAGTTGCTCATTTTCATCCAGCCCAAGATCATCAAGAGCAGCGATCCGCTGGACTTGCTCAATGATATTGAAGCTGGCCGGTCACGGGTGTTTGGCGAGAGCATGCGCTTCGCCAACGAAATCCCAGAAGCGAAGCGCGCCCTGCCGGTGGACTAGCCAAGAGCTGCTACCATGGTCACTGCGCGTCCAGCCCCAGCGTTCCTAGCGACCGAGCGAACGGCACCGCAGGCTACGCGTCTGGCGCAGGCGCTGGCGGATCCCCACATCGCGCAGCGGTTCCAAGATGAAGACCGGGTGCTCACCCTGTGCAATGCGCTCATTCTGTGCTCGATCGCTATGGCGTTGGTCCCCGTCGCCGTGGTGCTGGACTCCATCGCCTATCCCCATCTGCTGCGGAAGTTCGCCCTGCTGCGCGTGTCATGCAGCCTGTGCTTGATCCCTGTGCTGCTGGCCACACGCACCTGGCTCGGGCAGCGCTAGAATCGCGCCTTTACCGTGCTGGTGCCGATGATTCCCGCCTTTTTCATCAGCCTGATGATCCGTGAGGCGAGTGATCCCGGCACCAGCTACTACGCGGGTCTCACGCTGTGTCTGGTGGCCACAGGTTTCATGTTCCACTGGACCTTTATCGAGAGCGCCATTGCGCCGCTGGATGCGGATGGCTTCTTCCAACGCCTGCTCGATCACTGGCGCCGTTGGGAGGAGTGCGAGGTGGTGTAAGGAACGAGTTCTTTAACCCCACGTCTCCTCTTCGATCCGCACCTTCGAGCCTGCACGTTCTTCAAGTCCGAGCAGGAACTCGAAGTCGTCGCGCTCCAGGTTCTGGGCAAAGCTGGCTTCACCGAGCACGTCGCCAGCGAGCATCTTTTTCTTCTGCTGAAGGGTGAGGATCTTCTCCTCAATGCTGCCGCGTGAGATGAGGCGATACGCGATAACGGGCTGGGTCTGACCGATACGGTGGGCACGGTCGATGGCTTGGTTTTCCACGGCGGGATTCCACCATGGATCGTAGAGAATGACGTAGCTGGCGGCGGTCAGGTTGAGGCCTGCACCACCAGCTTTGAGTGAGATGAGGAACACGCTGGCTTGGTCGTCTTCCTGGAACTTGCGCACGATCTCGGAGCGGTTTTCGCTGGTGCCGGTGAGCCAGTGGAAGGGCAGTTTCATCTCTTCCAGTTTCGTGCGCACGATTTTCAGCATGGACACGAATTGGCTGAAGAAGAGCACCTTGTGGCCTTCCTCGTGAAGCTGTTCGATGAGTTCCAGCGCTGCGGTGAGCTTTGCGCTTTCCTCGCCCATCGCCTCGGGCTTGGTGAGGCCGGGATGGCAGCAAATCTGGCGCAAGCGGGTCAACGCTTGCAGCAGGGCGAAGCGGCGGCGTTGCAGTGCATCGCGTCCCACAGCGCCGATGACCATGTTCTGTGCATTGGACAGCTCGTCGCGATACATCTGCTCCTGCACACCGCTCATTTCGCAGAGCATGTTTTCTTCGCTGCGCGGTGGCAGATCCTTGGCCACCTGGCCCTTGGTGCGGCGCAGAATAAACGGGCGCAGGCGTGCGGACAACCGCTGTGAAGCGCGCTCGTCCTTGCGGCGATCGAAGTGCTTCTGGAAGTAGCTGCGCTCGCCGAGTGCGCCCGGCGTGGCGAAAGCCATGAGACTCCACAAGTCGAGCAAGCGGTTCTCCATCGGCGTGCCGGTGAGCACGAGACGATGATGGGCGACCAGCTCGCGGGCAGCCATCGCGGCCTTGCTGTCTGGGTTCTTGATCTGCTGACCTTCATCCAGAATCGCCGCGATCCAGGTGATGGTCTTGAGCTGCTCAATGGTGCCACGTAACTGCGCGTAGTTCATCACCAGCACGTCGATGTTCTCGCGCAGGAAGGTCACATCCAGCTCATCCTTGTCGTGCAACACCTGCACACGCAGATGCGAGGCGGCCTTGCGGAACTCGATGGCCCACACGTCGAGCACGCTCTTCGGACATACGACGAGCGCGGGCTGTGGTGTGCCTTCGGCCTGACTACGCAACCAGAGCACCCAGGTGATGGTCTGCACGGTTTTGCCCAAGCCCATGTCGTCGGCCAAGATGCCGCCGAAGCGATTCACCGCGAGGTAGCTGAGGAAGTGGAAGCCATCGACCTGATACGGGCGCAGCGTCAGGCTCAGCTCCTTCGGCACATCGGGCCGCGAATTCAGCTCCACATTCTCCAGCCGCGTTTGCAGTTCGCCCCACGCTTTCGCACTGAGCAAGGCTGCACCTTTGGCACCAACGAGATGACGCCAGTGCACGCGATGCGCTTCCTCATTGAGGTCATTCAAGTCGATGCCGAGCTGCTCTACCATCTCTTGCTGCTCTTCGCTCAGCTCGATCTGCACGCGACGCCAAGTGCCATCGGCCAGGCGCACGAAACCGCCATTGGCCGAGAGCAGGCGACGGATGTCAGCAGGCTTCAAGTCCACACCCTCAATGTCGAACACGATGCGCAGATCGAACCAGTCGATGGTCGAAGTTTGTGCAGCCTCCAGTCGCACGCGAGCGATCAACGGGTCAGCCAGGATGGTGCCCAGGTGCACGTCCGGCTTGAACTCCACGGTCGGTGGCAACTGCTGTGTCCACGCAAAAAACGTCTCGGGGAAATTGCGCGTCATGCGCACGCGAAAGGCATCTTGATCGTGATCAAACGTGGCCTTCAAGCCCTGCAACAGCTCGGGCACGTTCGTCAGCTTCGAACGATCATGACAGACAATGCCGCCATCGTGACGAGGGCGTTCGCTCTCGGTGATCCAGGCCTTGTCACGCAGCACTTCTTGATGGTGGCCATCAGCGGACACCGCCGTCACTCGAACGTGTGCGTAGTTCGTGCCCGTGTTTGCGGGTGCCTTCGCACACTGGGCCGTGATCTCGACTTGCAGCGGCTCATGACGAATGCGCGCCTCAATCGAAGGCGGCAGCGGAGCGTCCAGCTTCTTCAAAAAGGCGATGCCATCCGATGAAGCAAGTGCAAGCAGTGGAATGTCGATGTTCGGCTCAGCCAGCGTGTCTTCACCGAACCACGTCGGCCCGCGGAACACGGTTTCAGCGGCCAAATAGAGCACCTGCGCGCCGCTCAGCACACGCAGCGGCGTGGGCGCGGGACTTCCATCGCTCGTCACCAGACGCAGCGAGAATGACTGACCGCCGGCCCGCTCGGTGGCCGACCAGCGAAGTGGCTCAGCGGCCATGACAAAAGGACCTTCATCCAACGTGACCAGCCGCGAATGCAGCGCGGCCTGTTGGAAGAGAGTATTCAGCCACATGGCGTGGCGTTCCAGTTCCAGGCGGAAGCTTTCGATCTCCGAGTGCTGCATCTGCAGCAGGCTGGCGACAAGCAACAGCTCTGCTTCTGTTGGCAAAGCTAGCGCACCGCGCGACTGCTCCACGCGCAGCGCAGCCAGTTGCACCGAAGAAATGGTGGACCAGCGCAGCGTATCGACATCGCGGCCTTGCAGTTTGGCATCGCTAGTCGTGATGAGCAGGCGCACGTCGTTGACGGGGCGCATGGTGCTGGTGATCACACGCTGCGAAGTGAAGCGACGAATGCGCTCCACCCACTGCGGCACGCTCTTGGTCTGCTTCCACGATTGCAGCTTCTGCCGTGTCGCATCCAGATCGGTCGCAGGTTTCAGGAACATCGGGTAAGGCAGGCCGCGCTCATGCAGCGCCAGCGCCACGTAGTTCCAAAAATCCAGCGCCGTTTCGGGCGCTTCGTCCCACAGCTCCAGACCATCCGTGCTCTGGATGGTCCACTTCGGATGCAGCCGCACCATGTCCTGGTCGAAGATGTCCTTCACCTTCTGCACCCGCTCGAATCGCTTCTCGATCTTCGACACGTAGCCTTCTTCACCTGGCGTGAGCTGACGTCCCAGCAAGCGCTCCAGCACCATTTGGAAGGTCTCTTTCAGCACTGGCTGCTCCTGGGCCTTCACCGGAATGTCCCGCAGCAAGCCGGTCAACGCGATGCACGCGGCGAGACTGGCCAGGCCCGCGTCTTCGCTGTCCGTGTCTGCACGCCACTGACTGTCCTCCAACTCCCACACCACATGCACAGGCTGGTCATCTAGCATCACCTCGGCATCCAATCGCGTATCAGCGAGGTCCAGCGTGATGATGGCGCTGTCTTCGGCGAGGCGTTCCGCCTCCTTGCGCAAGGCTTCAGTGTAGCCTTGGAGCAGAGCAGGAGCGGCAGTGTGGAGGTCAGGCATGGGGGGTGTAGAAAGAAGCATCCCCTGGGCCAGGGGAACGCATCTGATACACAGCCCCTCACACTGTGGCAACTGACATGGCAAAATCGTTGCGTGATGTCTAGGATAGCTCCCGCAATAAAGCCTGATTCAGCTTCACCCCGGCCTCGTAGTTGGCGAGGGGGAAGTTTTCATTCGGTGCGTGGGCTTGGCAATCGGGAAGCGCGAGGCCAAGCAGCAGCGTCTCGACGCCGAGCACGTCTTTGAACGCCTGCACAATCGGGATGCTGCCGCCTTCGCGGATCAGGGCAATCGGATGGGCGTCACCGAAGGCCGTCTTTAACGCACGCTGTGCGGCGAGGCCGAAGGGCGAATGCGGGTCCATTACATAGGCCATGCCGGTGTGGCCGAGTTCGATGTCGAGCTTCACGCCAAGCGGGCAGTGCTTCTTCAAATGCGCAGCGGCGAGCTGCAAAATCTTGTCGGGCTGCATGTCGGGCACGAGACGGAAGGACAGTTTCATCATCGCCTCGCGAGGGATGACTGTCTTCGAGCCTGCGCCCTGCCAGCCGCCACCGATGCCGTTGATTTCTGCTGTGGGACGACCCCAGCGTTGCTCGATGGACGACCAG
>Ga0247833_1002117_pt1 | contig 30004 bp, 37 predicted proteins | sample LaCruzMarch2015__7_FD_187117 | JGI IMG/M metagenome (GOLD analysis project Ga0247833, IMG submission 187117) | Freshwater microbial communities from meromictic Lake La Cruz, Castile-La Mancha, Spain - LaCruzMarch2015_8m | ecosystem: Environmental > Aquatic > Freshwater > Lake | place: Spain... | reverse complement strand
CGTACATTTACAGCTCAGCGAATTCTTCTAGCCCACAAATGGCTGATTTGCGCGCATTCTAGCGTAAGACTCTGGCTGGAACCAGCTGCGCTGCAGTAGATCTGGGTTCCTCAGCAAGCCCTACGTAGAGCACTTCGATCCAGAGCTGCCCCACCACCGGGCCTGGTTGCTGGCGGTGCTGGAACAGCTGGTGGCCCATGACCCTCAGGCCCTGGAAGAGGGCGGCACCCTGCGCCGCCTCTGGACCGCCCGACAGGAGGCAGGGTCTGCTGTCGCAACTCCATCACCGTCGCCATCACCGCCGGCCGGCGCTCCCAGCAAAGGCAATCCGCTCTCGGTACCCTGGTTCGCCCAGCTGGACTCAGCCACCGACCAGGCGCGGCGGATGTGCTTCTCGTCCAGCTGCGCCATGCTCCTGGCCTTCCTCAAGCCTGGCGTCCTCACCGGGTTCAATGGCGACGACCAGTACCTGGCCAGGGTCCGCCAGTTCGGCGACACCACCGACGCCGCAGCCCAGATCAGGGCCCTGGCCAGCTACGGCATCAAGGCCCGCTTCACCAGCCGGGCCAGTTTTGCCACCCTGGAGCAAAAGTTCGCAGCCGGCATCCCCGTCCCCTGCGGCTACCTACATCGCGGGCCGATCAGCAGTCCCGCAGGCGGTGGGCACTGGCTGATCGTCGTCGGCATCACCCAGACCCACGTGATCGTGCACGACCCGCTTGGGGAGGCGGATCTGGTGGACGGCACCACCATCGGCGGAACGGCCCGCTTCTGCCGTTACACCCGCGCCAACTTCGGGCGGCGTTGGATGGTGGAGGGAGAGGGCAGCGGCTGGGCGGTGTTGGCGGAGAGGTGATCGGCTGGCTGGCCATCGGTCCGGGTCAGGGAGGCCTGTCTTGGCCATTCGACCGATTCAGCGCTTGGACCCGGGCCTGCGGGGGATCGGCCCGACCACCGGCCGCAGGGCCTGAGGGAGTTGCAGCTGTTGATCTGCCCAGTGAGCGGTGAGAGCGGCCAGCAGGCTGATGCGGTCGCCGTGGATGCGGAGCATGGCGGTAGCTGAAAGGGCTGGCCACCAGGCTGATCCAGCCCAAAGGAATCCAGGCGGCAGGAAGCGACAACGGCCCGCAACCGATGGCACAACGGCGTCCATCATCGAGACGGTTCAGAGGCCTCGCCTGGGGGGAACTGCCTCACTGGGGCCTTGCGCCGGCCCTCTCCAGTTTGAGGCCCTCCTCTCGTCGGGCCTCCACTGGGATCGGTCCCGTCGCTGCGCCCCCGGCGCACTTCGCCATGGCCAGTTCCGCCCTGTCGCCGTTCTGCCGGCCTGAGGAGGATCCGTTCCTGCTACTCGAGTCCAGCCTGCGCTGCATCGAGCGCATCCTGCTGTTCTCCGAGGGCCAGCCGCTCCGCCGCACCTGGATTGAGCATCCCTATGGGGAGGAGGAGATCACCCTGCTTGAAGAGGAGGTGCTGCCGGCGTTGCAGCACTGCCTGCAGCGGGTGAATGAGATCGATGCCGCCCTGCAGGAGGAGCAGGATGCCCGCATCGCCATCGCCCAGCTGCAGGAGATCCAGGAGGCTGAGCGGCTGCTCGCTCAGGTCGAGGCTGATCAGCCTGCGTTGCTGAGCCGCTGAGGCTCAGGGGCCTTTGTGCCCCGGGCCGGCCGGGAGCCCTGATCCCGGTTTTTCTCCCGCACCATGGCAGCAGACTGAGACGAGGGGCTGGCGGCTGGGCGGAACCCTGCTGCGGTCGCGATCGGGACTGTGGATGCCCACACCAGGGCCGGCGGCAATCAGATCGAACCGGTTGCTGCGGGGATTGTGCCGTCGGGACGAATCGGCTGGCCGGGTCGGCAAACGCCGTCTGGGCCTGCCCCGGCGCGGGCCGGCCGGCAAGGGCTGACTTGAATCCCTCGCAGGCTCGGGCCCCTTGCCGGCCGTCTCCTTGCCGGTGCGGTTCGGCCCGGTCGTTCGCCTTCCCGGCCATGGCCTTTCCTTCCCCCTCTCGGCCCTGCTGCCCCATCCGCATCGTCTCGGTGCATCTGCTTGATGCCGCCGGCGATCTGCTGCGGGTGCTGTTCCTCGATCGCGAGGGCTACATCACCTCCCAGCCGCACTACGTGCCCCGCGCCGAGGCCCTGATCCTGGCCTCAAATCAGCAGATCGTGCTCGGGTCTCAGGCCGCCGTGCGGGTGCTCTGAGGCCACCTGCCCCTGCGGGTTCGGCCTCACGGGGCTGGCACGCAGGGGCTTGCTGCATCGGCATCGAGGCGACATAGAACTGAGCCACCTGACAGAGCCGCCCGATGGAGCTGGCACGGGTGGGGGCTTGCCCAGACAGGCCGTCAGTGGGTAGAGGCGATCAACTGCAGGCGTTTCCCTGGCCAATGGCCTGGCCGCAGAAGGCCTCTGGCTCGATGGTCCTCGGGTGGCACGGCCGGGACCGCAGACCGCCCCAGGATCCGCGCCGCTGCAAGGGTCGGGCCTGGCTCGCCGCTTGTCGTGCTGGGCGCTGATGCGCCATTGGGGAGGTGGCGAGCCCTTGACCTGCGGCGCGGTCGGGGGCGGGGTCCTGCGTCCCCTCAGCCGTGGCCTCTGCCGAGTCCCATCGCGCTGCCCTCAGCTTCCCCAGCGGCAATGCCAAAACCGGGCCGATCGCGGTCTCCAGCACCAGCCGGCTCACCTGCCCCTCCTCCTGCTCCCTGGCCGGCGAGGAGGGCTGCTATGCCGAGGCTGGCTTCCGCACCCGCCTCCACTGGGATCGGCTCAGCGCCGGGCGGCTCGGCACCACAGCAGCGGCCTTCATCCAGCAGGTGGCAGCCCTGCCGGCCGGGGTCATGTTCCGCCACTGCGTCGCGGGCGATCAGTGGCCTGATCCGGCTGATCCGCTGCGCATCGATCAGGCCCTGCTGCTCCAGCTGGCTCGGGCCACGCGGCATCTGCGGGCAGCCTGGTCCTACACCCACTTCCCCATGGGCCCTGCCAATCAGGCCACCCTGCGGCAGGCCGCTGAGCGGGGGCTGGTGGTCAATGCCTCCACCGAGTCCCGCTCCGTCGCGGCGGCGCTGCAGCGGCAGGGCATCTCGGCGGTCTGCGTCGTGCCCCCCGATGCGCCGGTGGTGTTCCGGCATGAGGGTGTGCGGTTTGTGGCCTGCCCGGCCACCAGGCCCGGCAGCAGGGTGCAGTGCAGCTCCTGCGGCGGCCGCTGGGGCTTGCCCCTCTGCGCCCAGGCCGGGCGCTCCTTTGTGGTCACCTTCCCGGCCCATGGGGCAAGGGCGGCGGCGGCGGCCAGCCACTGCAGCTGAGGGCCAGGGGCCCGTGGCCCTTCGGGATTGGCCCACCCGGGAAGCCCTTGGCTCCTCAGATCCCAGCGCCAACGCTGTGCTGCTCCTCGAAGTGCTCCTCAGCAGCCGCCTGGCGGTGGGCAATCCAGGCGTTCTGCAGGTCAATCCGCGTCACCCGGTATCCCAGACGCCGGGCCGCCAGCAGCAGTTCTTCCCGGCTGCGGCAACGGCGCAGGCTCCGCCGCAGCGACTCGCTGGCTTCCGCGTCAGTCACCAAGCGCTCCAGTTCAGGCCAGCTCATGCCCTTGCCCCGATTCCGCTCACCATGGCGTGATCGGGGGCCAGGCACCAGGTGTTCCAGAGCACACTCACGCCATGGCTGGATCGTGAGCCGGCTCCCACTCAGTAGAGAACCGTCCACCCCTTGCCCGTGGCCACCGCCAGATCAGCGGTGCTGAGCTCGTTGGTGCCGCTGTTGGAGCCGACGTCGATGCTCTGGCCGTTGCTCACATAGGCCAGGTTCTGGAAGATCGTCAGGATCGCTGCCTTGGAGAGGGCGCAGCCCCAGAAGGAGATCGTGGTGGCGATTCCCTGCAGCGGGGCCCAGGCCAGGCCGACGCAGCTGGAGAACACCCCGTTGAAGTCGCTGACGTTGCCCACTGGCAGCGCCGGCAGGTTCATCAGCCCGTAGCAGCCCGAGAAGGTGTAGGTCATCGTCTGCACCGCCTCGGTGTTCAGCAGCGGCACGGTGATCAGCCCGTAGCAGCCGGAGAACATCCCCTCCATCGTCTCCACCGCCCGCAGATCCAGCCTGGGCAGCCTGGAGAGGGTGGTGCAGCTGGAGAACATCCAGCGCATCGTCGTCACCTTGCGGGTGTCAAACGGCGGGATCGTCTCCAGTGCCTGGCAGCCGGAGAACATGCTCTCCATCGTCGTCACATTCGCCGTGTCGTACTGCGGCACGTGACGCAGGGAGGTGCAGTAGGCGAACATCTCGTGCATGTCCACCACCTCGGCGGTGTGCAGCTCCGGCGCGATCTCCAGGGCGCTGCAGTACTGGAACATCCCGCCCATCTGCTCGATCCGCTCGGCGCCGCTGATCACCACCTGCCGCAGGCTGCGGCAGTTGTAGAAGAGGTTGGCGGTGGATTCCAACGCCTCGGCATCCTCGATCCAGACCCGCTCCAGCTCCGGTGCCTCCTGGCAGGCCCACTCCAGGCTGGTGAGGGAGGTGATGCCAGCCAGGCGGAGCTGCTTGAGCAGATTGCAGCCGTACACCAGATAGGAGGCATCGCTGAGCGAGGCCATCCCCTCCAGGTTCAGCTGCCGCAGCGAGGTGCACTCGTAGAAGGCCTCGCTGGCGGTGGTCACATGCGGCAGAGGTGGCAGCTGCACGTGTTCGAGGGCATGGCAGTAGCAGAACATCCCATCCATCTCCTCCAGCGCCTCCGCCCGGTGGAGCTGAAACACCCGCAGCGCGCCGGCGTAATAGAGCAGCCAGCCGAAGTTGCTGGCGCCGCCGGCATCGTGGATGGTGATCCGTTCCACGCTGCCCAGATAGTCGTAGGTGCTGTAGCGCTCGTAGCCGCAGAACACGATGCTGGCTCCACCCTCAGCGCGGGGGAGATTCAGGGCCAGATCCAGCCAGGGGGCAGAGGCATCGTCCTGGCTGATGCTGCTGTGCCGCGGGCTCAGGTCCACCATCGTCAGGTTGGCGCCGGCCTGGGGCATGATCGTCACGATCACCTGCCGGTACCCCCGGCTGCAGCGGCTGGCAGCAGAGACTGTGTTGTAGCTGTAACGATGTTCGGCCTTGATCGGCTCGATCACCGTCTCGCCCCAGCTCCAGCTGCCATAGAAATACGAGTAGCCACCACTGGGCAGCGGTGTCGTGAGCACCAGCTCGACGTTGCCACCGTTCTCCTCGATCCGGTAGTCAGAGGCCGAGAGGCGGTTGCCGTTGCGGTAGACGAGGAAGGTGCCCTCAATCCTCTGCTGCCAGCTGGTGTTGCTCGCCGCGGTGATCCAGAAGCGATCGCCTGGGCCATAGAGGCTGTTGCCGAACCACTCCTGATGGCGGCGAATCGTCTGGGCCGGGGAGTTCACGTGCTCCACCGTGCCGTCTCCCCAATCGACGGTGTAGTTCCCGGCGGCTCGCACTGCCAGCACGTTCCCCTCGCCGGGGTAGATGGCGACCAGACCCACCAGCTTCTGCTCACCCGGCTGGATCGCCGGCAGCGGCAACCAGTCCACCGGCCGCTGCCAGGGCTCCGCCGCGTAGGGGTCCGGCGTCGGCGGCTGGCTGCCGTAGGAGATCTGCCAGGCCGGCATGGCCGGAACCGGCAGTGCCGGGGTCATCAGCGCAGCAGCAGCCGGGGTGGAGGCAGAGGAGGAGGAGCTGGTGTGGGCCATGGGGGGAAGCACTCCCCCCCTATTGCCGCGGGCTCAGCGTCCGTCCGGTCGTTCCGGCCGGCCGCCTTCCTTGCGGCGGGGCAGCTGGGGCTGGCCTGGTTTCGGCTCCTGAGCCTGCGCTTCTGCCTTGGGCAGCTCCAGGCCGTGGTGGGCATGGGCTGCCTCGGCGGTGTCGAACCACTGCCAGCCGTCATGGGGCAGCGGCAGCCGTTCCCGATCCAGGCGGCTGAGGCTGTAGTCGGGGGCGTGCACCTCGTTCGGTGCGAACTGCAGGGCCTTGTCCTGCAGGCGGTAGAAACCGCTGGTGTCAGGGCCCGTCGGCGGGGCCGTCGGGGCTGCGGGATCGGGGGTGGAAGGTGCCGCCGGTGCAGGCGACGACTCTGCAGCAGCGGGAGCACTCGTCTGCGGCGTCACCGCGGGCGAGGAATCAGCAGCGCTGCTGTCAGGTGTGGTGGTGTTGGCGGCCATGGCTTGTGGCATTCACGCTCTCTTGCCTTGCATTGGCCAAGGTCACTCCCCATCCAGGAGTTGGCCGAGGCGGCGGGAGAGGAGCATCAACTGCTCGCGCTGGCGGCGCTGCAGCAGCTCGCGGGCGGCGAGGGCATTGCCCGCCGGCACGGCCTCGTTCAGCACAGCGGCGACTGGCCGGTCGTAGAGGGCTACCAGCAGGCCGGTGGGCTGGGCCTTGGTGGTGCAGCCGATCGGGCAGACCATCAAGGTCGTGCCCCGCGGCAACTCGGCTTCATCGAGGTTGAGGGCCAGGGGCCGCTCGCTCTCGCACAGGCCCAGGGCGGCATGGCCGAGCACCTTGGCCATCGCCACGCTCACCAGGGCCTGCTGGCCCGGTTGCAAGGGGAGCTGAGGCGTGCGGCCCTCGGCGGCGAGCACCTGCAGGCTGGCGGCGCCATCCCAGTCGGCGAGCACCAAGGTGTTGAGCCCAAAGGTTTCGGCGCCGACCGCGGAGCGCAGCAGGGTGGCAACTTCTGATTGGTGGCGGGTGTAGCGCTGCTGCAGCGTCTGCCCCTGGGGGAGCATCAGCCTGCGGGCCAGATCGGGCTGGACGACCACGAGGATCCAGCCGAGGTAGAGCACCAGGCCGAGGAAGACGATGCGGCTGAGGCGATAGAGCAGCTGCCAGGGGCTGCGGGCATCGAGCACCTCCGTGATCGCCTTGTTGAGAGCATCGGTGGTGGCGCGGGTGAAGACCTCCACCCGCTCGAACAGCCTGCTCTTGGGAGTGGTCATGCAGGCCTGGTGGGCGTGGAGGTGGGAGAGATCGAGGGGGGATCAGAGGAGGGGATCGAGCCCAAAGGGGTCATCGCCATCGCTGGTGAGCACGGCGTCAGGTTCCTGCTGCTCGTCGGAGTCCGGAGCGGTGGAGGGGTGCTGCGCCTCTGTGGTGTCGGCGGCCGGGGAATGCTCCTGATCGGTCGAATCGCCGGTCGACTCCGGTTGGGCATCGGGGCGCACCTTGCGGGGCCGGCCCCGGCGACGGACAGTCGTCTCAGCCGCTGATTCGTCGGTTGACGGGTTCACCTCCGCGGCGGCCGCATCGGCTTCTGGTGCCGGCGCCAATTCCGTCTCAGCATCGGCTCCATCCGCCGGCCGATCAGCGGCTGCCAGCTCGAGATTCGATGCAGAAACTGCATTGTTTTCAACCGGAGTGGCCTGCTCCCCGTCGGGCTCCTGATCGAAGCCCAGCAGGTTCGTGGGCAGGTGGGCCATCAGATCGGGCTCGGGTTGTCGCGGCAAATCAGCCGCTGCGGCAGGGGAGATCGATTGCGCCGCAACAGGAGTGGCGCCCCCTCGGCTGTCAGAAGTGGTTGTCGCCGGAACTGGCTGCGGTGCCGATGCTGCGGGCGCAGGCCGCCCAGTGCTTCCGGTTCCCACCGGAGTTCCAGGGCGATGACCGCTGGTTCCAGGAGTAGGCCCTGACGGAGTCGCGGCCGGAGGTTGCGAGCTCACGGCGCTTGGCGTCACCACAACCGGCGTCGGGGGCGTCACCACAGCCATGCCTTCCCCGTTGCCCACCTGCCAGCCGATCGCCAGCCAGCCAGGCAGATGCACCGGCCACACGTAGCGGGTCTCGCTGCCGCGCTGGATGCGCACCATCCCCGCCTGGGCCGAGGCGGCACCAGTCGAGAGGGATGGAGTGTGGCCCTGTCGGGACGGCATGGCGCCGAGGTTGGGGAAGCGATCGCTCATCAGCTCGGCTCCCTCAGGCGGGCAGGGTGGCGGTCAGGCCCACGGTCATTCCCTCGGGAGTCGAGGGCGAGACGATGGCGCGGGCAAAGCACAGGGCCGGTGGATCGGCATTGGCGGCATCCGCCGGATCGAGCTGGATGTCTTGGCCGTTGATGTGGGCCTCCACCCGGCCTCCCTCCGCCGGAATCGCCACGCTGGCGACGCCGACGAAGGTGCCCATGCGGCCATCCCGCAGCTGGGGGGCCACCTCGAGGAGAACCGTCACCGCCTGGCTGTGGCCGGGGTGGGCGGCGATCAGCGAGAAGCGGTTGGAGGCATCGAGCTTGGTGGAGAGCTGCACCACCTCACCGCTGACGAACACCTTGTCGTGTCCGCGGCTGGCGCTGCGGTTGCTCCAGCCCACCAGCAGGGTGGCGGCATCAAGGAGGGGGATGCCCTTGGAGGGGGCCATGGTTCGGTCTCCGGGTGGAAGGAAGGAATCGAGGAGGGATCAAGGACGCCAGCCGCAATGCAGCGGCACCCCATCAAGTCAGTGGGGCGATGTTGTGGAGTCGGCCGGCGGCGCGGGGGTGCATGACGCCAAAGCCGACGTACCAGTCGATGCGGGTGCGGAAGACCGGGGCGTCGGGGACTTCGCCGAGATCACGGACGGAGATGCCGTAGCGGCCCTGAAAGGGGCCCTGCAATCCCGTCACCCCTTGATCCCCGAAGGTGCAGCAGTAGATCGAGCTGGTGCCGCCTGCCTCGCCGTAGCCGAGGACTTCCTGGCCCTGCGCGTCGCGATCGACGGTGAGGATCTGGCACTCCTGGTAGTGATGCACCATCACGCCAAGGTTGTTGGTGGAGACGTTGTAGACGCCCTGACCGACGGTGGCGCGGGCGAGGGCGTTGAGCTGGCGGCGCATCGCCTTGCTCATCACCAGATACTTCATCCCGCCGTAGGAGTTGACCGAGTCGATCAGCTCGTCGAGCTTGTCGAAATCCAGAGCGGTGGTGCCATTGTCGATCGCCATCTCCGCCCCCGGCGGCAGGCGGCGGGCGAGGCCGTCAAAGCCGCGGGCCTGGCTGGCGGTGGCATCGCCATTGATTAGGGCGGCCTCGAGAGTGAGGCGCATCGAGCGCACCTTCATCTCCACCTGGGAGGCACGGGCCTCGGGGCCCTGCAGGTCGACGATGGAGCGGTCGACATCGACGTCACCCCCGAAGAGATGCACGGCCTCGGACTGGGGATCGACGACGCCATAGCTCTGGCGGTAGCCCTCGTTCACCGCCCGGAAGCCGACGGTGGGCAGCTCCTTCTCCACGGAGTAGAAGAGGCCGCCGCCAGCGATGTTCATGAATGGCAGCCGCGCGAGCAGTTCCCCCTCGCTGAAGGTCTTGATCACCGCCAGGTGCTCCAGGCGGGTCTCGTACTTGGCTGCCTCGATCAGGGTGAGGCCCATCCGCTCTCCCGGGGGACGACCCCAGCAACGTCACGGGCTATTGCCAGAGCCGTTGAGACAGAAACGCCTGGGGGCAGAGGGGCCGCACCAGAGCGCCACAACAAGGAGCGCGCGGGGCCGGTGACTACCTGATGTGTATGGAGTGCCTAGGCTTTACACATCAGCCGCCGTCGTCAGGCCCGGAAGCATGCGCACCAACATCGTCATCGACGACGCCCTGATGCGGCAGGCGATGCAGGCCTCCGGCGCCCGCAGCAAACGCGAGGCGGTGGAGCTGGGGCTGCGCACCCTGGTGCGGCTGCAGCAGCAGGGGGAAATCCGCTCCTTCCGCGGCAAGCTCCGCTGGGATGGTGACCTGGAGGCCCAGCGGCTGGATGCCGATCCAGAGACTCCAGAGGCAGTGGATCAGGAGCTGCCGTGATCGTCGTCGACTCCTCGGTCTGGATTGATTTCTTCAATGGGGTCAACACCCCGGAGGTGGAGCGCCTCGATGGCCTGCTTGGGGTGACGCCGATCGCGATCGGTGACCTGATCCTGGTGGAGGTGGTGCAGGGCTTCCGGCAGGAGAAGGATGTGGCCACCGCCAGGCAGCTGTTCCGCTCCCTGGCACCGCTGCCGATGCTCGGCGCGCGCAATGCCTGGAAGGCAGCCGAGAACTACAGGGAGCTACGCCGTCGCGGCATCACGGTGCGCAAGACGATCGACGGGATCATCGCCACGGCCTGCATCGAAGCAAACCTGCCCCTGCTGTTCAGCGATCGGGACTTCCTGCCCTACGTGGAGCACCTGGGGCTGGAGGCCGTCTGAGGCTGCGGCTGCGAACAACCGAAGCTCGGGCTGTTCTCCGGAGGCGACCGCCGCTCTTTGGACTAGAAGCGCAACTGTCCTTGGTGAATGTAACCGTTCCCGCCGCAGTAATCGGTCTCGTACCACTGGCCTGTCCTCCCATAAACATTGATCGTCTGGCGCGACCGGATGGAGCACAGCACAGATCCATTCGGCGTAGCCCTGACATTGCTAGGCGGGTCAAACACCAGTGCTCTGCCCGCCTCGGGCTGAGAGGGCATTGCACTGGAGCCGAGATAGCTGCAGACTTTGTCCAACATCCTTTGCGTCGCGCTCGACTGAGGGCGGTTGATCTGCTTCTCGGGGAAGGTGACCCAGTAGCCAGAGCGGCAATTCGCTTGAGCGTAGATGCCTGTGCCACTAAGAAAATACTTGAAGTCAACGGACTCTGAGCTGACCTGTCGGATGCTGCCCAGATCAACATTCACTGGCTGTCCTCCTTTGGCCGTGCCAGCATAGAAATTACCGGATTGGGCATGGGATGGCGACTCGAAACTTGGCAGGAGCGAGATCAGACACGCTGCGGTGAAACCAACAGGTGCAGCAGGTCGAGTGCGCATGGTGCAGGGAAGGACTTTGGCCACTGAATCCATCAAGAGAAAGCATAGTCTTCATCACTCGACGCAACATCCATCCCAGGGATCAGCTCCCCAAGAGTGCTGGTATCCATTTGGTGGCAAGCGTTGAAGAGCCGTCCCAAGGCCATGGAACGATCTGCTCTCACTCCCACCAGGTCTCTGTGGGGGCTCCGCTCCGGCCCTCCTCATGGTCGGGGGGCGCCTCAAGGGTTGAAACATGCCCGCCGGTGCTGGCGTTGGCTGCGCTGCGCTCCGCTTTCTCAGTGGTGGACGGGCCCTTGACCCGCCCCCCGCCGGCTGAGGGGTCCTACGCGGAGCCCTCCCATGGCTTCTCTGTCCCGCAAAGCCCGCCTGCAGCAGTGCTGCTGGGAGCTGCTGGATGATCTGGCGTTCTGCAGCGAGCGCTATCCCCGTCTCTCTGAGCTGGCGGCCCAGGTGCTGTTTGAGCATCAGGCCGCCCAGCCGCCTGTGCCGGTTGATCCGGCGCTCGAGGCTCTCATTCCCTTCTGAGGGCAGGGTGCCTCAGCCGGCGGGGCTCCTCGGGGGCCCTGCCTTTCTGCTGGTCGCGACGCCAGAAGACCGCGACTGCCACCCAGCCGGAAAAAGCTTGTGGGGCACTGGGCCAGCCTCCACCGCTTGGCCACGACGATTGAGCTCTGCATGGCCTGACAGACGATCCCACCGGACCATCGACACCGCTGGCGGGAGAGGAGCACTGGCGGGGGCCGGAAGCCATCACGGTCGGCGAGGGGAAGAAGGGAAGCCCGCTGCCCCAGCTGTCTCGCCCCGGACCCGATCCATCTCCTGCAGCCCCAGGGAGCGGAGTCGTTTTCGTCAAGTTCTGCCGGGTCGCTACAGCCGAGGCCTGACGCGGGTGTCCCTCGCCTCTCTCGTGATGGCCTCCTCTTTCCCCCGCTGCGAAATCCGCCAGCTGGCTGTCTATGTCTATCCCGGTGGGATCAAGGCGCATGATGCCGAGCGCCATGTCGTCTTTTATGGCCGCCGCGGTGTTCCTGTGAAGAAGCCCCGGTTCATTCCGGCCCAGCTGGCGCATCAGCTGGCCCGCAAGCTGCAGGCCCGGCGGCTCGGCACCGTGGCGGTGCTCTGAGCAGCGGGGGCTCCGGCCCCCCTTGCGGCCGGCTGCGGGTTCGCCCGTGGCCGGCCTTTCCGGCTGTCGGCCAGACGGTGGGGCTACGTCAGCAGCAGGGCAAGCTCAGCAGAATCCCCGCAACGCGGAACGGACTATGGCGGAAGGCACCAGACGGCCATCCCTGCTCGATGGCATCGCCCGGGTGCTGCTGTGCCTGGTGTTCCTCAATGCCGTGCTGGGCAAGGTCACTGGCTTTGACCGGGTCGCTGGCGCCATCGCGGCCAAGGGTCTGCCGCTCTCACCTGTGCTGCTGGTGGCGGCGATGGCGTTGATGGCCGTGGGGTCAGTCCTGGTGATCAGCGGCCGCAAGGCGCGGCTGGGGGCGATCCTGCTGCTGGTGTTTTTGGTGCCCACGACCCTGCTGTTCCACGGCGATGTCAGCGACGCCCAGGAGCGGATTCAGCTGCTCAAGAACCTCTCGATCATGGGCGGCCTGCTGCTGGTGATCGACCGCCATCCGGACTGACGGCTCAGCCAGCAGCCTTTCTGCTGGTAGCTCTGCGCTCCGCGGCATCCATGCGTTGCGCGATCGATCGGGCCCAGCGCTCGCCGGCATCACCACCCCAGCCATCCCAGGCCTGGCGGCCTTTGCCGTAGTCGCCCCAGCTGGAACCCCGCTTGTCGACGGCATGACGGGCGAAGTATCTCACCATTCGATCCACGGTGGAGGGCGAGAGCTCCTGGCGGTTGGCGAGCTGGCGGGCGCGGACCAGGCCGACTGGGGTCATGCCGCGGTTCGACGGTGGCTGCTCGGCCCGCCGGTCCAAGGCGCGGCGGGCGGCAGCGGCGACAGGAGCTGGCGGCTGGAAGGAGATGCCGCTGTAGAAGTCCTTGCCTCGGCGCGGCATGGCGATCATGCCGCTGCGCTCTGGTCGGAACCAGTGTCCGCCTCAGGGGCAGCAGCATCGGGCTCAGAGTCAGGCTCAGCAGCGGTGGCCAGAGATTCATCGGCACAGTGGCTGTCGCCTGCGACAACCTCCAGATCAGCGGGCTCAGCCGCCGTGTCGCCGCCAGGGAGTGCAGGACTCTCGGTGTCGGTGAGCGCCGGCACGAACTGATCGATGTAGGCGCCGATGGCCTGCAGCTGGGTGTCGGCATCCTGGGCGCTGGCCCGGAGCTGGGCCATCAGCGCCTCGGCGGTAGCGGCCCGCTCCATAGCGGCAAGGGCATCACGCTGGGCGGCGGCAATGGCGGCCTCATCGGCGGCGTCATCGCTGAGGGCCTCGGCCAGTTGCTGGCGCAGGCCCGCCTCACGGGACTGGAAGCCGGCGATCACGCCGACGATGCGATCGAGCAGAGCAGTCATGGTGCGGAACGGAAAAAGGAGTGAACGAAGAAGGCGGAGGGTCACGAGACACCTCGGGGTTGAAAGCGGGGGCCTGCCCCTCAAGGCCGGCGCGAGGGAGTGCGACCGTTGACGGCGAATGAGGCCCGGTAGAGCTCGGAGGCCGACATGGCCTGGGGATTGAGCGGCTCGCCATTGCTGGCGATGCCGGAGGCGGTCATCGCTCCGGCGGCCTGCATGCCGGTGGGGCCGCGCTGCTGGAACAGGAAGCCGTAGACGGGATGGGTGCGCATCTCGTCGAGGAAGTCGGTGGTGGTCAGCGGCCGGCCGTCATCGCCCAGCAGGGGCTTGCCCTGGGAATCGAGAGGTTCCAGCACGTCCTTGCCGTCTTTGTCGGTCCCCAGGCGGAAGCAGCCCCCCAGCTGCCCCTTGAAGATGTCAAAGAACGTCCCCCGCCGATCGCCACCGGTGCGGCCCTCAGCCTGGGAGAAGGCCCGCTCCAGCAGGCGGTCCTTGCGGAGCTGCAGCACCTGCAGCTTGGCCTCATCACGCTCGGCCGCCACAGCGGCGACTTTCTGGGCAGAGGCCTCCTCCATCTGGCGTTCGCGCAGCTCCATCCGCTCCTCGAGGATCTGCTTCTGGCGCTCGGCCTCCTGGAGGCGTGCGTATTCCTCGGGGTTGATCTCCGAGAAGCGGTTCAGCTGCTGACGGAGGGTGCGGATCTCCTTCTCAAGGTGGTTGTTCTTGCGGCGCTCCGCCTTGAGCGGATCGGAGGAGCGACTGTCGTCGGTTCCGGGGTCGCTGGGAGGTGTTGCAGCCGCCGGGGGCTGAGCAGGAGCAGGCGAATCCCCGGGGAGGTTGTCGCCGCCCTGGGGATCAGCACCGCCATCGGCGCTTGAGCTGGAGGCGTAGTTGTCGTCAGCACCTGCGGCCGCAGCGGCGGCGGCATTGGTGCTGGTGGTAGGCGGAGCAGAGGTGGCAGTGGCCATGACCCATCGCGGCTGTCGTGGAGTGAGCACCCCATCGCGGGCTGTGCTCTCCGCCTATTGCCTGGTCCCCCCGATCGGCAGGCGTGGCCAGCAGAGTGGGCCGATGGAACGACCCCGCCTCGATTCGATGCGCCGCGAGACCACCGAGGCGATGGTGCGCAACATCGGCCAGGAGGTGCATGAGCTCAGGGCCGCCCTGGCCGATTGCCGCGGCGATCTGGTGGCGGAGCCCAAGGTCACGGCAGCACTGCTGGCCCACGTGCTGGTGAGCAGCCGCGAGCTGCTGCAGAACCTGCTGATCGACACGGCCCGGCGGCCCAGAAAGATCGAGCGCTGAGCTGAGATCAGACCCCCAGCCCGTGTGACAGCTCGATCTGCGCCGCCAGCCAGGCCTCCACATCCGCGGCGGTGTAGCGGATCAGGCCGCCCAGCTGGATCGGGGTGGGGCCGTAGCCGGCGGTGGCCCAGTTCTCAAGGGTGGCGACAGTGATGCCCAGGTAGGCGGCCAGGGCCTCAGGCGTGTAGAGCGGCGAGGCCATCAGGGCAGTGCCGGCTGCCGCCACGGATGCGCTGGTGCTGGTGATGGTGCGGCGGCGGGGGATGAACAGCCAGCTCCCCACCGGCAACGGGTCTGAGGCTCCAAGGAGCATCTCGGGGTTGAGGCTGCGCAGCACTGCAACGCTGGTGCCATGGCGGTCCGCCAGCACCAGCAGCGTGTCGCCGGGGGCGATGACGACGACCCGGTTGGGCTTGAGCGAGGCCGTCACCCGTTCCCCCAGCAGCGCCTGGGTCAGCGAGCCGATGCCGCCGGGGCCGTAGAGGCCGCCGAACTCCAGCACCGAGAAGCCCGCGAACTGGGCCCGGTTGGCGGGCGGAAGCGTGCCAGGGCTGGTGAGGGTGGATAGATCGCCCAGCCAGATGGCTCCGCTGCAGGGTGTTTGCAGGGTTCCGCCATCGGGGAGCAGAGGCCGATGCCCCACGGCGGTCCAGGCCACCTCACGCTCCAGCCAGTCCCAGGGATTGCTGGCCGTCGTCGGCAGCAGCACCCCGCGGGTGAGGTAGCCCTCGTAGGTGAAGTCACCGGTGTCGACGCCAGGGGAGTTCTCCTTGGAGGAGATCTGCCGCAGGCGTTTGAGGAACGCCTCGAACAGGAACCGGCCGGTGCGGGGCGATTCGAGCACCCCCGGCACCTGGTTGGCGTAGAGCAGCAGCCGGGCGTTGGCGTAGCGCTCCAGTGGTGTGCGACCAGCCTGGGCAGCAGGGATGGAGAAGGGCGCCATCGCTCAGCCCCGGGCCATCGCAACCTGGAACGGGCTGCTGCCAGCGCCAGTGCCCAGAAGGGGATCACGGCTCCAGATCGCCAGGGAGGGCAGCATCAGCAGCAGGGCCTGGCCGTGACTGGCCCGCTGCCGACGCAACAGCAGATCCAACGGCGCCGGCTGCTGGAAGCGGGTCACCACCTCCTCCCGCAGCAGATCGGTGGCGTACTCGATCACGTCGGCCTTGCTCACCGGCAGTTCCCCGTCGGCCCCGACCGCCCCGGCAATGGCGGCATTGCGCCGCACCTCGATCGGTGCCTGCAGCTGCTCCGGCGACAGGCCTGCGAGTTGCTGGTCGATCAGTCCGATGGCTGCCAGTTCGGCCTGGGCCGAGGGGATCGCCCCCGGGTGGGTCTGCAGCAGACCCGCCATGGCAGCAGCGATGGCATCCAGGGCCTGGAGCTGCACCGGAATGGAGAGGGCACGGCGGATGGCCTCCAGGTCATCCGGCTGCCAAACGGGGAGTGGAGTCGGGGTCATGCCCCCTGTTGCCGCCGGAGCCGTGACCTGGCTGTCGTCCTGGGCTCTGTGGTCAGCGGGGCTCCATCACCAGCCAGAGGTGCAGAGGCCGGAGGAGCTGGCTCCGAGTGCATCCCTGCCACCGGAACCTGCAGCGACGGCGACGACAGCGACTGCGCCGTTGCCAGCGTCAGCTGGTGGCGCAGCTCCTCCCTGGTGATCACGCCCCGGTCGTAGAGCTCGATCCACTCACCCACCTTGGGCTGGGCCTGAATCGGCGGCGCCAACGGACTCACCGACACCTGCAGGCCGGCGCCGGGATCGAGGGTTTCGCCAGTGAGCGACACCCAGTGCTCCAGCAGGGTGGAGAACAGCGAGGCCTTCTGGATCGCCAGCGACTGGAGCAGCGCATAGCTCTGGCTGGCGGTCAGGCTGATCTCCAGCTCGGTGCGGGCGGCGCCACCGCTGCTGCTGGGGATCAGGGCATCGCGGCGCATGGTCTCGTCGAGGCTCTCCAGCCAGGCCCGGTGTTCGGCGAGCGAACGCGCCCGGATCTCCACGAACTCGAAGGACGCATCCGCCGGCAGGTCCATGCAGGTGTTCGGGCCCAGCACCACCGGGCCGGCTGTGCTGTTCCCCAGGGCGTCGACCATCCCCTTGCGCACCCCCACCGGCAGAGCCGTGCGGGAGAGGAGTTCCTCGTACTCGCTCTTGCAGCGGAAGTGATTGAGGTACTGGTAGGCAAGGCCCAAGTGGGGCAGGTCCCCGTCGCCAAAGGCCGAACCATCGGAGGTGTACCAGCAGGCCGGCAACCGGATCAGCCCTGGATAGCGGGTAGAGGAGGCCGGATCGCATCGCCAGCCACTGGGCTCACTGGGGTCGGCCGTCACCGGATGCAGGCACACCTCCATGCCCGTGGCCTGGCCCTCGGCCTCGGTGAGATGCAGGCTCCGGTAACTCCAGCGGTCGGGGGCATCGGCATCGCCGAGCAGCGAGGCGATCTGCTCGCGCACCGCCGCCTCACTACCGGGCTCCACAGGCTGAAGCGGTTGGTGGCGGGGTTCCCGCCAGTGGATCCTGCTTGGCAACCCATGGCTGGAGGGTAGTTCCCAGGTGAGGGCATCGGCCCGGGGCACCAGCTGCAGCCGGGGCAGCGACAGCCGATCCCCCCGGCGCAGAGCCTCCTGGCGGTCCCCCTCACTGGGCCAGCTGTGCTCGGGGGGAAGCACCAACACCAAGGCTGCCCCGTCACGGAGGACGAGCAGATCGGCAGAGGCGAGGAAGACGCCCAGGTCCGTGCCCCGGCCATCCACATCGGTCAGCACCGTCGCCAGAGTGGCTGGGAGGTTCAGCCAGCTCCCCCGGCTGAGCATCCCGGCATAGGTGCGCAGGGCATCGCGGAAGAACCCTGAGGGGCGGGCGGCAGCAAGCCTTCGCTCATAGGCACCCTGGGGCTCCCGCTCCCCCTGGGGCAGGTACACCTGCAGACGGCTGCTGCCGTCATGGGCGGAGAGGAGGTTCCAGCAGTCGGCGGCGATCTGCAGGGAGGGCTGCAGAGCGGTCAGGCTGGGATGCTGGGTCCAGGGGGGAGAGGGGGCTGGATGCACGCGCAGCGGACCGGGCTGCTTGCTTTTGCCACCAGGATTATTCGGGCCTGTGTAGCTGGACTAACAAGTGGTTCTCGGACCAGTGAACCATGGCTATCGCTGGAGGAGTTGGTCGAAGGGTCCTTGTGCGATTCTGAGTTTCAGCCCTCAGCCTGGGCACAGTCGAAGTGGTTCTCTAAAACGAGTGGAGCGGGTTCCGTCGTTCCCGGAACCATCGAAGAGAAAGTTAGTATTGCAAGAGTAGTAGGCCTTTGTTTCGGGGGATCAGTTTGGCCAGAGATGATTTTGCTTCAAAAACAATTGAGACACTCAAAGCCAGAGTTGCGCACAGGTGCTCGAATCCAGACTGCCGCGTCCCAACATCGGCACCTTCGAACAACCAGAAAGTAAACAACATAGGTGTAGCTGCCCATATTTGCGCAGCCTCACCGGGCGGGCCTAGATATGACAGCAATATGAGCGCCGAGGAACGGAAGTCTATCGACAATGCCATCTGGCTCTGCAGTAATTGTTCAATTGATATCGACAGAGACACAAATAGGTACTCTGCAGAGAAATTAAAAGACTGGAAGAATCAAGCCGAAGAAGCCGCTAGAGCGGAGCTGGGGAAGAAGTTGCCTGGCAAAGGTGATGCAATTGATACTGTTACGGCTGCGCTAACCGGCCTCCCAAAGACCTACCTAGCGGATGCTATATCCAATGTCCATCAGGCTAGTCAAAGGTCACTGGAAAACCTCGATCCGCGCTTTCAAGTAATGACTGCATATCGTGACGGCACAACTTCAATTGGAATCTACGCGAAAGAAAACGTCGAATGTTCAATGAGAATCAGCGGCGATAGCGTAAGACATTATCTCGAGAAGTATCAATTGCTATTTGAGCATGGCAAAGACTTAGAGATCGAATCAGAGTTGATAACGATAGAAGGCTCAGCTCTGCTAAAGGAACTGCTAGAAAATGCAGACGGTACGCTAAGCATTTCTTCTCCAAAGCTGCAGGCAACTCAGAAGCTATGGCTTGCCCAAGCAGATATGTCTCGAGTGGAGACTTTTGATGATATACAAGGCGTCATTTCCTTCGGCACTAAATCATTTACCTTTGAAGGTCATGCGTGCAACAATCTTTTTAATTTGAATTATCAGAGGTCATTTGATGCAAATGATGATAGAGTCAACATAACTATGTCCCTTGGCTTCGATCAATGGGAAGGCGTCAGTATTGCATCTTTGCCATTCTTCCATAAACTAGACTCTTTGTTTAAATGCATGTCCGAAGGCTGGGAGATGTTTACCTCGTTAGAGGTGGCAGGAACTAGAGTTTTTGCTAGCAAGGGAACATGCGTGGATAAGTGGGAGTATGTGCTTGACACTGCCAGCTTGCTGCATTACATAGCATGCTGCAGGACCGTGTCTCAATATTTTTCATTGAATATTCCATTTACGGCAAGGCTCTCTTATACATCCGACGACCATCGAAAGGTCAGTGAGGTTGCAGATATTATCCAAGGCAGACAGATTTTAAATGAAGACCGTATTTCGAGTAATCCGACATGCGAATTTATAGTGGACGATGATTACGCAATTGCAACCGTATTGCAAAAAATCGATCGGCCGATAACTATACAGATTGTCGATCACAGTCCCGATGAAGTGGAAGTCTTTGGCGAGCGAATAGCTTTACCTTCAAGGGTCATCACGCTTGACAATGTTCTCCCTCATGTTCAAGCCCAGCTATCTACTTTGAAAAAGGGTGATCTGATTTTTGTCGAATGGGTTCCACAGGATGATTTCAAGTGCAGTATTTCATACAAATCCTGAAAACCCCCTCAAGGGGGAAGGTCGCCACCATCACTCAGCTTCTCCACCTCAAGCTCCTTGCCTGCAGCTCAGGGGCAGCGTTTGGGCACCAAAGACATGACTCCTGCTGACCTCGACGCGATCAGAAGCCGGATCCAGCGGGCTTCCGCTGCAGTGCGAGACGCATCAGGGAGTGGCTATCAGACCTCGTACTGGGCATCGGGGACTGACTTTATGACCAACTTCAGGGCAATTGGAGTCAAGGCACCAGAGCAACTTGAAGACGACTTCCTAAACCTCTTCATTTGGACCTGGAGCCTCAAGGATTATCTCAAATCTTGCTTTGTGACAAAAGGTCTACGAGCCAACGGTGTCGAAGAGGAAGTAAATAGATGCCAAGCCCTCACGTTTGTCGCTGACATTGCCAACAGAGCGAAGCATGGCGATCTACGCGAAAGCAGATCAGGCGAATTTGCTGAGCTGGTTGATGTCGGCTTAAATGCTCCGCAAGAATGCATTGAATCGATTGCCATCGCAGGGCCAGATATCACCCTTCAGGTCAAAGATCCACAAATGGTTAAAATCCACGCCACTGTGGCAACCAGAAGCGGAGGCCGACATGATGCGCTGGTTGTCCTGAATGAGGCTATGGAATGCTGGGAAACAAAGGTTCTTTCGCAGATTGCGGTCTAGCAACATCATTCACCCGATTCGGCCCATAGGTTCTTCATGATTGCCATGTCTTCTGGTAGAGGGTGATGATGAGCTTCAATCCAATTCCACAACCTCCATCGCCACCACCCGCTGACTGCAGGCCTCCACAATCTCCCGCCACCGCTCCGAACTGACCCCAAGTCGCTCTGGGACCTCACCCGCTGCCTGCCCCAACCTGAGCAGCTTCTGCCCCCGCGCATGCAGTTCACGCCAGGAAGCCGGCACCTTAATCAGAAAGCCCTTATCCCTCAAGAAGTGATAGACCTCGCCATTGGCGTAGGTGCGGGCATAAGGCCGGAACGGACCGCGCTCAGGCGAATAGCGACGAGAGGCCTCGATGATGCCCATCATCGCGATCTGGCGCAGATCCTCAATCGGATGGCCGGTACGACGTGAGAGGTTGGCGGCCACCTTGTCGGCGATGTCCAGGTGCTGCATCGCCAGCTCATTGGCGGCGCTGTGGCAATGTCGGGGCCGCTGGCGCCGGCGGCGCAGCACCCTGGGTGGTGGCGGGAAGGCCAGCACCAGCTGCACAGCGCTGTTGATCTCTGGCCGTGGCCTCCGCCGCCTGGGTGACGTGGGGCGGTGCCAGAGGGGCAGCAGCAGCTGGGCTTGCTGCTCGCCCCCCACCAGCAGATCGCCGTGGAACCTTGCTTGCCGTTGCAGGGTGGTGGTCATGGTTCAGCGGGAGAACACCATCGGCACCGGCGCCTGGCTGCTGCCACGGCCGCGCCAGTAGCGCTGCTCGATCCACAGCACCCCCTGGCAGAAGGCATCCACCTGGTCGTCAATGCCGCCGCGGGGCGAGAACGCGAGCATCTCCTCGACCAGGGAATCAGAGCGGGGGTGGAAGCGCACCTGGCCCGCCTCCACTAGCGGAGCCACGGCATGGGCGCGGGAGGCCTTGCTGCCCTTCGGAGGGATCGCGATCAGGCCCGGCACCTGGCGCCGCAGCAGCTGGCACACCGCCGGGCCATTGGCGGCGTCTTCGATCAGGACCGCATCGGGCCTGAGGCCCTGCCGCTCCAGTGAACCGAGCGAGGCCAGCAGGAAGCGGATCACGCCCGGCAGATCCAGCTTCTGCCGGTGCGCCCAGAGCACCTCGATCTGCAGCTCCGCCCAGGGATCGGGGGCATTCGCCCCCTCAGCGGCGTGCTGACCAGAGCGATGGGCGAGGCCAGCATTGGTGGCCAGCACCAACCCCTGGCGGCGCGCTTCTTGCAGCGGGCTGCGCTCCGGCTCCAGCAGGCCCAGCAGGCAGAAGCCGCAGGGGTCGTTGTCCTTGCCGTCCTTGAAGCTCAGGTCACAGCTCAGCACAAGCGGCGCGTACCGCTTGGGGCGACCAGGGACGCCGGGCAGCGGCGGCTGGATCCAACCCTTGCGGAACAGCAGCCCTTCCGCTGGGCTCGGTCGCTGCTGATAAAGGGCATTCCACCAGTAGCTGCCCAGCCGGGTCCGGATCTTGAGCAGTTCCGGCAGTGGGAACCGTTCCGGGCACAGCGCCTCGCCTGGCTGGCGCCAGTCGGGCACCAGCGTGCAGGTGGCCGGGAAGCGGGGGCGATCCTTGATCGGCTCCGCGATCGCCGGCAGATCGAGCACATGCCAGTGCTGCGGCGCCTCCCCCAGCTCCTGCTCCAGCAGCCAGGCCACCACGTCCTGGTGGTCCCAGCGGGTCAGCACGATCACCTGCGCCGACAGGTTCCGCTGGATCGTGCCGGCCTCATCCGCCACCTCCGCAGGTTCGGCCCGGGTCAGCCAGACGCTGCGCAGCCAGTCGATCAGCCGCTCGCGGATCACCCGCGAGGAGGCATCACCTGGGCCCTTGTACGGGTCGTCGATGATCCCCAGGCTGTAGCCCTTGCCCGTGAACGGTCCATTCACCCCCGCTGCAATGCAACCGCCCCGCTCTGGGGTGAGCCAGTTCCCCACGGCCGCCGAATCCTTGGAGAGCGGGTTGCCGGTGAGGCGGTAGTAGTAGCGGGCCTCGCGGCTGTGGGCGTAGGCCAGCTCGGCCGAGTAGGAGGCGATGGCGCAGAACAGCTGCGGGTGGCGCTGGATGAAGTACGCCGGGAAGAGCTTGGAGATCAGCAGCGATTTCCCCAGCCGCGGCGGACAGGTGACGATCAGGCGGCTCAGTTCCCCATCAGCGACGGCCTGCAGCCGCTCGATCAGCAGCTCCGCCCAGCGATGGAAGCCGTAGCGGGGGTAGGCGGCGGCGATGAAGTCCCGCAAGGACTGGGGGACTGGCGGGGGCGTGTCGTCGTCCCCCGTGGGGAAGCCGAGCAAGCCGGCGTCGCCCCAGGGATCGGCAGCGGGGTCGAGCAGTAGACCGCAGAAGCCCCCGTGACCTCCTGAGCCGCCTGTGGGAGCACCAGAGGAGCTCGTGCTGGCCTGCAGGGGCTCCCGAGTGCGAGAGGAGGCATCGATGAGGCTGGTGGCGGTTGGCATGGCCTCAGCGGGGCTCGGGGGCCTTGATCGGTGCCCGAAGCAGCCCGCCGATCTCGGCGATCACCCGGAAGGCGCCGACCGCAGCGGAAAACTGCTCGGCGTCCATCGCCCGACGGGCGCACTCGTTGATGGCAAAGATCTGCTCGGCCTGGTGGCGGCGCCGGTCCGAGATCAGCTCCTCCACCATCCGCTCGCGAGCGAGGTTGAGGTAGCGGTTGATGGTCTGCGTGTTGTTCACCCCCCAGCTTTCACGAGCTTTTTCGAAGATCAGCACCAACGGAATCCGCTGCGCGATCCATAGCTGGGACTCGGCGATGCGGCGCTCCACCTCCAGCCTTGAGGGGCGTGGCGGCGGTTGGGCCTTCTTCCCCTTGGCACGGCGGGGTGGATTGGCATGGCCGATCGGCCTGGCCGGATCGGTGGGTTCGTAGATCGGCTGACCGTTGTCGTCCTCACCGCTGGCTGCAGAGCGCAGCTCCTCAACCGGATCCAGCGGCGCTGGCTGGGGCGCCTGGGACTTCCGACGAGCGGCAGCGGTGGCGGAACGTGCGACCAAGGGCAGCGGGTCCTCAGCAGATCAACAGCCAGGCCACACCACGACCCAGTCATTCAGGACTCCCGAGAGCGTAGCCCAGTCGAGCGTTCAAGGCTTTGCATGCCCGCAGCTTGTTCTGCGGCAATGGCGTCGGCCAGGACAACGACTGCCCCGCCCAGGTGCATGAGAAGCAAACGACGTTCTGACGCTCGCCTGACGGATGGCGTCAGACCCAGGATCCCAGCCAGGCAAAGGCTTTGAAGAGCCTCCCACTACTATAATACTTATTTATACATAAATATATTTATAGATAGAGAGGCCTTTAAGTGTCTATGGAGGGGTCTCGGGAGCCCTGTCTGGCTGTAAGAGCGACAGATCCCTTGCGAAATCAGGGTTTCGCCCTTACAGCCTCTGGCAGGACGGCAAGTGCCTACCGCTCCCCCGCCTCCAGTGTCCCCAGGGGCAGCCCGACAGCGCGGGTGGAGCCGATGCCGCTGAAATGCACCGGTCCGCAACGGCTTGCCCCGGGGAGTCGCAGCAAGATCGTCGCCCAGCTGTTGCCCTAGGCCGTCTCCTCAAGGATGCGGGCGAGGCCCTCGGCGCAGTTGCTGATCAGCAGCTCCTGCCCCCTCACACGTAGGCCATGCCGGTTGAGCACATTGGCGGCCTCTTTGGGATTGATCAGCTCGATCGGGGAATGCACTGTGGCGGCCGCGATCTCCACCAGCTCCAGCACGGTGCGGGTCAGCACCCGGTCCTCGGTTTCCACCCGCAGCTGGTACTGCAGGATGCGGTTGAGGCAGCGCCGTTCATCGGCCAGTTCGGTGGCCTGGCGGTAGCTGCTCCAATCGGTGCCATCGATCAGCGACTGCGCCTGCTCCTGGGTGGGAACGAGGGATGACTGCAGGCTCCAGGCTCCAGCCAGCAGGGTGCCGTACTGATCCCCGAGCGCTTGGGAATCAAAGTGCTGCGTCGCGACGCGGCTGAACACCAACACAGCCTGGCGGATCACCGGGATCAGCGAGATGGTGCGGGCCAACAGCCGCTCCGCGTAGGCGGGCGTGATCAGTGCGTCGAGATCCCGATCCAGCGCCTGCCAATGGGCATCGCGCTCCTGCTGGGGCATCTCGGCGGGGTTGCGCAGGGTGAGCTGGGCAAAACGGCGCCGGTCTGCTCCCTGCTTGAGGCCGATGGCGATCGAGGCGAGCAGGAACATCGAGCGCACCTGAAAGCGCGCCACATCCCCGCCGGGTGAGCCCTTGACGGTGGAGGCGTGGGATTCGGAGCTCGCGACGCGGGTGAGGGCGAGGATCGCCTGAATGCGCTGCTGGTCGAGCTTCTCGTTGCACTCGGCCTCATCGAGCACAACGGGCAGGGCATCGCTGCGCAGCGACTGGCGGATCCCGGCCTCAGTGCTGCTGCCAACCACCTGCAGGCTCATGTCGCCGAGCAGAACGCCGACAAAGCGCTCGAGCAGGGTGGTCTTTCCGGAGCCGGCCGCCGCGGTGAGCCAGATGTGGGGCCGCCAGCGCAGGGCGCCGCAGATCGGCGCCAGCGCCAGCCAGCCGGCCATGAGCAGGGCAGAAGCGGGCACATCCCACCAGAAGCGATCGGCCATGGTCAGCACCGTCAAGGCCTCCTCATCGCTGAGTGGTGTGGCCTCACCCGGGCCGATCAGGGCGGCACCGCGCTGGTAGCGGAAGGCGCTCTCCAGCGGGTCGGTGATGGCCTGGGTCACGCCGTCGACAACCAGGCGATCGCCGAGGTGGAGCACGCAGCGGCCGCGGTCCCACCAGGTGCCGCGCCCGCGCAGGCGATCAGGTTCGAACATCCCCACCGCGGCCTGGCGGGAGAACAGATCGGAGGCGGCGGCCGTCCAGTTGACGCCTGTGCGGGAGGGAAAGAGGGCCTCCCAGTAGGCGACAGGCGCCAGCCGGCAGAGGTTCATGCCGCCGTGGGAAGAGGCGGCCAGCCGCAGCACCTGGCCCGTGGAGGAGGGCTGGTAGTAGTAGCCATCGCTGTCGTAACCGAGGCAGGAGAAGGGCTCTCGGCCAGAAGCTGCGGACTTGCCGGGCACAGACGCCCGGATGTGTGCAGGCCGATGGCCTGGTCGCGCCGGGCGCCGCTGCTGGTTGCTCCTGCCAGCGTCCATGGAAGGGCCCCGGCAGGGGCGGGGCCAGGGTGCTGCGGGCGCGGGTGCCTCAGGGCCCGCAGCAGGCCACTCAGAGCCCTCAGCGGCGGCCTCTGCTGCGCTCTCGGGAGAGGGCAGCAGAGGGTTCGGCTCCTCGTGCTGCACCGGCCGGCTGTGGGCCTCCAGGAATGCGAGGGTCTGCTGAGGCGTCCAGTCCGCATCCGCCAGATCCCACCCCTCCGGAAGGGCAGGGTGCTCGGAGCCATCGGGATCTGCGGTCGGCTCAGGTGGCAACACCACGAACAGGGCGTCGACCAGGGGCAGTAGCAATCCCGAGAGGGCAGCCATGGCGCTGCGGCCGGCGGCATCGGCGTCGGGCCACAGGGTGACGCGCCGGCCTGCCAGGGGCTGCCAGTCGGCGGTGTGAAGGGCACGGCTGCCGTTGCACCAGCTCACCACCACGTGATCGGGCAGCAGAGCGGCCGCCGCATCGGCGGTCTTCTCGCCCTCCACCACCAGCACCGGTGACCGGGGCCGTTGCTGCAGCTCCGGTAAGCGGTAGAGAGGCCGCGCTGCCGGCCACTCCGAGCTGTAGGGATCGCGGCGCGAGGGGAAATGCCAGCGCCCGTCCAGCCAGGTGCGGTGCACGAACACCTTGCGCCGCTTGCCGCCGCTGCTGGTTTCGAGCCGCTGGATCCAGAACAGGGTCTTCCCCTCGCCATCGCGGTAACACCACTGGCCCACAGCCCGGCCGAGCTCTGGCATCGGGGCATCCGGCGGCGGCTCGTCGGGGATGCGCGCAGGCCGCTTGGCAGGGGCAGTTGACGGCAGTGAGGCCCTGGGGGGAGTCCCATGACCGTTGCCGCTCCCTGAACCACCAGGTCGGAGTGGCGGCCGCGGGATCCGGAGCATCGGAGCGCCGTGGCGCCAGCTGCCGTTCCGGGAACCCGGAAGACCCAGATGGGCCTCGATGCGTCGTGCCGCCTCGCCGAACTCCCAGCCGGTGAGCCGAATCAGAAGGTCCATACCGTCGCCGCCACCACCGGTGTGGTCCTTGCCGCCGCACTGGTTGCAGTACCAACCGCCGGGGCCGTCATCGCGGTCCCAGCGGTAGCGATCGGTGCCACCGCAGGCGGGGCAGGGCTGATGCCGGTTCTCGAGCTGCTGCGGGCTTAGGCCTGCGAGTTCGATCAGCAGCCGGGGCCACTGGCCCTCGGCGATCTGCATCACAGAGACGCCCATGGCTCGTTGCTGGCGGGGTGAACGGCTTGGAATTGGGCCTGCGGCAGGGGTTGTGTCGGCGCTGGTGCTTGCGAGGCCATCTGGCGCTGAGCAATGGCCCGCCGCTGCAGATCGGACTTCATCAGGGCGACGATCGTGCGGCGCAGATAGGCGGCACGACTTTCCATGCCATCGGCCTGGGCATCGACCCAGGCGACGACGGAATCCGGGAGCTGGAGCTGGACGCGCTTCATGGGGAGAGAGCGACTGATCGGAGCGTAGCTCTCGCGCTCCCGAGAGCTACAATGCCCAACAGTTGCTGGCGCTCGTGGCTCTCTCCCTGCGCCCTTACCAGCAGAACGCCGTCGATCAACTGCGGCTGGCCTTCATGGCCGGCCACCGATCCGTGCTGTTTGTGCTGCCCACCGGCGGCGGCAAGACCGTGGTGTTCAGCCACATCGCCCAGCAGGCGGCAGCACGGGGCAACCGGATTGCGGTGCTGGTGCACCGGGTCGAGTTGCTGGAGCAGGCCTCCCGCTCCCTGGCGGCATTGAGCGTTGAGCACGGCCTGATCGCGTCGGGCCGCTCCATGAACCTGCGGGCGCCGGTGCAGGTGGCCTCGGTCGCCACCCTGGCCCGTCGGCTGGACATGCTCAAGCCGGAGCACTTCCAGCTGCTGGTGGTCGATGAATGCCATCACGCCAGTGCAGGCACCTGGGCCAAGGCGCTGGAGCATTTCAGCGGTGCCAAGGTTCTCGGCGTCACCGCGACTCCATGCCGCAGCGATGGTCGATCACTCGGCGCCTGGTTCTCGACCATGGTGCACGGCCCATCGCCGGCCTGGCTGACGGACAACGGCTACCTGGCCCCTGCCCGGGTCTATGCGCCACCGATCGGCTTCTCAGCACAGGGCCTGCGGCGCCGGATGGGCGATTTCGATCTGCGCCAGGCCGCCGGTGCCCTCGGCGGCAGCCGCATTCTGGGCGATGCAGTCAGCCACTACGAGCGCCATCTCTCGGGCCGCACGGCGATTGCGTTCTGCTGCTCCATCGCCCATGCCCAGGCCGTTGCGGAGGCATTCAGCGACCGGGGAATCCGGGCGGCGAGCATCGACGGCAGCCAGGACAGCAGCACGCGCCGGCAGCTGCTGGAGGAGCTGGGCAGCGGCGCCTTGCGGGTGCTCACCTCCTGCTCCCTGATCGGCGAGGGGGTGGATGTGCCGTCGGTGGGGGGCTGCATCCTGCTGCGCCCCACCCAGAGCGAAGCCCTGCACCTGCAGATGATCGGCCGCTGTCTGCGGCCCCAGGCGGGCAAGGAGGCAGTGATCCTCGATCACGTCGGCAATCTGGAGCGCCTGGGCCATCACCTCGAGGAGCGGCACTGGACGCTGCAGGGCAGCCAGCGGCGCGAGCGCCAGGCGGCGGCTGCCATCAAGGTCTGCCCCCAGTGCTTCTGCACCACCACCCGGCGGGTGAGCGCCTGCCCGGAATGCGGCCACCTGTTCCGGCCGCAGCGCAAGAAGCCGGCGGTGGTGGCCGGCTCGCTGCAGGAGGTGAGTCAGGAGCAGCTGAAGGTGCGGCGCAAGCAGGAGCAGGGTGAGGCCCATTCGATGGAGGAGCTGATCGCCCTGGGCCAGCGCCGCGGCATGAAAAACCCGCGCGGCTGGGCCCGGCACGTGCTCGCCGCCCGCCAGACGAAGGGCCATTGGAGCCGGGTGGCATGAGCGAGCAGGCGATCCAGCAGCAGATCCGCCTGGAGCTGGGGGTGGGCCCGGTGCGGCTGTGGCGCAACAACGTCGGTGCCCTGCGTGATGAGCGCGGCCGGCTGGTGACCTATGGGTTGTGCAAGGGCAGCAGCGATCTGATCGGCCTGCGCCAGCTGCGAATCGAGGAGCAGCACCTGGGCCTTGAGCTGGCGGTGTTCTGCGCGCTGGAGATCAAGGCCGCTGGCGGCCGGCCGACAGCGGAGCAGCGCCAGTTCCTGGAGGTGATCCGCAGCCGCGGCGGCCTGGCCGGTGTGGCCCGCTCGGTGGAGGAGGCGCGGCAGATCCTGCGGCTGAGCTGAGGGCGCCGACGCACCAGCCACGTGGCCGTGGCCGTGGTTGTGGTTGTGGTTGTGGTTGTGGTTGTGGTTGTGGTGGTCGTGTGGATCGTGACGATCCATGAGCACGCGCAGCCATGCGGTTCCTGCGGCTCTGCGCTCGCGACAGGCGCGAACTCCCCAGTGTTCATCCCGTCTCAGACGGTCTGAGGCAGGTAGTGGACGTCCTGGGATGTCCAGCGGAATCCGATGGACTCCCGTGGAACCGCGCTTGTCACGGCCACAAACGGGGCGAGACTGAAACAGCCGTCACTGCTGGCAGTGACGGCATGACCACGGCGGGACACCACCACCGCAACAGCGCCAGGCCGTTCAGCGCACACCGCTCTGGCGCTCTCGCGAGTCAGAATGAACCCTTGCGCCTCTCGGGAACCATGCAGGACCTGCATCACCAACTCGAACAGGCCCGCCGGACGTTCGGTCGCTTTCTGCGCAACTGGCGCAAGAGCAACGGCTGGGTGATCACCACCCCCCAGGACTGGGCCAAGGCCTGCCCCGACATCATTCCCCCGGGCTTCCGGGTCTCCAGCGGCCAGTGGGCCAACCTCGAGAACGCCCAGGTCAAGCAGGCGCAGCCCAGCACCTTCCTGCAGCTGGCGCTGCTGAACCAGGCGCTGGCCAACAAGAAGCGCGGCGCCATCCGTGATGAGCTGCTGCGCGAGCGGGTCAACGCCGGCCAGCCGATCCGCAAAGCCGACGGCACCCCCTGGGGTCCGGAGGACTGGTTCGCCTGCTACATCGGCAATCTCAAAGGCCCCGACGAGCTCTGGCCACGGGAGCAGGAACCGGATCTGGCGGAGCAGAGCGCCCAGCTGCGCTCCCTGTTTACCGCCTTGGTGGAGCAGCACAAGCTGCGGCCGATCACGGCGATGGTGCAGCTGCTCAGCCTGGCGACTGATCTGAGCACTGACCAGCAGATGGCCATCGAGGGTGGGTTGCTGCAGGAGGAGGTGCTGGCTGATTCCGATCTGGCGATCGCGGAGGAATTGCTGCGCCGCTGGCAGCAGAGCCTTACATCTGAGATGGCAGGCGCAGGCAAGCGGCGGCGCTGATTCGATGCGCGTTGCCCATAGGGCATCTTCCTTTCTCGCGAGAGGTACATCAGTGGGTAACTTGGAAACGGCGCCCCCCAGCACTCCTTCCACGCGGGCGCTGATTTCCGGTCATGTGCACCACAACCGCGGGCGCGCCACAGGCGCCGTCCCTTGAGGATCACTTCTGGCGCCAATCTGCTCTCAACCGCTCGCTCAGTCGCTGGCAGGGGCAATGGCTGCTGCCCACCGCACTCCAGCGCCTGTCCCTGGGTGATTGCGGCCTGGCCTTGACCATCAGCCGCTCGCTGCAGGGCCAGTACCTGGCTGTTCGGCGACGATTAGGTAGGCGGGTCCGCGCAACTACATAGGCGGGTCTCAAGACGCGACAACAGGGTTCCGATTCCGGTCTGGAGCCCTGCGATGCCCGCCCCTCTGTCGTTGCGGATC
>Ga0247833_1002112_pt1 | contig 30059 bp, 21 predicted proteins | sample LaCruzMarch2015__7_FD_187117 | JGI IMG/M metagenome (GOLD analysis project Ga0247833, IMG submission 187117) | Freshwater microbial communities from meromictic Lake La Cruz, Castile-La Mancha, Spain - LaCruzMarch2015_8m | ecosystem: Environmental > Aquatic > Freshwater > Lake | place: Spain... | reverse complement strand
CTCGGTAGGGGGATATCGCGGCTTCGCCGCGATTCTCCTGACCGACACCGCTGCACAGTTGTGCGCTGCATTTTTCGACCGGCCGGGCTACCCCGCCCCGCGCTGCACTTTTCGACCGGCGTTCACATTGGGCTATTCGACGTGAGTGAATTCACAGATCAGGGTGCCACCTTCACCGTCTCTGGTGGCTCGCCCTCTGCCGTTCCCGAGATCGACCCAAATAGCCTTGGAAGCGTTTTGGCCCTCGTGCTGGGGTCGCTGGGATTGCTTGAGCGGCGTCGGCTGAAAGCGGCCTGACCGGCAACGCTTCAGCACCAGCGTTCGATTCGTTACGAAGCTGCCTGAGTACGGCTGCTGACCTTGGATCGAACGAGTCCAATCCGTCAGATTCGTGAAAGTTGAGATCGGCTTCAATGTCGTTGTAGATTTTGGACCACTCCTGCTTGATGGTGGTGATCCAACTTGAGGCGGCACCGGTTGATTTCGGTTCGTTCTGGGCGATCAACGCAGAAGTGCACCCCGATGATGCAAGTAGCAAGGCGAAGAGTAATGTTGGTCGGGTGATCATGCCGCTGCTGTCCTAAGTGACGGCGGCTGAATACCAACCAGACGCTCGAACGTCCACGCCAGTAGCGACAATATCCGGCGGGCTACCCCTCCAGCATTTTCACCAGTTTGCCGTAGATCGTGTCGAGTCTTGCTTCGGTCTGCTCGTCATCGGCATGGTTGCAGGCGGCGGCAAGGCTTTCCAACAGGTTTTCGAGGTCTGCATACCCCAGATCGAACTGAAACGTGCCATCTGGCTGCTCGACGCCGCGATTAACGTACTCGTTACCATCGACCAGCAGATTGTCTTCCAAGTCGTTCACCTGCCGCTTGGTCAATGTGAACCGGAAATGATCTGGGGTGCTCATCTTTTCACCGGGCTTTGGTGGCTGTGAACTCTTCTTCGTCCACCGTCTCCTGCATGAGTAGTCTTTCAAGGACGCTCATAGCCGTTGTGTTGTCGTTGACGGCCTCGATCAACACGTCACGAATTTCTCTATCGGTCAGCTCCAGACCGGTTTCCCGCCGGATGGCAAGAATCAACACTCTCTCTTCGCCACGCTTATAGTCGCCTAGCAGCCAAGCCTTGATTGCTGTCATTGCGTCCAGATGGTCAAGTCGGTCGTAGGGGTCCGTTTTTGTCAGCATCGTTGTGTCCTCCTTGGGTCCTGGAGGATAGAGAACGAAGATGAGCGGAGTGTGACTCACGAAGATCTAAAAAACCCTCAGGTTATGATGAGCAACGCGTGAGGATCATGACCATGACAGACCGCCCACACCATCGTTTCCGTAAGCATCTGCGTGAGTGGTTCCGCTTGCTCTGGGAAAGTGGCTTGATCACCGAGCAGGAATTCAAAGCTGCCTATGAAAATGAACTGGCAGAAGAACTAGAAGAGCGTCCGGATGCCGAGTAGGCAGCACTACCGGTTCTTACCCTCGACCACCCCCTCATAGACCGCCACAGCTGCCTTCGCCATCAGATGGGTGATTTCCCTTCTGGGCTTCACCGGCAGCTTCTTGAGCTTCTTAGAGTCGAGGGCATCGGCAATTGCCTGTTCGAGTAGCTCTTCGAGTTGTTCGATGACGTCGGGTTTCATGGGGTTCACCTCGGGGTTCAGAAACTCATAGCCACCACAACACCAACAGCAGCCAGACCACCAACGATCGCGACCACCAAGGCCAAGCACCCCCGCGTCGTCCTATTGTAGACCCGGTTGTAGGCAGCTTTCTTCGGGCTTGTCAGCCAACCCCCGCCACGCGGTGCTTTCAGCCCGAGACTGTTCCGGACATACCGCTTCACGCTTGTTCTGGCCGAGATGCGTTTCTTCAGGCTCGGGACGCGGAAGCCGAAGCGGACCATACACTCTCCCGTTTCCCTGCCGCATGGACTTGTCGCGGGCCTTGCACACCCAGCCCCGAACGTAGCCCGGGAAGCTATCCGTGGTGTGTCGTCTGCTCTGAGTCCCGGCCAGTGATTTGCGGCATGCTCTAGTTCATCCGAATCATCGTCCAGCCGTCGGTCGGGCACTTTTTAGCACCCATGGTGCCGTACTCCTGAATGAGTTTGCACTTCGGGCAGCGGTACTTGTAGGTCTTTGGAGCGGCAAGCAGTGTGCCGGCTCCGAGAATCCCGGCACCGAGAATCCCAGTTGCACCGAGAACCAGCCGGGCAGTGAACGAGCGGCGAAGCATGATCAGGCCTTTCGGGGTATTTCGTGGAAAGAAACAATCGGTGATGTCATGAGGCTCAGTGGCTGGGTTTGTGTCCGGGCCACAGATGCAGCGTCCGCTCGGTTGGCACGCCGTAGACAACTTCCATGGGCAGTTCCTGAGTCCCCACGTGTTCTCCCTCGACTGGCTTCATCGCGGTGACCTTCTGAACCGTCGGAGCCGCAATCGGCCCGGGGTTCTTGGCGGCGACCCAACCAACCACGCCGAGCACGAGAAGCACGGGCAGAACTGCGTACTTCGGATGCGGACCCCAGATGTGAGCCTGATGATTGCCCATTTGTGCCTCTCCTGAGCGACGTGTTGTGTGAAGACGAGTGCCGATAACGCCAGTGCAGCCTACACCCCCTCCCGCTAGGTAGGCAAGCACCTCCAAGCGGATTATGTTGTCAAAACAGCGTCGGCCTCGAAGCGGGTTTCGTCCTTCGTTTTCAGGCTACCGAAACCGCGGGACCAAGGATGGGAATCTCGTTGGTTTCAATATGTGGTCCCGAGCTTCCCGAGTTTCAGTGTTTCGCTTCAGGGTTCTCCGATGGCCGACGACTGGTATTACGCCCAGAGCCAAGAGCGACGTGGGCCTGTGTCCTTCGCCAAGCTCAAAACCATGGCTAGTGATGGCTGGCTGCGTCGCGAAGATCTGGTCTGGCACGCGGGGATGCCTGAATGGGAGCCCGCTGAAAAAGTGCCTGGCCTATTTGCCAGCTCGTTGGGTCAGATTCTGCAGGACACGATCGCGGGAGTCAGAGCCCCAGTTGAAGCAAAGCCGGCTGAAGCCCAACAGCCATCGCAGCCGCCCAGTATTCCCGTTGAGATACCCAAGCCAATTAAGGCGAATAAATCCCGGTCCAAATCAAAGCCGGCTGAGATCGACTGGGACGACTTGCGACCCAGACACGTGCTGGCCGCTTGCGGTGGCTTCCTGGCGGCCCTCGGAATTGCCTTCACGGCGATAGCCCAATCACGGCTCGCTCTGGCCTTCACGCTGAGTGGCTTGTTCATCGTCGCTGCGGGCCTCTACGTCGAAATCGGAAGGCTTATCGGGCAGGCCATTGAAAACATCGGCAAGGCATCCAAAGAGGCGGCGGATAGAAGACTCCGGGCCAAGGAGCTGGCTGTAGAGAAGCAACGGTTGGACCTCGAGGCTGCCCAGCTCGCTCAGGAACAGGCTGCACGAGAAGCCCCTGCTGTTCCTGTTGCCGTGTTGGCCAACCAACCAACGGACTACGTGCCAGAAGGCCAAGCTAGCCGGGGCCAAGTTGTAGTGATCAATCAGCCGCCCGTCCAACGCTGGAGCCCGGGCTTGGCCGCCGTGCTGAGCTTCTTCCTCCCCGGCCTCGGCCAGCTCTATAAGGGGCAGATCATCAACGGAATCGTCTGGTTCTTCATGGTGATGTGTGGCTACGCCGCCCTGATCGTGCCGGGCCTAGTCCTGCACTTCTTCTGTGTACTGGGAGCTTTGAGCGGTAACCCATGGAGCGAGGGCAAGACGATGGTGGTGAGACCGTAGTGGCGACTTGAAACCCATGAAGAAGAACCCCATGACCAACCCTGCCAAGAACCGTCTGCATGATTACGAAGCTGGCTGGCTGACGCTGCTGGTTGAGATGCGCGTGGCCACCAAGCAGCAGGCGCATGAAGCCATGTGTCGTGTCGCCCAGAAGGCGATTGATGAAATGAACGAGCGGCGAGAGAGGCGGGAGTCGCGATTACGGCGGCGGAAGGGTAGGTAGCGGCAGCCATTCCTTAGAGCCCCTTCATTGCCTTGGAGACCACAATGACCTCCGAACCCGTTGATCTGATCGGCCACACACGAGATGTCGTTCGCGATTGCAGCGAACTCGTCCAGGGTTACTACCGCTTCTTGAGCGAGGCCGATCCGCTCGAGCGTTGGGAGGAGCTAAAACCCCTCGAGACACCCCTCGAGACCGATCGCGATTATCCGGACGTGTTCGAGAAGGAACGCGTTCTGCAGATGTACTTCCCGTCGCTGGTGCATCACGCAACGGTCGCGAAGGAATATGGCGAAATGGCCCAGCGACTCGGGTTCCGGTACGCATGGACCCGTCTTTTCATGCACGCCCAGCTGCTTGCGGTGCTCGATAGATTCTTTTCGCATAAGAAACCGCACCTGATCTTCGAACCAGGGTGCTTCTGCAGTGGGCTCATGCACTACCTGCCTTCTCAGTGGGGCTCGCGCTACGTAGGCATGGACGTCAGCCCGGGTGCCTTGGACGTCTGCCGCTTATTGGCCAACAAGCACGGTGTTGGCGAACAACTCAGCCTCTTCTCGGGGAACTTTCTTCAACTGATACCAGAGACATTCGCGCAGCTCACCGGTCAGCCAGTGAAGGGGGCAGCAATCCTGCTCTCGAACTTCTTCAACGGCGCGACCAAAGACTGGAAATTGTTTCCTTGCCTGGAGATGGGCGATTGCTGGCCTGCCTACTCCCTGCTCGTGTCCTACTTGGTAAAGGCGGGAGCGATCGTGCTATTGTGCGAACGGCATGACGATCCGGAGATGATTGCGGACTCCCTGCGATTCTTCTCGCAGCCCGTCGCCCCTGGCCTTGAGTGCAAGGTGATGACGGAGTTTCAGACCTACTGCACGACTGGCATGACGGCCGACAATCCGCTCGGTACCTGGGAGCGGGCGGATGCCTCCGTGGTAATGGCATGGAATAGCTCTGCGGCAAGCTAATGCTGCGAACATATGTTTCTTTCCCTTTTCCCCAACGAAGCCAAGGAACCCAAGATGCTCCCCACCAACCTGCCCCTGACTGCGCTCGAGAAGCTCGTCCAAGACCACTCAAGGCTTACAGAGAGCGAGAGCGACGAGCACACGCCACTCGAGATGCTCATCGGCTACTACGAGGGGGGAGAATACGGCTGTATGCCCATCGAGAACCCAGAGAGCGACGAAACCGACCCGCTGAAGCGATTGCATGAGGGCGAACGTCTCGCCATCCAGCTCCATTTGGGCATGATCCAATACGAATCGACTTTCATCGATGGCGCGCCCTACGTCGCTACCGAGAACGAGATCGAGGCCAACGACGACCTGATCGACGATCCTGGCATGTTTCCAGACGAGACGGGCTTCTTTGGATTGGGCGTTTGGCTAGACGGCAGTCGACTGGGAATTGAGCCGGTCACTATCAGCGGCGACATGAACGGCAACGTGTGCGTTACCAAGGCGACCTTCCCGAGAAGCCTGATCGAGAGGGCAGCCAAGTACGTGCGAAAGGTGGAGGCAGGGAGTTCACCACCCTCAGCGTGAAATCAATGGAGTCACGACTTTCGATGCCGCCGCAAAAGTTAGTGGCATGGATCCGAATCGCTAACGCTCAGCCGCAGGTAAGCCAGGCGACTAGTGCAGCAATGAACTCTTTAAGCGATTTTGCGACGCCCTGCTGAAGGAGCACCCCAACCTCGTCATCTTTGGATTCACCAGTCACGGCATAGCCTGCGGCCCGGTATCGAACACGATCTACGTCTGCATCGACTTCGCCTACGGCTGTGAGGAGCCGGACCAAGACCGAGAGAATTTCACAGGTCAGTGGCACCGCAGAGTTCCGCCATCCCTTGGCGACCCCTCGCTGACGGGGTATCACATAGGATTTTTCGGGGTTCCTCCCCTCCCGTAACCGCAGCTTCGAGAACACAACACGTCATGGATGCATTCGGCCTTCAACGACACGTCGTTGCCGACTACGCCGCCTACACCAAGAGCTTCGTCCGGATAGCGGATCGAAGGGTGGCCTCACGGGTTGACGAGGAGATGGCCCAGGGCCTTCTCTGGCCCGAGCCGCTCCTCCAGCTCAACCCCGCTTTCCAACCGGGCCGGTCAATCGACGAGCTTTGCAATGCCCGCGTGCTCCATGAGGACTGCCGCCGCATTTTTCGGGCCAAGGCAGACGCCAACGATTTTGGACGCCCGATCCGACTGCATCGCCACCAGGATCAGGCCATCGGTATCGCCCAGGGTCGTCGGCCGTATGTGGTTACCACCGGCACGGGATCCGGCAAAAGCCTCTCCTACATCATTCCGATCGTTGACCACGTCCTGAAGCGGGGCACTGGCCAAGGCATACAGGCGATTGTCGTCTATCCAATGAACGCCCTGGCCAACAGCCAGCAGGAGGAACTCGAAAAGTTTCTCAAGCGGGGGTTTGGCGACGATAAGCCGCTTGTCTCATATCGCCGTTACACGGGACAGGAAAAGGAGGAAGCCCGCGACGACATCCAGCGCAACCCCCCCGACATCCTGTTGACAAACTATGTCATGCTCGAGTTGATCCTGACGCGGATTGAGGAACGCCAACTCGTCACGAATGCTCGAGGTCTATCTTTTCTGGTCTTTGACGAACTGCACACCTACCGCGGCCGCCAGGGCGCTGACGTGGCGATGCTCATCCGTCGTTGCCGTGAGGCGTTCAAAAGCGACGATCTCCTGTGCATCGGCACCTCGGCCACGATGGCTTCCGAAGGTAACTCGGAAGACCAGACGCGGCTCGTCGCCCAAGTGGCCACCAAAATCTTCGGTCAGCCAATTCAGGCTACCGATGTGGTCGGGGAAACGCTCCGGCCCAATGCGGCAGACCACGACTTCGGCTCCGTCGCTACCCTCAGGGCCCTCACGGCCTCGATAAGCCAGGCAACCGCTCCGCCTGCTGAGTTTTCGGAGTTTGCAGCCGCTCCGATGGCGTCGTGGATTGAACGGCGATTCGGAATTCGTGAAGAGGCGGAGACCGGCAAGCGTATCCGCCAAATTCCTTCGCCAATCACCGGCGACACTGGCGCCGCAGACGAGCTCGCCGTTCTGACCGAGACAGGCCGTCCCCACGCTGAAGAAGCCATTCGCAACTGGCTCGAGGCCGGCACGCGCATCCGCCACCCCGAAACAGGCTTTCCGTTCTTCGCCTTTCGGCTCCACCAGTTCATCACTCGTGGCGACACTGCCTGGGCATCGCTTGAAGACCCACAAGTTCGCGCGATTCACCTTCGCGGCCAAAAGTATGTACCCGGCGACCGTACCCGCCTGCTCTACCCGCTCGTGTTCTGTCGCAGCTGCGGGCAGGAGTATTACCGCGTCGACCGTACCGCCGAGGGAATATTCGCCCCCCGCGAAGACTTTTTCCTCAATAGGGCCGAGGGCCTCCAGTCGGGCTACCTCTATGTGTCGAGTGAGGCCCCATGGCCCGAAGAAGCAGCCGAGATTCTGGCCCGCGTTCCCGAGACCTGGATCGAAGAGCACCGCGGCGCTTATCGCGTGAAGCGGTCGGCGCGAGTGCCAACGACAATCCACGTCTCCTCTGAAGGCCAGCTCGATAGCGATGGCATCCGGGCCGCCTTCGTCGAAGCGCCTTTTAGCTTCTGTCTCAATCCAACGTGCAAGGTCGCGTACAACGCCCGGCAGCGGTCCGACATCACGAAGCTCGCCACGATCGGTACCGACGGCCGCAGCACGGCCACGACCGTCCTTGCCCTTTCCACCATCCTCAAGATCAAGACCGACCCTCAGCTCGCCAGCCGCCCCGAGAGCCAAAAGCTTTTGAGCTTCACCGATAACCGGCAGGATGCATCGCTACAGGCCGGCCATTTCAACGACTTTGTTGAGGTGTCGCTCGTGCGATCGGGCCTCTACCGGGCGATGAACCGCGCTGGGGGAAAAGGTATCGCCTACGACGACCTCATCCAGCATGTCGAGGCAGCAATGAGCCTGCCGCTTGATTTCTATGCTGGCGATCCTGAAATTCGTGGTGCTGCCCTCGAGGAGACGAAGAAGGCCCTCCGTTCAGTGCTTCGCTACTACATCTACCGCGACCTCGAGCGGGGCTGGCGAATCACCTCCCCAAACCTGGAGCAATGCGGCCTGCTCGCCATCGACTACATCGGCCTCGACGACCTCGCCACCGACCGTGACTTCTGGAATAAGCCCCTCAAGAACAAGCGCGCGGGCACAGAGGAAACCGCCCACCGAGCGCTGGTAGAAGCGACGCCCCAGCAGCGCGAACATGTCATCCGTGTTCTTCTCGACCACCTCCGGCGCAGCCTAACGATTAAAGAAGACGCCCTCACCACGGCGGGCCAGGAAAAGATCAGCGAACAAAGCCGCCAGCGGTTGTGCGATCCGTGGGTAATCGAGGAGTCGAGCGACATGGTCAGGGCGGGGATCGCATGGCCACGGAGCGAAATGAACGGTGACTACTCCACCGATCTTTTTGTCTCCGCAACGAGCAATTTCGGGCTCTTTCTTCGAAGGCCAGGCATCCTTCCCGGCGAGATTACCGTCCCTGACACCCGGATCATCATCGATGACCTGTTCAAGCGGCTTCGCCCGTGGGGGCTCGTCGAAGAGGTCAAAGATCCGGCCGGCGGCACGACTCAATGCGGCTATCAAGTGCCATCATCGGTCATGCTCTGGAAGCCAGGGGACGGCTCTGCGCCGGCCATCGACCATCTGCGCGTCACCCGAACAAGTGCTGCCGAAGATCAGACCAATCGCTACTTTATCCAGCTCTACAAAACGTTCGCTGAATACGGCACCGGGCTCGAGGCACGCGAACACACGGCACAGGTGCCATCCGATGAACGGGAGGTTCGCGAGAAGCGATTCCGATCCGGTGACCTCGATATTTTATTTTGTTCACCCACGATGGAACTCGGTGTGGACATCGCCCAACTTAACGTCGTGAACATGCGCAATGTGCCGCCCACGCCAGCCAACTACGCCCAACGAAGCGGCCGGGCGGGCCGCTCGGGGCAGGCCGCCTTTGTCTACACGTACTGCTCCGGCTTCAGCCCACACGACCAATACTATTTCCGCCGGCCCCAGCGCATGGTGGCAGGCTCCGTCGCCGCCCCCCGGGTCGATCTTCACAATCAGGATCTCATCCGTTCCCACGTCCACGCCATCTGGCTCACCGTGGCCGAACTGAGCCTGGGGAAGACGCTCTCCGACGTCCTTGTGGTTACCGAAGACGACCTCGCCCTGCCAGTCCGCGAACTGATCCACGAGCGGCTCCACGACGGCTCGATCCGCCAGAAGGCTCTCATCCGTGCTGCCGCACTGCTTGAGAGTATCGGCCCCGAACTGAAGTCCGCACACTGGTACCGCGACACGTGGCTCGACGACGTACTCCGCAGCGTTCCGCAGCACTTCGATCGGGCGTGCGACCGTTGGCGGGCGCTCTTCCGTGCGGCTGTTCAGCAACGGATTCAGCAAAATAAGGTCATCGGCGACCACACACGACAAGGAGATCGCGACCGCGCGAAGCGGCTTCGGGCTCAGGCCGAGGACCAGATCAAGCTCCTGACGGATTCACAGAGCGCGATCGAAAGCGACTTTTACAGCTACCGCTACTTCGCCAGCGAAGGCTTTCTCCCCGGTTACAACTTCCCGCGCCTTCCGCTCTCGGCTTTCATTCCGGCCCGCCGCGGCCGCAAGGGCCGAAACGAGTTTCTCTCGCGGCCGCGATTCCTGGCCATCTCCGAATTTGGCCCGCGGGCCGTGGTGTACCACGAGGGGGCCCGCTACCGAGTCAACAAGGTGAATCTCTCGTTCGACGAGAACACCCGCGACGTCACGGAATACATCCTCAAGATGTGCAGCTCTTGCGGCTATGGCCATCTTGTTGAGACCGCCCCAGGCCCAAACGTGTGCGTCAACTGCAGTCAGCAGCTACAGCCCAAGGATGAGACGAGCGGTCTGGTCCGCCTGCAGAACGTCACCGTCAAGCGGGCAGATCAAATCACCTCTGATGAGGAAGAGCGGCAGCGGGTCGGCTACGAGATCCAGACCACCTATCGCTTCTCGGAAGTGGCCGGTTCGACCGACGTACGGAAGGCCGAGATCGATGTTGCCGGCACGCCGCTGGCCACGCTTCGGTATGGAGACGCCGCCCGAATCTGGCGAATCAATCTCGGCTGGCGGCGGCGCAAGAATCCAAATGAAAAGGGCTTTCTTCTCGACGTCGAGCGAGGCTACTGGGCCACCAACAAAGATGCCGACGAGGCCGATCGCGAAGACCCGCTCTCCAGCCGTGTCAAGCAGGTGGTGCCCTATGTCGAGGACCACCGTAACGTTCTCACGCTGAAGTTTGCCCAGCAGCACGACGTCACCGTGATGGCATCTGTGCAGGCCGCTCTCAAGCAGGCGATCCAGCAGGAGTATCAGCTCGAGCCCAGCGAACTCGACGCCCAGCCTCTGCCCAACGGCACCGACCGTCGGCTAATCTTCTTCTTCGAGTCAGCAGAAGGCGGCGCAGGCGTGCTGCGACAGTTGTTCGACCCGGGTGCACTCGCCCGCGTGGCCCAAAAGTCCCTCGAGATCTGTCACTTCGACCCCGATACCGGCGATGACCGTGCCGCAGCTGAAGGAATCGAGTGCGAGGCCGCCTGCTACGACTGCCTGCTCGACTATGGCAACCAGCCTGACCACAAACATCTTGACCGATCAGCGGCCCGTGACCTCCTCCAAGCACTCGCTCGCTCTTCGACAGCTGCATCGAGCGGAAACGAGGCTCGGGGTGACAAGCTTGCCACACTGCTCGTCCTCTGCGAATCGAAGCTGGAAAAGAAATGGGTGCAACTCGTCCATGATACAAATCGCGCCTTACCAACCCACGGTCAGCACTACATCAAGGTGTGCAAGACCCGCCCCGACTTTTTCTACGCCGACAAGCGGGTGGCGATCTACGTGGACGGCCCCCCGCACGACCACGACGAAGTAATCGAGAGCGACGAGGAGATCGAAGCCAACCTCGCGAGCGTCGGCGTCCTCTTCATCCGCTTCCACCATGCGGAAGACTGGGAAGCGAAACTCAAGTCGTTCCCCGACATTTTTGGCACCGGAGGCTGACGACCGCGATGGCCACCACCTTCACCCCCGGCAACGTCGTCACCGCCCGCGGCCGCCAATGGATCGTCCTGCCGGAGTCGGAAGACGACCTGCTCATGGTCCGCCCCATGGGCGGCCTCGACGACGAAGTCATCGGCATCTGCACGGCGCTCGAGGACGTCCGCTCGGCCAACTTCAGCCTGCCCGACCCGGAGGCCCCAGGCGACTACTCCTCCTGCCGCCTCCTCCGCGACGCGGCCCGGCTTTCCACCCGCTCTGCCGCCGGCCCCTTTCGGTCCTTCGGCAAGATCGGCGTCGAACCACGGCCATACCAGCTCGTACCGCTGCTCATGGCCCTGCGGCATGAGACCATCCGGCTTCTGATCGCCGACGACGTCGGCATCGGCAAGACGGTCGAAGCGGCCCTGATCGCCAAGGAGCTGATCGAACGCGGCGAAGTCACCCGGATGGCGATTCTCTGCCCGCCGCATCTGGCCGAGCAGTGGCAGCGGGAGCTGCACCAGAAGTTCCACATCACGGCCGAACTTGTGCTGTCGAGCACGGTCCAGCGGCTCGAGCGTGGCCTGCGTGCTGGCGAGTCCCTTTTCGAGCGGCATCCGTTCGTGATCGTCTCCACCGACTACATCAAGAGCCTCCGCCACCGCGACGATTTTCTTCGCGCCTGCCCCGAACTCGTGATCGTCGACGAAGCCCACACATGCACGCTCGCCGGTGGTGTCGGCAAGAGCCGGCAGGCTCGGTTCGACCTTCTCCAGCGGATCGCGGCTGACGCCGACCGCCACCTGATCCTCGTCACCGCCACGCCGCACAGCGGCAACGAAGACGCCTTCCGCTCGCTCCTGTCACTGCTCGACAAGAAGTTCGCCGATCTGCCCACCGACATGGAGGCCGATTCCCGCTCGCAGATCCGGGCCGAACTCGCCCGCCACCTCGTCCAGCGACTCCGGGGCAACGTCATCGAGCAGGACAAAGCCCTTGACACGACGACCATCTTCCCGGACCGCGAGGATGCTGAGGAAAGCTACAAGCTCTCGCCCGCCTACAAGGCGTTCTTCCGCAAGGCCCTCGACTTCGTCAATGAGATGGTCCAGGACGAGTCGGGCAACGGCCGCACCCGTCGCGTCCGCTGGTGGTCGGCCCTCGCCCTCCTGCGGGCAATGGCGTCGAGCCCGGCTGCCGCCGCGTCCACGCTCCGCAAGCGGGCCGAGACAGCCACCGCCGCCGACGCTCCGGGCGACGAGGCCGATCCCGAAGCCATCGACGAGATCGGCCGCCAGACGATCCTCGACGAGGGCGACGACGAATCGGCGGAGTTTTTCGACGGCTCGCCGGGCGCCGACGTCTACGACGACGAGGCCGCCGCCTCCGCCCGCCTGCGCAGCCTCGCCCGCGACGCAGAAAAACTCTTTGGCGCCGACGACCTCAAGCTCGAGAAGCTCGTCACGATCACGAAGAAGCTTGTCAAAGATGGCTACCAGCCCATCGTCTTCTGCCGGTTCATCGACACGGCCGACTACGTCGCCAGCCACCTTCGCGACGCCTTAAAGGGCGTCGACGTCGCCTCCGTCACCGGCACGCTCCCGCCCAAGGAACGGGAAGACCGGATCAAGGCCCTCGCCGAGCACCCCAAGCGAGTGCTCGTCTGCACCGACTGCCTCAGCGAGGGCGTCAACCTGCAGACGTATTTCAACGCGATCGTCCATTACGACCTCTCCTGGAACCCCACCCGCCACGACCAGCGCGAGGGCCGCGTCGATCGCTTCGGTCAGGCGAGCCCGAAGGTCCGCGTGGTCACGCTTTTCGGAGTCGACAACAAGATCGACGGCGTCGTGCTGGAAGTCCTCCTCCGCAAGCACAAGTCGATCAAGAGCGACCTCGGCATTGCCGTGGCCGTCCCCGGTGGTAGCGAAGACGTCATCAAGGCGCTCTTCGAGGGCATGGAGCTCCGCGGTCAGGCCGACACCGCCCAGCTCTTCCTACCCGGCATGGACGAACGCAAGGAGACGCTCCACACCGAGTGGGAAAACGCCCGCGACAAGGAGAAGAAGTCACGGGCGCGGTTCGCCCAGCTCGGCATAAAGACCGAGGAGATCGCGGCCGAGCTCAATAGCGTCCGCCGAGCGATCGGCGCCGGCACCACGGTCGAGCGATTCCTCCGCGACGTGTTTCACCTGGCCGGCGTGCCGGTCATGGACAAAGCCGGCGGCGTTCTCGACGTGCCGCTCGACAACAAGGTGCCCCGCGCCCTCCGCCATGCCCTCGGCCGCGAGAAGCCATTCCGTGGCCGCTTCGACCTTCCCGTTTCCGCCAGCGTGGAGTACCTATCCCGCACCCATCCGATCGTGGAGGGCCTGGCGTCGTGGGTCCTCGACACCGCCCTCGACGACATCCAGGCAGCGGGCGAGCGTCCGATCGCCCGCCGCTCGGGCGTCTGCGTCACCTCCGCCGTCACTGAAGCCACCACGCTCCTGCTCGTCCGCTTCCGCCACCACCTCCATGTAGTTCGCCGCGAAGGCGGCACCGCGCCGCTGCTCGCCGAGGAGGTGATGTCGCTCGGGTTCACGGGCAGCCCCACGAGCCCACGCTGGCTCGAACTCGACACCGTCCGTGGCCTCCTTGAAGCGGTTCCCTCCGCTAACGTCCCCGACGCGGTCGTCAAGCAGCAGCTTAGCCGCCTGCTTCAGCACGAGGCCCCGCTTCGCGAGGCCGTCAACACGTTCGCCTCCGAACGCTCCGCGCGACTGGTTGAGTCGCACGAGCGGGTCCGCAAGTCCGCGAAGATGACCGGCAAGGTCACCGCCGAGCCCGTCTTTCCAGTCGACTTCCTCGGCTGCTTCATCCTCATCCCGGAAAACATTTGAGCCCCATCGCCGCCCCAGGCGGCATCGCTATGGCCCGCACGCAACAACAACAGTTTTCGACGATCCGCACGGAAGGCGCCCTCCTCCCGCCCGACGTCCTTCAGCAGATCGCCTCCGGCAAGGCCGAAGGCCTTCGGCCGGCCGACTACCACCTGCCCGAGGGCTACAAGCTCAACGAGGCGATCACCCAATCCTGGGACCTCCTCAAGAAGCACTGGAAGACGTTTCAGGAAGCCCGTGCCACTCTCTCCGACGCTGACACCGGCACGGAGATCACCAACAAGCACTGGCTGCTGCCGCTCTTCCGCGAGCTCGATTACGGCCACCTCGCCACATCGCCCGCCCCGCAGATCGAAGACCGCCCGTATCCCATCGAGCGGTTCTATAACCACACGCCGATCCACCTCGTCGGCTGCAACCTCCCGCTCGACCGCCGCACGAAGGGGGCGCGCGGCGCCGCCACTGCCAGCCCCCACTCCATGGTCCAGGAGTTTCTGAACCGTAGCGAGGGCCACGTCTGGGCAATCGTCACCAACGGCCTCCGCCTCCGGCTCCTGCGTGACAACGTCGCCCTTTCCCGGCAGGCGTTCGTGGAGTTCGACCTCGAGGCGATGATGGAGGGCGAGGTCTATCCCGACTTTGCCCTCCTCTGGCTCCTCCTCCACCAGTCCCGCGTCGAGGCCCCGAAGCCCGCCGACTGCTGGCTCGAAGCCTGGAGCAAGCTCGCCCGCGAGTCAGGCACCCGCATCCTCAAGCAGTTGCGGGAAAGCGTCCGCACTGCCATCGAAGCCCTCGGCCAGGGCTTTATTGCTCACGTCCGAAACGATGCGCTGCGTGAACAGCTCCGCTCCGGCACGCTCTCCCGCGACGACTACTACCACCAGCTCCTCCGCATCGTCTACCGCCTGCTTTTCCTTTTCGTCGCTGAAGACCGCGACCTGCTGCACCCGCTGGCTATCTCCGACACCACCCGCGACCGCTACCGCCGCTTTTACTCGCTCTCCCGCCTCCGCGACATGGCCCTCAAGCTCCGCGGCTCCAAGCACGGCGACCTCTGGCATGGACTTTCGCTCGTCTTCAAAGCGCTCGGCTCACCCGATGGCTGCCAGACGCTCGGCCTCTCGGGCCTCGGCTCGTTTCTCTGGACGCCAGAAAAAACGCCCGACCTCAACGGCCCGCACGAAGCCGCCGACGGCCGCAGAGCCGTCGAGATCTCCAACGATGACCTTCTATCCGCCGTCCGCGCCCTCGCTTACGTCGAGCAGGACGGCATTCTCCGCAGCGTCGACTACCGCAACCTCGGCTCCGAGGAACTCGGCAGCGTCTACGAGTCACTCCTCGAGCTCCACCCCGACATCGAGATCGACGCCCAGCGGTTCTCGCTCGCCACCGCCGCCGGCAACCAACGCAAAACCTCCGGCTCCTACTACACGCCCGATTCGCTCGTGCAGTGCCTGCTCGACTCCGCCCTCGACCCAGTCGTTGAAGACCGGATCAAGGGCAAGAAGGGTGCCGACGCCGAAGCCGCCATTCTCGCCCTCACCGTCTGCGACCCCGCCTGCGGCTCCGGCCATTTTCTCATTGCCGCCGCCCACAGGCTTGCCCGTCACGTCGCCCGCATTCGTACCGGAGAGTCGGAGCCCAGCCCCGACGACCACCAGACCGCTCTTCGCGACGTCATCTCCCGCTGCATCTACGGCGTTGACCTGAACCCGATGGCCGTCGAGCTCTGTAAGGTGAGCCTCTGGATGGAGGCGATCGAGCCCGGCAAGCCGCTATCCTTTCTCGATCACCATATTCAAGCCGGCAACAGCCTGATCGGCACGACTCCGCGCCTCCTGAAAAGCGGCATTCCATCAGAGGCATTCAAGGCCATCGAAGGGGACGATTCATCCGTTGCGGCAGGGCTGCGGGCCGACAACGAGCGAGAACGCGCCCACGTTCGCAGCGGCTACTCGTTTCTTGGTGCCCCCTACATCAAGCTTGGCAACCTGCCGGCGGAGTTTGCCAGGCTTTCGGTTTCAGCCAACTCGATTGCCGACGTGCGGGCTGCCGAGACCGAGTACGCCCGGCTCGTTTCGAGTTCCGAATACGTCAATGCCCGACTGCTGGCCGACCTGTGGTGCTCGACGTTCGTCTGGCGAAAGGACGCGACCGACCGTGGCAAGCTTTGTCCGACGGAACAGATGTTCCGTCAGGCCGAGGCGAATCCGCATTCGCTGCTGCCTGAAGTCCGCGAGGAAGTCGAGCGGTTTCGCGAGCACTACCGGTTCTTCCACTGGCACCTCGCGTTTCCGGAGGTCTTCACGCTGCCGGCAGGTGAGTCCGAGCCGAGCAACGAGCATGCCGGCTGGAACGGCGGTTTCGCCTGCGTCCTCGGCAATCCACCCTGGGACACGTTAAGCCCCGACGCCAAGGAGTTTTTCAGTCGGTACGAACCCGAAATCAGGACGAAGGATAAGGCCGGCCAGGAGCAGACGATCGCCCTACTCGTCGAAGATCCCCAAATCGCGGCCGCCTGGGCGGAGAACCGCCGAGACATCTACGCGAGCGTGCTCTTCATCAAGGGCAGCGGGCGATACCGGCTCTTTGCACCTGGCAATCTCGGCAAGGGTGACTTCAACGTGTTTCGGATGTTTGTCGAACTGGCCCTCGACCACACCTGTCCCGGTGGCTTCGCGAGCCAGATCGTACCGGACGGTCTATATGGCGGCGCCAACAGCATGGCTCTTCGGAAGGAACTGTTTGAACGCATGACGCTGACGAGGATGTGGGCGTTCGAGAATCTCCGCGAGGTGTGGTTTGAGGGAATAGACGGCCGTACGAAATTCTGTCTGTATTCCGCCCGCAAGGCTGGAAGCACGGACACCTTTAAGGCAGCCTTTCGGATTAAGTCGCACGAGGATCTTCGCGTTGCCAAAGCGGGCAACGAACTCACGATCCCCGTGGCGGTCGTGCGGGAGTTCTCACCACTCGCGCTAGCCATCGCCGAGGCCAGCAGCCAGTACGAAATCGATGTTGCCCTCGAGATGTACGGCCGGTGGCCTAAGTTTGGTGATACTACGTGCCCGGGACCGCTGCGTGAGTACATGCGCGAAGTCGACATGGGCAATGACCGAGACCTTTTCCAGGATGGCCCCACCGGAGTGCCCGTGTACGAAGGCCGCATGGTGTGGCAGTTCGACCACCGGGCAAAGGGATACCGCTCCGGTCGTGGACGTAGTGCTGTGTGGGAGGACTTGCCCTTCTCACTTTCGACAAAATCAATTCAGCCGCAATGGCGGATTACAGATGCTGCTGTGCCAGATAACGTGGTCAGACGGATGCAGCAGTTCCGAGTTGGCTTCTGCGACGTGACAAGCCCAACAAACGAACGAAGCCTAGTGGCATCTTTGCTGCCGCCCGAAAGCGTGTCAGGACACAAGGTTCCAACGATCCTGTTCCGACCCCAGAACGGACAAACAACCTGCACTTGGCTGGCAGTCGCGAACTCGTTCGTCATGGACTTTCTCATTCGCGCGAAGGTTGGCTTGACCATGTCCTACACGATTCTTGACAGCCAGCCGTTCCCGCGGCTCGAAAATGATTCGGCACAGGCCCGGGCGATCGTGCCGCGAGTGCTGATGCTCACGTGCACGGGCCCTGAGATGGTGCCGTTCTGGAACGAAATGGCAGCCGTCGGATGGTGTGATCCGTGGAACCGTGCCGACGCCGTGCCGGGTACGCTCGACGAGGAAGAGCGGCTTTTGCTTCGTGCTGAGCTCGACGTGATCGTGGCCCGCGATCTCTACGGCCTGTCGCTCGACGAGATGAACTTCATCCTCGAAGGCTTCCCGACCGCGAAGAAATACGAAGTCGAGAAATACGACGAGTTCCGCTCCCAGCGATTGATCAACGAATTATTTCACACGCTGCCAGGCGAGCCACATCCCGGCCTGCCCTCATCCGCTGCGTTCGCTATGGTCGGCGACTCCGAATCAGAAGACCCCGCTGACGCCGATGCCGAGGCCGTGGAGTAGAGGGATACGCACAACTGGGACGCTGGGGGTACCATACGCCCGACCGAAGCCCCCTACGCTCATTTCGACAGGAATGTCATCCGTGACCGATCACGTCCAAGCCGCCCTTGCCGCCATCCTCACGAACCCCACGAAGCGACTCCGCGAAGTCGTGCACAGCGTCTGCGCTGGCGAAGACGACCGTACGCAGAGCGAGGTGTTCTCGCAGGCCCGCGAGATCATGAGGGACGTCGCTTCGACTCCATTTCGTCAGGTGGAGAACGCTAACGAGCCGCTGCCGCTGCTGATCGACCGCCTGTCGTTCGCGTGGACGCTTCTCAAGAAGGCCGACAGCCAGATCCGCCAGACCACGCGGCCAAAGCCACCGCAGCCAGCCGGTCGTTTCAAGGCTGCACCAAAGGCAGGAGAACTTCTCCACAAGCAGCTTATCGAGGACCTCTCGACGAATCTGCTCGGCCAACCCCTGGGAGCTCCACTGCAAACCACGTTGCTCGAGCTTCTCGGCGTCGACGAGAAGGGGCATTTTCTTCTGCACTACTACGACTTCCTCAAGGCGAGGGAGCCGAAAAAACTTGATCTCAATGTCATGCAAAGCGATGGCTCGCTCAGCGACCGCAACACGCGGCGGCTCCTGCGATGGATCATTCGCAAACTAGACATGAAATATGTCGACTTTGTCGACGGGGCGATGGTCACGCACGTGCCATTCCTGATGGAAGCAATCTGTCGGCAGTTCTACGAGTGGTCTGGGGTGAGGAAGGAGGCTTGTGATTCAGGCCGGATCAAGGATCTGGTCGCCGAGGAAATCACCGCGTGGCTCAGCTACAGCTGCCTCGACGGCGACGCGATCCCGGAATCCCCGGCCGACCTGTCAGCCTTGATCAAGGTGTTTCACAAGGACAACAAACTTAGTGACCGCGTGCACTCGGCTCCGCCACAAGCCGACCCCATCAAAGATCGGCGAATCGCTGACCTTGAGGGCGAACTCACGAAAGCTCACACGGAAATTCGCACCCTCGAATCAAAGCTCTCCGCAGCCCAACCAACGCCCGCGCCCACTCTTCGCGAACTATCCGCAAGCCGAGATGACACCAACGCCCAAGCTGTTCGCGACGTGTGCAAAGCGATCGAGTCGAAGTATCCACTCGATAAGCTGTCTGATGCCCAGCACAGCGACGACCCAATGCTGTCGCTGAAGAGTGTCGTGAGCCACCTCTTTTTCGTACTGCGGCGACAGGGGCTCACGTCGTACCCAACCGAAGATGCCTTTGAGCTGTCGTACGAGAAGGCAGGCCTCTTCGAATGCCTAGGATTTGAGGTGCCTCCCGGCGAGTTGCGGGAGGTCGAGGTAGTGCAACGGGGGTGGGCGATCAAGGCGGGCGACCGCCTGCTTCCGATTCGCCGCGCTCAAATCCGAATCGCCAAGGATCAGTGATCGTGATGGAGCATCAACCATGAATCCTGCAGTAGGCATCGACCTTGGCACGACCAACACGGTCGTTGCTGTGCAGACCAATGACCGCGGCCCGGAAATACTGTCGATTCGACAGCCCGTGGATGCCCGCACCGAGTTTGAAGAGCGACCGGAAATCAAGTCGGCAGTATTTTTTGAGTCGGCGACGTCGGCAGTGGTTGGCCATTACGCAGCCCAGCGGCTCGAGGGCATACGGTCGATCAAGTCGAAAATGGGAACGCGGTGGCGCATCCGTAATGAACACCGAAGCCCTCCACTGCTGCAGCGGAAGCGGCCCAGCTACCTCACGCCTGCCTACGTCTCTGCCCACATTCTTAAACTTGCGTTCGACTCAGTACTTAGCAAGTTCCCGGAGTGGGATGGTTCGGCAGTGATCACGGTCCCTGCGGCATTCAACACTGACCAGCGCGCGGACACACTGAAGGCGGCGGAGTACGCAGGTTTTGGCGATGTCGAACTCATGGACGAGCCGACGGCGGCCTTCTATGCCTACTTCGATCAGTTTCGCGAGTCAGATGAATTTGCGACGGACACAACTGTGCTTGTGTTTGATTTCGGTGGCGGCACGCTGGACGTCTCGATCATTAAAGTGCGGCCCCTGCCAAGCGGCGTGAACATCGACGCTATTGGCCGGTCGCGATTCAACGATCTTGGCGGAGATGATATCGATCTGGATATTGCAGTCTTCATGCTGGCGGTCTGGGAGGAGGCCTCAGGCAACAGTATTGAACAGTATCCAAATCAATTGCGTGCTCGACTTTACCGGCGGTTTCTTCAGATCTCCGGATCCTACAAGGAGCGGGTAGAGGAACTCCTGGCGTCGCATTCCGACCCCGACGACTTTTTTTGCTCAGAGAAAATCACAGACGGAAAAGATACGGTCGAAGTGCAACTGGCAAAGACGTTAACCCGTGATCAGTACGACTTGCTGGCCGGGCGGTTCCTCGATAACAAGCGTGAAGTCAATATTTTCCGTCCGATCGAGCAGGCGTTTAGTCTGGCCGCTCAGATCGAACCGAGCTTCAAGAAAACCGGCCTCGACCTGGTGCTCTACACCGGCGGGGCCTCGCAAATGCACGGAGTGCGATCGGCGCTGCAAGCGTTTTTCGCACCCACGCTTTGTGTTCCTGTAGGAGATGAGGGGAACGCATGCAGGACGGTCGCACTGGGCGCAGCCGCGTATCGCTATGACCGTGTCAAGCGGCAGGATTCCGTCAAGATGTCTCGCCGGACGCTCGAGGCGATTCTCACTCGCCCGTCGCCGGAAAGCGGATACATCGAGATCGTACCCGTGACTGCCTTCCCCCAAAATGTTTTTCAGAAGGTCAACCATCGTTTCGTTATGGAGGCCGACGCCGTGCGTGTCCGGGTTCCATTGTTTCGTGGCGTCGGTATCCATGACCATCAGCTTTCGCCTATCAAGGACGTGGTCTTGGAGCTTCCTCGCCTTGTACGTGAAGGAACGGAATACGAACTGTCCTACCGAGTCTCTCAAGCCAAGACAATCGACCTCCAGGCACGGTTCGACGTCGAGGGAGATCCGATCGAAGTGTCCGGAAGCGTTCCGCTCGACAAGGACGAGGACGATCCGGCAGACGTCGACCTCTTCACGATCAACAAGTGAGGCTCGGTACTATGCCACTCTTTCCCATCGATAACGGCCGGACGTACCTGGTGGCGGTCCATTACACCGTGAGCCGTGAAATCGCTCGTGGCAACTACGCCGAAGTGTATCAGGCCTACGATCGGCGTTCCGGCACGGATGTCGCTCTCAAGGTCTATGCCAAGACGGATGACGATGCTTGGGCCCGTCACGCAGCAGAGGCTGAGACGCTTCGCAGGGTCAACGAGTTGAACTTGCCCTACTTTCCCGCACTTCGGAAAACCACGAAGACCCAAATCAGTGGGAAGTACCATCCGCTGGTCGTGCTCGAACTTGGTGAATACACGCACCCAACGGCAACCGGCCAGCCAACACGCCCAACGAAAGACGTTGTTTCGCTGCAGTACATTCTAGAGCAGCTTGCGAAGAACCCAGACAACGACGCTTTCGTCGACCTGTGGGAGCCAAAAGCTCTGAGGGAGTTTTGCATCAACCTCTGTGATGCCATCGCAGCTGTTCATTCCCTGCGCATTATTCATCGCGATATTAAGCCCGCCAACGTTCTTCTGAAGAGGCTGCCTGGGTCCGACCGGATCTACCCATTTGTCTTGGACTTCAACGCGCTTGGCGATGCCTCTTCCGAGCCGGCGGGAACCAAACAGTATCTGCCTCCGGCGGCTAGTTCCGGTGCTCGCACAGCGCCATCCATGGAGGACGACCTTTTCGCCGTGTCGAAGGTTCTGTGGGAGATGCTTCATGGACTCTCGGTAGCCGTCTCTGTGAATACTCCGCTACACTTTCTCGCGGACTCAGTGCCGGTAGGGGTACGCAAGTTATTGCTCGGTGCGCTCGAATCGCCGGATCGCAACCTTACAACTGCAGATCAGCTGCGAGATGACTTGGAAGCCGCCTTTCAAGCAGCCTCAGCGCGACCGCCTGCCAGCGCCGCCCCCGCGACCCCAGTTTTAGAACGTGACGAGTTTCAGCTCGCGCTTCGGGCTGATGAACGCATACGCGACAGCATCATTTTCACCCTGGAGACCGGGGATGCGCCGCCTGTGCCGAAGGGCTTGCGGGAAGTCATCGCACTCGCGCTCGAGATCGGCAGCGATGGACACACGACCGCTGTTAACTTGAAGACGGACCTCCTCGCGCAGGGCTGGAAGGCGTTTCCGGCAATACTCGAGCAAACGTACAAGCTGCCTTTGGGCGGCCCCGAATGGCCCCTTGTCGTCGGTGCTCTTGTCGACCTGGCCAGCCAACAGCCGCATCTTGCCGAGAAGGCGATCAACTATTACTGCAAGTCCTCGTCCTTCCTCGTACGATGCATGTGTATGGAAGTATGCCGGGCACTCGAATACGTGCCAGAAGGTTTCCTGGATTTGCTCGTTCATGACGACGGCTTGCTGGGGCCATCGGAACGCCGAGAACTAGTTGAACTCATTCTGGGATACGCAAAAGACTCCAGTGCATTTCTGTCTCTGTCGTTCTATATGTGTGCATCGATAATTGCGGACCGAACAAGGTATCAGGCTTTGAGAGATGCCGTAGCGCTGCAGCTGCAGCGGCTTTACTTCGAAAATCGGGCCAAGGCACTCCTCGAAGATGCACAGCGCAAAGTGTGGCGCGAAGTTGCCTCCTACCGCCGCCAAAGCGCCGTGGAACAAGAGGAGTCCGACAGAGTCGCAACTCAACTACTTGGCGAAGCATTCGCATCACTCGATGCCGAGGCGGATGGCTGCCTGCAAGAACAGTTTCCGGAGATTATGCGACTCGAACAGGCCAACCCGTGGATCCGAACCGTCAAGCGGGAGTTTGTCAAGAAGATGCTTGCTCGCTCGCCGGCCCGGCAGCCATTTCTGGAAGGCCTTGCAGCCAATTATCGGGATCCAGATCTTATGAACATTCTCGCCAGGCAGCAGAGACCGCAGCTGGCACCAGAAGCCCTGCAGACTATGTGTCGCCAGTTTATGAGTGGTGAGGACGTGTCCAACAGAAGCTACAACGACCTGCGTTTCGACAAATCCGGTGAGGTGGTACGGATCATTTCCGAGATACTCGCACACAACGCCTCACCCGCGGTGTGTGACAAAGCTCTGCGGCTTCTCGGGGGCTTCCAGAGCCGGCAGCGTCAGGGCGTCGTGCTTTGCGCAATTCAGCACTGGGGCGCACTCAGTGGTCGCAGTGTGGATCGGGCCTGCGGCATCTTCACGCAGGCGATCTTACGCGGGCGAGTAAAGGAAGACGTTGTCCAGTTCCTCGATCGCCTGCTGCGCGACGGCGATGACCAAGTCGTACGGCAAACACTTGATCAGGTCTTAGGAATGGCATGATGGCGACAATCCTACGGTTTGGCGACGCACCTGACACAAGTGGAGGAGACTTTGAGCGGGAGTGCGTGGAGTATCTTGGCAAGCACTTACCAAGAGACTGCGCAGTCATCGCTCATCTCCCGCTCCCCACAATCCACGGTGGTGTGTACGACATGGATATTGTCGTTGCGGGCCCTTGGGGCTATGAAATCCTCGAGTGCAAGAAAATGCATGCGGAAGTGACTGTTGGGGAAAACTTCCTCCGCGGCACCGCGGGGTTCATAATTGATTCGGTCTTCACGCCGCTCCAGAACAAGTGCCGCGCACTTCTTGGAAAGCTTCGCGACGCCCCTTTTCGTGGGCACCCCGACGTTCGTGTTTTCGGACGCGTTGTGGTGCCAACCGACACGGCGATCCGTTTCGACCATCGGGATCATGAGCTGAACAGGAAGGTCATGCGGCTCGCCGAAGTGCCGCGGGAACTGGTGACCCACGTCACGCCGAGTCAGGTTGAGAATGTGGTAGGCCGTTGGGATCACTACCGGGCCTCATACCAATTGCCAGGTGAGTTTCGCCCCGGTTATCTCGGGCGATTCCTTGTTCGAAAGCGACTGCCATCCCGTGGTGGCGTCGTTGAGTATCTTGCGATGGATGAGCCACCTTGCAAGGCCGACGTGCACCTGCTGGAAATACCATTTCCGAGCGGCATGAGGGGCCAGCAGCTTGACGGCTACCTGGCGGAAGCCACCCATGCGATGTCGGCCTTGCGCCGACTGCGACATCCGTTAATTCAGTGCGTCATCGGCCATTTCTTCACAGGCTCTTCGCTCGTGCAAGTGAGCGACTATTTTGAAGGGCAGCCCCTCGAGGATGTCATCGGTGCTGACCGCCTCTCGTTCGACGACAAGCTGCAAGTAATGACGCGAGTGTGTGAAGCTTTGATCTACTGCCATGAGCAGAGTGTGTTTCATCGAAACCTGCACCCACACAACATTCTTGTCGGCAGCACATTCGCAGACGTGCGAGTGACCGGCTTCGAATGCGTCAAGGATTCACTTCAGGGACGCACAGCGCTCGCCTCAGAAATGAATAAGCGAGACAAGCGGCTCATCCCGCCAGAGGAACTGACCGGACGCCCGGTCGAAAACTTTAGGCTCTACGACATCTTTCAGGTTGGCGTCCTTTTCTTCTGGATCCTCGAGGATGGCCGCTGGCCGTTTGGCTCTACACACGAGTACGTGAACGGGAATGGTGAGTTACCGTTTGCGAACGAGGACGACCCGAGAGTCACAGGATTGAGGGAGTTGATCTCTGGCATGCTCGCTTTAACTCCCAGCCAGCGGCCTAACGTCCTACAGCGGATCATTGATTCACTTCACTCGCTCGCCTGACCCCTTATAGTCGACCGGCAACAAAGCTTTATCTTTCCTACTGGTGTAATCGCAAGATGGCCGCTCTCCCCTTGCCCCAGCAGTCAACGGATAGGCCTCTCTCTCGCAAGCGACCGGGGCCTTTTGGGCCCGTGCGGGCCCTTCTGCCTGAAAATCAACAATTGGAGACCGTTGCTCCCACGGATTCTACGGCACTAGCGGTCGAGCGTCTGTTCGAGTCGCGTTTCAGCCAACTTCCTGTGGTGGATCTCAATGGCTACGTGCATGGCGTATTCACGTGGCAGTCATATGGCAGGCGCATGACGGAACTGTTCTCACTCTCGATTGACCTCTCTACGCTGCCTGTACGTGACACAGATCTTGAAAAGCCGCGGTTCCTGGACCCCGACACCTATATTGACACGGAAACAGACTGGAAAGAGATCGACTACGTTCTCGTCGGCCGTGTTGATGACTTGCTCGGTGTGTTGACGATCAGTGACATCTACGGCCGCCTCAATGATTTTGCGGAGGCGTTCGTGCTGGTGTCGGAGATTGAGCATGAGATCCGCGATCTGTTTCGCGATATGTACCCGCTGCAAGAACTCGATCAAGTCATGGCGTCGTTGTCGGACCCATCCGGTGCACCGGAGAACCGCGCTAGCGAGGCTCTCCGGGAGCTCCTCCACGGCGATTGTCCACTGATCGATGGCGCGGACGCCACGAAGAAAGTTAAGTTCGCGATCGGACAACTTGAGAAACTCACCCGCCAGCGCGAACGCGCCCGTGCCGTCCGAAGCCTCGAGGACTTCACGTTCGCCCAGTACCGTGAGGTGATCTTTAACGAAGGCCACTGGCCCCGGTTTGAGCCTGTGTTCAGCCAGATACGGGAGATGGTGATGGCTGACTTTGAGCGGATAAACACGCTCCGCAATGAGGTCGTCCACTTCAAGCGCAAGATCGGCCCCCGCGACACCGATCGCCTCCGGCGATTTCGCGACCGTCTGCGCTATGACCGCGACCTCACGCATAGGCGTATGACGTCACCACACGAGTCCGCTTCGGCCCTGGCCGTACGAAAACTATCGCCCAAGTGAATCGCCGGTACTTTCTTGCTGCGAACTTATGACGAGTATAGGAATGCAAGTTCAAACCATCCTCGACCAGATTGACATTGGCGCGATGGCTCTGCCCGAGTTCCAACGGGGCTACGTATGGAACCGTGAGCAGGTCCGCGGCTTGATGTATTCGCTGTACCGGAAGCACCCGGTGGGCAGCCTGCTCGTCTGGGTCACGAAAACGGATAACGCAGACGCACGTGGCGTGCAGGCCCTGCAGTCGGGGAGCGTCAAGCTGCTTCTCGATGGCCAGCAGCGAATTACATCGCTTTACGGCCTCATCCGCGGCAGGCCGCCGCAGTTCTTCGACGGCGATTCGCAGGCTTTTACGGGTTTGTACTTCAACGCCGAGACCGAGGCGTTCGAGTTCTACGCGCCGACCAAAATGCGCGACGACCCCCGATGGATCAGCGTCACCGAGATTATGGCGGTAGGCGTAGGACCGATCATGCAGCGGCTGATTCAAGTGCCTGACCTTGCTCCGCAGATCACAGCGTTCATCGATCGGGTGAACGCGGTCGCCACGATCCGGTCCATCGATCTTCACATCGAGGAGGTGGCCGGCGAAGACAAGACCGTCGATGTCGTGGTGGATATCTTCAATCGCGTTAACAGCGGCGGCACGAAGCTCTCCAAGGGCGACCTCACGCTGGCGCGGATCTGTGCCCAGTGGCCGCAGGCCCGCGATGAGATGAAGGGGCTGCTCGCCAAGTGGCGGAGGGCCCGCTACTCGTTCTCGCTGGACTGGCTGCTCCGGGGTGTCAACGCTGTCACCACCGGTGAATCGCTTTTCACGGCGATGAAAGACGTCACAACTGAGGAATTCAAGGCCGGTCTCGCCCAGGCGGAGAAGATGATCGACCGAAACCTGAACCTGATCGCCGGCCGTCTGGGGCTCGACCACGACCGGGTGCTGGGGAGCCGGTTCGCCATTCCGCTCATGGCCCGCTACTTCACCCAGCGGGGCGGTAAGATTTCGGATCAGGCTGAGAGAGACCGCCTGCTTTTCTGGTACATCCACACGCTCCTCTGGGGTCGATACTCCGGTTCGACGGAGACCGTCCTCAACAAAGACCTCGAGGCCATCGAGGCCGCGTCGCCGGCCGCTGACAATGGTGCCCTCGATCGGTTGATCGGACTGCTGCGGGAGAACCGTGGCGATCTGCGACTGCGGGACAGCGATTTTGCCGGCTCGACCAAGGGAAATCGCTTCTACCCGCTCCTCTACATGATGACCCGCGTCTGCCACGCACGCGACTGGGCTACCGGCGACGAACTCTCGGGGCACCTACTTGGGAAGCTGGCTACCCTACAGATTCACCACATCTTCCCCAAGAAGTTGCTCTATGACGCCGGCTACCCGAAGCGTGATGTGAATGCGATAGCCAACTTCAGCTTCCTCACCCAGGAGACAAACCTCGAGATCTCCAAGCGTGATCCGGCTGAGTACCTGCGACACTATGCACAGCTAAACCCAGGTGCCATTGAGTCTCACTGGATACCGGCCGATCCGAGACTCTGGAAGATTTCGAACTACCAGGCGTTTCTGGCTGAGCGTCGCAAGCTGCTGGCCAAAGCTGCCAATGAGTTTCTCACGAAGCTGGCTGCTGGCCACATGCCAGACCCTGTGCCCGACATAGAGTCTGCTGACATCATCAGCCAGGCAGTGGCGTACGTTCCGGGCGGGATTGATGACGATGACGAAGAGGCTCGGCTTGTACGGTGCAACCGGTGGGCCGTCAAGCAAGGCCTGCCGGAAGGGAAGATCGAGCATGAACTCACCGACCATGCGGGCAACCAACTCGCGATTCTTGACCTGGCGTGGCCCGAAGGGCTCCAGCCAGGCCTGACGCAGCCGGTCTGTGTCCTCATCGATGAGGGCGGTGACGTGGAAGATGCCGCCAGCCTGAAGGGCTATCGGTGCTTCGCATCGCCACGAGCATTTCGCAAGTACGTTCGCGAGGAAATCCTCCGCGATGGCTCTGAGGATGAACCTGATTCCACGGCCGGTGACTGCGCAGAACCGGACGAAGTCACGAACGACTGATTCCGTAAGGCCTTGAGGCCAGCCCCACCCCAAGCGAGACGATCGCCCACCGTCATGCACGACCTCATCGGCGATATCCACGGCCACGCTGACGCCCTGCAGCAGCTCCTCAAAAGTCTGGGCTACTCCCAGCAGAAGGGCGTCTACAGGCACCCAGACCGCCAGGCCATCTTTCTGGGCGACTTCGTTGACCGGGGCCCACAGATCCGGGAAACCCTCGAGATCGTCCGGCCGATGGTGGATGCCGGCTCCGCCCTGGCAGTCATGGGCAACCACGAACTCAACGCCCTGGCCTTTCATACTCCCGACCCTGACAAGCCCGGGAACCATCTCCGACCCCACAGCGAGAAAAACTCCAACCAGCATGCCGAGACCATGCGGCAGGTCCCGGCTGCTGAACTGGCCTCGTATCTCAGCTGGTTTCGCACGCTGCCTATGTGGCTAGACCTTGATGGCCTCCGGGTCGTCCATGCCTGCTGGGACGAGAACATGATGGGCCAAGTCAGCGGGCCAATCACCGACGAGTTCCTGCACTCAGCCTGCAGAAAGGGCCAGCCGCTCTATGCCCCGGTCGAGATCCTGCTGAAGGGCAAGGAGGCCAGATTGCCGGAGGGTTTGTTTTTCAAAGACAAAGAAGGCCACCAGCGATTCAAAACCCGACTGCGGTGGTACCTGTCGCCCGAGGGCCAGACCTACCGGACCTACGCCATGGCCGCGGAAGAGATTCCCTGCGATCTACCACTTGATCCCGAAGTCATCCAATCCGCAGCCCCCTACCCCGCCGATGCCAAGCCGGTCTTCATGGGGCACTACTGGCTGTCTGGGAGTCGGCCGAAACTACTGGCTGGGAACGTTGCGTGCTTGGACTGGAGCGTGGCCAAGGGCGGGTTCTTATGTTCGTACAGGTGGGATGGGGAGCAGGAACTGGATTCCCGGAAGTTTGTGTGGGTATGAACAACGAGTGCGGAATGGTAACGCCAGCAGGAAATCGCAGGACGAGCCATGGCAAAAAAGGAAGAACGCAAAAAACAGAAGAAACGAAAAAAAGAGGAGCTGAAATCCGCTAGACACCGCTCGCACCTCGTAGCCCAGGCGAAAGCGGAGCAATATCCGGCAATCATCATTGACCCGACAGGTGGTGACCCCGCTTTCGTCGCTGAGATCCGTCGTGTAGTGGAGGCGTTCTCTTTCGATGACCCTGATTGTTGCGACGCCATCCTTCGGCATAATTACGAGTTACTGGCGACGCTGGGGCCGCGAGGGTGGGCGAAGCACAGCTCCCTGAGAATCGACAGTGCACTGACCAGCCTAGCCGAAGCGGACATCATTAAAGAGCAGCATCTGCTCGGGATGTACTCGCACTTCGGTGAGTGGATCTTCGGCCGCCTTCCAAAGCAGTTCACATCTGGATTCTCGTTACGCACGTTTTTTCGTGTGGACCTCGAAGACCGAGGCTTGGTGATCCGGTTTAACTTGTTTGAGGAGGTAGGGGAGCACGAAAAGTCGCTCTTTCTGCTCCCTGGTCACCCTACAGTCACCATGAATGGCGTGAAATGGACAGTCGGCCTCTACAGTCACGCTGTCGAACGAATCTGCGATCGGCTGTTTTGTGGTCAGTCCCCAAAGTACAGCACGTATCTTGACGTGTATTCTCGCCTCTCAAGAAGTTGGCTTTCGTTCGAGCCGCTTACCTTGTACGACGGGCAGGAGGCGGCAAGGGTTTTGTTTCAACTGCCGCTGACCACGACACACTTCACGTACTACGCGGATTATGCCCGGCAGATTATGGGACTGAGTCCTGACCATCGTTTCGAGGTCCGCGACAAGCTCTTCGCAGTGTTGGGATACCTGCCTCTCCACATTCAGGGCAGGTATGCACGGGCAAAAACGTTTCTGCTGCCTGGATTTGCGAAAACACCAGAGTTTACGCTTGCAAGGCAGAAAGCGAGAACGCTGCACGAACAGGCCTTAGTTGCGGCCATGACAGATGAAAGCAGACGCACAAGCGAGCTAGAGGGTGCTACGGTAGCGGCGATCAAGTGGTACCACGAGAATGGGCTGCCACAGATCTTTGATCGCACGAATGGCGGCAGCGGAGATCCCGGCTGCTAAAAAACCGCC
>Ga0247833_1002110_pt1 | contig 30084 bp, 30 predicted proteins | sample LaCruzMarch2015__7_FD_187117 | JGI IMG/M metagenome (GOLD analysis project Ga0247833, IMG submission 187117) | Freshwater microbial communities from meromictic Lake La Cruz, Castile-La Mancha, Spain - LaCruzMarch2015_8m | ecosystem: Environmental > Aquatic > Freshwater > Lake | place: Spain... | reverse complement strand
ACGAGCTGGAAAAACACAATATTATACGTATGTAGATCTAAATTAAGTGACAATATATATATGTTGGTACCCAAACGCGCACAAGGACAATATGCGCATTCTTCCCTGGGGCAGTTGTTAGGGGTTTGATTAGGGTTAAATCATTACTGCCCCGTGCGCAAGGTGTCCAGTACCCGCACAGGCACGTTGCGCATATCGGTACTAACATATTTATCACCTACGTAGCTTGCTTCTTGCTTCGAGTCTCTCGTGAATGAGAAGGTACGAATACTGGTATTGTACGTAAGTACGTGAGGTGTCAGTGGTCAAGTACATAATTATGTAAGTCTGAAGTCTGAAGTCTGAAGCATTGAGAGCTCAGGTAAGGTTCACACTAATTACCCACGACGATGTGCTTGGCGTTAACAGTAGGCGGCTCTTGAGCGTATTCAATGGGATGGAATGGTAGTCTTTTGCCGACAAACCTTCACGAACCATATCTCATTTTCACTTCTTGTTGAACACCAACAGAATACTCTAGCAGGCGCCAACGAGAGAAAACAGATAAAGGAGTACCGATTGAAACAACTGCAACCTTAAAAGACATGGTTATGTTGGAATCTACCCATGATACGATGCCTCTCTCAAAGAGACTTCGTGCAAATAGTCTTGGCGAAGAACTCTTTCTCATCCATCTCAAGCGCACGACGATGACACAGGACGCTAACCCAGAAGACGTCGAGGATGACCACGACTACGAAAAGCCCCCCAGACATCCTAAGAAATCAATCGGAGAGGAGCTATTTGAAGTCCACCTCAAGAGGAGCAAAGGAATGGAGCCTGACTATGACATTGATGCTAAGTCATTTGTCGATGTAGCAGTGGAGAGCAAGATCAAGAGCAAATATCGTTACAATCTCAGGAACCATAAGCATCGACTAGCACGAAAGGTGTCCGAAAACAGAGAATAAACAGGAGTAATAATTAAGCGACCGTCGTGGAAATTCACTGAAAAAGTGCGAGGGAAATGACTTTGGGATATCCGAATAATGAATCGTTAACAACTTAGATAAACAATAGGCAGTCTGAACTTTTATACATTGTGAAATCCTATGGCTTATTAAACAAGTTTTGACTGCTTTTTCACTTTCTTCTTCGGTTGTGAATCATCAGGGCTTGGAGTAGCTGCCTTCTTGCCACTTTTCTTGGCAGTACCTTTCTTACCATTGTGAATGTCGTACGCTAGGGACATCTTACTCATGTTTTCCTTACTTACAACGGCATGGTCTACAATAGGACGGGGGTAATTTGTACCAAGCTTGACACCCGCTGCAGTGAGGATGGCGACGTTCGCAGTCCATGGTTCGTAAATATACTTCGCGGGCAAGTTGGTAAGCTCAGGGACCCATCGGCGTATGTAGTTACCATTGGGATCGTTCTTCTTCTGGAATGCAACAGGACTGTAGCATCGAAAGTATTGGTAAAAGAATCCACTACAACTAAGCCACAGCCAATTGAAGTTGTTCAACGCATAGTCGGCATCGAGTAGCTCACTCTCGAAGTGATTGGTACCGTCCTCCCAACTCTGCCATAGATCACCACGTGTAAGGAAACATGCAACAGCATGCCGACCCAGATGATGAATCCAACCTTGACTCTTTAGCTGTGCCATGCACGCGTCTATCCAAGGGTAGCCTGTCCTACCATTCTCCCAGGCAGCAAGAAGATCAGGATCAGATGACCACTGCACCTCGCGACAGTAAGGGTTGTCATGCATCCTACCCCAGCTACCAGGATATTGTGAATTGGCTGAATGGGCTAGGAGATTATTGAAGTCACGCCACAATAGTTGGCCATGAAGACTCACAGGCGGCACAGTCCTTTTCGTCGTAGACTTAGCTCGCTTTGTGGCATCGGCGACTGCATGCCAGGCAGTTCGAGGTGATATACAGCCCAAGCTAAGATAGGGGCTCAATACTGTGGTGGACGGCGAGAATACTTCTGTGGCAGATGTACGTGGCTTTTCGTACGAGGCTGTCCAGTCAGGACGTGCTGTGACAGTCTGTTGCAAACGTTGTAGGGCAAGTGTTTCTCCTCCTTTGCAAATCGGACTCAATGATTTATCCAAACACTCCTTTTTTGTCCACACAGGTCCTATCTCATCCCTACTGTGTCCACGTGGCCAAGGCAGCTCCCACGGATGCTCCAGAGGACGGTACTTACCATCGTACTCTGCATTATTGGCCTTCGCTGGAAAATCGGCCCTGCTTGGGGCATCCAACGGAGATGGTATATTTCCTTGATCAATCCTGGTAAGCAATGCCTGAAAGGCTGCCATGGTACCAGGTACACTATTGGCCAAACCACCAACATTGGCAACGTAGCCACCAGGCATATTACCCAACGGACGTAATGTTTCGGATTGAAACCCCATCACCTCGACACCCGCTGTGTTCGCGACTTTGCGTACAGCCTCGTCTCGTTCCACAGCATACGGCTCACCAGTTTCGTCGGCCTCATGTGTCATATGAGTAATATTCCACTCAGACCATAGTTCAGGCAACACTTCGACTGGATTGCCCGTGGTAACGTACAGTCGAGAACCACGTTCTTTCAAACTATCATCTAAATCACGTACACATTCCAATAAGAATCTTGCACGATTGACACTGCATTTCATTAGTTGGTAGGAGTTTGGATCAACGATAAATACAGGATAGACCTGCCCTCCTCCGCCATTCTTCGCGAGAGTAAGCGCATGCATGAGGCCAGGATTGTCATGCAAGCGAAGTCCCTTACGGAACCAATGCATTGTTGCGATGACATTTTTTGATCCTTCTTCGGTTTTCATCGACATGATGAATCGTTGAGTAGTACGAATACGATGATGATGATTGGGCAACCGCGGACGTGAGAGACCCGTTGCTTTGCTAGCCAGGATGATGGTAATTATGAATATAATTGCAATAATTGCAGTGTTTTGTACCTTGTTGCCTGGGGATGGTGTGACTCATCCATCCCGAGGCGGGAACCCGCAACCCTCAACCCCTCCTCAACGATGATCACCATCTACTCTATCGTTACCGTGGCTCTTCTCGTCTCCGGAGTGGCGGCCTTTGCTCCCTCGTCTCCATCACTTGTCGTAAGAGGTATGGCATCATCTGCCGTCGATAATAAATCCACTTCACTTTTCTCTGAACCAGCGAAGGTACGTTCATTTTTGCGGTGCGGCCTTTCATTTTCATTTCCAACACTTACTTATGTTATTAACCATCTCAATGCATCCTTTCGCGAAGGAGGAGGAGGGTGGTCTCGACCTGGACCTAAGCGAAATGTTTGATATGTAAGTGTGATGATGAATGTATTATGCGTGAAAATGCGCTTGAATTTAATAATTTACATGAATATTACCATCTTAACTCTGTACTTTTTCTCCACTTAAAGGTTCGACGCTGCGGATAAGGGTAAAGATTTTGATAAAGTAATAAAGGACGTGAAAAAGGAGAAGAAAAACTAGAGAATTGTACAAGAAATAGTTTGAGCGATGTTGAGTAAATCGAACTACCACATCATTTTTCATTGATCGATAGAATCACTTAGAGCAACGAGGTAGTCGATAATTGAACATCTTAAACAAGTTAATTTCTATGAATTTTTTTTATTCACTACCTACACCATCACGTACACCATCGCGCTTAAAAGATTTTCATCCTCACAAGTATATGAACTTGTCTCAGTTTAGAGCATAACCCCACCCGAGTAGACAGCACCATCAGCCCCTTGTTGCTTCTGCTTCTTCGGCTTCAGGAGGAGCGCAATTCCAACAATCAAAACAACACAACCGGCAATGATTCCACCAATAATGGTGGGTGATAGATTGAATCGGAAAGAAGCAATATGCTGTGTTACGATTGATCCATTCTTATCTCGCTCATACCACGACCCAGAGGAGTCAGAGTTGTATGTGTAGGTATACACTCCTTCCATCTGGTTGATGACAGCACAGACTTCATCAATATCATCGGCATCCTTTACATCCCATTTATACCAGCCATATTGATCGTCAGTCTCTGCAATGTAAAAAAACATGTTGGTGGTGAAGGGTATTAGATGGTACTTCGTTTGAGATAAAAGTAATGATATTGCACACTAATCAATAAATTACCTTCCCATGCGTCCACATCGGCATCGCAATTGTTAAAGTCTGCAACACCATTGTCAGATTCCAATATGGCCGTACAGTAATCGTTCATTTGATATTTTTCTTCTTCATCATCCTCCGCTTCCTCATTGGCATCAGCGTACTCCACCTGAAGGCACGACATCGTCTCACTGAATGCACTCTTGATGAATTCCTCCGCATAGGTAAGATAGTTGATTCCATCGTCATCATTACCATTGCCCGAGTCATACGTGTTATAAAAGCTCTCATTAGTCGTGTACATGGTACAATCCTCGTCTAAAAACAAGGCAAGTTCGACTCCATCGCCGTACGAATCACATATAGCACTCATGTACAGGTCATACCCATCCGCGGACTGTACACCACTCGCCTTACACTCGGCAAGTTCACCAATCCAATTGGAAACTGAGGCATCAAGATTATTCTTGTTTTGGAGTGCATCATCCTCGGCGGCCTCGTCGTAGTAGCACTCATATGCTTGACATTGATCACAGTCGATTGCCTGCTTCAATTGACGAAGCTGACGCTCTTCTCCACCCTCTCCTTCTTCTCCTCTCTCACCCTCCTCATCTCCTCCTTCTTCCTTCTCACCCTCCTGATCTTGCTCGCGATCTTCACCCTCCTCACCTTGTTCTTCCTGCTCACCCTCTTCAGCTTGTTGCTGGGCTTCCTGCTCCTGTTCTTCCTTCTCACCCTCCTCTTCAGCATTCTCCTCCTTCGCTCCTTCTTCCTCACCCTCCTCTTCAGCATTCTCCTCCTTCGCTCCTTCTTCCTCACCACCTTCTCCAGCTTGCTCTTGCTCCTCCTCCGCTACCTCTTCTTCCTCGCCTTCTGCAGCTTGCTCCTTCTCTTCGACAGCCTCTTCCTCCTCCTGGGGATTGCAAGTGTCCTCAAATGTCAAACACTGTGTACAGTAATCATACCGTTTATTGGCATGATAGGTTGCTACACTCTTCAAGTACGTGGGTAAATCAATGACATATAAATCATCCTCGGCATCATAATCACAGGTGGCATCCGTACAAACATGGAAAAGTACAAATGACTTTACAGATGCGACATTCCCATCACGTGTATCTTCTACAATATCTGCATTTTGGAATAAATTTTCATTATAGGTATGTAAGTCGACACATTGGCTGAATTTGATATTGTACGATCCATCGAATGCATAATCATTCTCAAGTTGACGACGTCGGGTGGTTGATAAGTTATTGTTGGAATCACTGGCATTAGCAGTTGCAACACGACGGTGGTAGGGAAGTGCGTGTTTGAGCAATGCCTCGGTTTGTGGATTACCGCGACGGAATAATTTACGACTGGTATTGCTAAGTTTGATCGCATTGTTGTTGCGGACGATAGTACCATCACTACTACTTGCACCGATGACAGTTATTGGAGCACTAGCCAAGACGGCTGCGACGATGATGGATAATAAGAACTTCACCATGGCTTTGAGATGAAGATCTAGATAATAATATTGTGACGATACTCGTTACTCGTTCGCCGATTTTTCAGGCAGAAAAAGGGTTTAATTTGACTGTCTCGAGGGGAAATCCACCTTTCTGGGCACAAGAAAATAACTCATTTTTTGCTTTGAAACAAACCATCAAACAGACAGGTTCAACTCCATATTCCAACATGCCACCGTCGTCCCCCGATGCATCACCACTAACAGGTGATCTAGACATTAAGGAGGAGGGATTAGATGATGATGACGATAATGCCTTTCCCAATGGCGGTGTCGGCTCTTCGCCTTCCCGAGTTGGAGGACGGCGTGGCAGTGGTGCTGGCGATAGGTCACGGTCTCGCTCTCCCCTAAGGGGACGTGGCGATTCACGTGATCGTGGTTCCCGACGTGACGATCGACGTGATCGACGTCGTGACGATGGCGGTGGACGAGTGAGTGGTGGTCGAGGTGGTGGTGGCGGCGGCGGCGAAGGTCGTGGGAGTAATAATCGAGATCGTGATCGTAATAACAACAATCATCGATCACGGTCACGTTCACGCTCTCCTACCCGTAGCAGTCGTGGTGATGGTGGTGGAAGTAGCGGTCGTCGACGTGAACGTAGTCGTAGTCGATCGTATGATAGACATGGGAGTGGTCGGGGCGGGGGAAGTGAGAGACGGAGTAGACGTAGCTTGACGCCCGATCGGAGTAGGAGTAGAAGTCGTAGTCGTAGTAGAGATCGGAGTAGAGTAAGTGTTGGTTGTTCAGTCTTATTATTATTTATAACAACATAACATTCATCTCTTCCACATCTGACCCTCTTCTTAACATGTATTTTATTTCATCACAGCGTGATCGAAGTAGGGATCGGTACCGTGATCGTGAATCTCGCGATTACCGCGGTGGTGGCAATGATAGACCTCCATACGGTGGTGGTCCTCCCCCAGGCCGTCACGATGGACGCGACCACGGACCCCCACCGCCAGGATGGAGAGGAGGTCCTCCTGGTCCCATGGGTCCTCCCGGTCATGGTATGGGACACCCTGGATGCTTTCCTGGTGATTTCCCTGGACTTTATCCCGGTGGTCAAGGTCGAATCCGTCCGGAAGAACGTGGAAGAGGGGGTGGTGAGTTGTTGTGCACAAAAATATTACTTCTGTATATCACATTATTTTGGATACCTTTAATCATATGTATTTCCCCCTCTCTCTCTCCTCTCCCTTCCTCCCCCTTCCCACACACAAGGACGAGACACGCGTCGAGATGATGGACCACCAGGTGTATCCCTCCTAGTACGGAATGTATCATCAGAAATATCACCCCAGGACCTACAACAGGCATTTGGACGTATTGGTGATGTGCGCGATGTATACATTCCCCGTGATTATCACAGTCAACAGCCAAAGGGGTTTGCATTCATTGAGTATGCCACACCTGAAATGGCAAGGGAGGCACGTGAAGAGATGAATAAGTTCTTAATGAAAGGACGTGAATTGGAGGTGGTGTATGCTCAAGAGAAGAGAAAGACTCCTAATGAAATGAGGGGGAGGGTTGTGGATGGCAAGTTTGAGGCTGGTAATGGCGGTGGGCATGGCGGCGGCGGGAGGAGGGGAGGCAATGGGGGAGGTCGTGGTGGCAGAGGAGGTGGCGATGAGTTTCAGAGATCCTCGTCATTCGAACGGATGAAACGCCGAGAGCAGGAGGGGAAGAGCTACTTTCGACCTGAGGACCGTCGTGATTGATTAAGAGTATGATGGGCTGGGATTTCGGTGGAAGGAGGTTATTAGTATGCGTTATTGTTTAATCATTTGGCTTTCGCATGATTCTGCTCACTGTGAAGACGAAGACATTGAATCAACAACGAAGGCTGCTCCATGTGGACGATTATAGGGATTGAACGAGTTAAGTCGACGAAGATAGTATTATTTATTTGAGTGCAAGAACCAAGAAGGAAGACAGCAAGTATTTAGGCCTTTGGTTGAGCACGTGTTCGTATATTTATTTGAGCTGAACCAAGAGGAAACTTGAGCAAAGTGTGGATATCCAGTCCTGGAAGTTTGAAATGTATCCCCTTGGTGTCAAGTATATATCAAGAAAGAATAACATATTTGTTTACCTTAGTTTTTGAAGCTCTTGCAAGTCCAAGTCGTGCTGGGACAAGCTCAAGTACGAAGGATCAAGTCAAGTGGATCAATCGTCTATTATTTAGTTTTCTTGACAGGCTACCTGTTCGTCCCCGATTTTGGCTTGGCCGATGGCCCGAGTCGTTGCCACGCTTCAGCCTGAATCATCCCCAAGCAATCCTTGAGCCTGAGAGAAGTGCATTTGCTTCCGAAGCTCACTAGGAGGGACTTTTGCTGTTTCCGAGTGCGGCTTGGCCATGGCTCGATCTTAACCCCAAGCATCCTCAAGCCTGAGAAATTAAACTTTCTCTCCCCCAAACCACTTCTCGCTGACCGAGTTATTTTACTTAACAATCAACCAAAAGAACTCCTGAACATATGAAGGCTAGGTATGATATTGACAGTTACAATGGCGAAGTGGACATTGGTACCGTCCCCGTCTAGGCAATGATGATGTCCAGCTATTGATTATACATTATAATGGCTGGCCTCACCATTGGGATGAGTGGATATGTTCGGATTCCTTACGAATACGTCCATTTCGTATCTGAACTCGTCATTGTGTCGCTACTGGGAGCATCATCGTTAACCACCATTGACGTATCACTACAATAATGGTATTACCAATACCAACCTAGCTTGTCCGACGCGATGTTCTGTGGGCGAGATCGTGGTGCACTCGCAGTATGACGGAATTATAATGCCAGTCGAGTTGGCTAGAATCACACAGGGTGACGCGCAGCGTCCTCGGTAGTTTGCTGCTACAACTTGCAGCTGCAGTCCATGGCGAATCGGGTCGCGTTTGATGTCAGTAGTAGAACCAAGATCAACAACCTCGATCGTCAACACTCAACAATATCTTCCATTGCTATCCTACTTCGAGGAGGTGGTCGTGATAATGCTGTCAACGTCATTAGGACCAAACTTAACTCTCAAGGATAGCACTTGGATCAATCATACAACATGTCTCTACAATCCACCACTCCGTGCGATGGCACTATTAGCAATCGTATTTGGATAATCCTACTTTGGTTCTATTATTGATATGATAATGCGATGAGTCTACATACATTTACCTCAATATTGATCTAATATGAGAAGCTAATTTATAGTGTCAGATAAAGAAATTGACATAGTTCGCTAGAGTATAAAAAGCAGTAAGAAAAATACTTTTGGTAAAGATGATTCTTTATTATCGGGGTGTTGATAATATTTCTACCATTGTGATGAAATAAGATGCAGTAGTCTCGATAAATTCATGATCTCACTCTGATGAGATTTTTACATTTCCCATCCTCTCCTATCGTTAGCTATTATATAATGTGGTCGTGTGTTGGAAGGCAAGTTCTTCTTCTTCTTGATGTCTGTATGATGATCAAACGAAACCTCACGCAATGAAGGTCATAGGAGAACTACTTCTCAATCTTGGAGGAGCAGTAGACGATGCACTTCCTCTCCACATCATCACTCAGACCCATCGCCATGGCGCTCTCCTCCCAGGATGTCTTCACCCCACCCGAGTTGCCAATCCTTGACTTCTTGGGACTGCACATCTTGATCCACTCGGGGATGTATTCACAGTTTCGGACATGAGACATATGAAAACGAACATTAGCACGGTAGAGCGTACTAATGCTCTGAGGTGACACAGTGCTCTGATATGCACGTTCATCTACCGGAAGATGGGCACAATACTTACACTGGAAGAAGACCTTACCAGACATGGTCCGACGCACGTCAAGGACATGTTCACGTACGATCATGTGCACGGGGTTGATCCGACCATCGTCCATGATTGGGTCGTGTATTGTCTTGAGTACAAAAGATTCGTCGACGGGATCGTTCTTGAAGGGTGAAGATGATGTTGGAACATCTACTGTCTTCGTATCAAGAGCGGCTGAGGAAGAAGGCGTACCAACAGTCGTCGTCTTTGCCTTCTTTGCCACAAGATGCTCGTCAAGGGGTGGAACACTCAAGTGAAGGATAGGACAGTGTTTGTTGTCAAACTTCGCGAATGAGTCACCGTCCAAATACAATGATGGTGCATACTGAGTTGGCTCGTCTTCGTCAGCTTTGCGCTTCTTCATCGTCGAATGAGTACTGCTACCAACCATGTTGTTGTCAGGAGACACTGTTCGTACAGTGGTAAAGCTTACGAGAGGTGTTTCGACAATTTCGTTGTCGTTGGCAAGTCCGAACTTGGTGGCGATCATCGTAGCTCCGACTGTGTATTCTCGTCCAAGAATGGGAGTATCATAGGAGTCGATCAAGGAGTCGATCATTGCATCAGAGATGTCTTTCTGCTGCTCGGACCTTGCTGTCGTAATCGTCGGTTCTCCGGTCGTCGTCGAATGAGGAGTCAACGAAAAAGGAGCATGGGAGAGGGTATCTGTAGTATTGAGAATACCACACAAAAGGTTCATGAACCGATCGTCATGGCACAACTTGACCACGGAGGCGTTGGGAACACGGCCCATGTCGTTTAGGGCTGTCATGGCCTTCAAGGCTCGCGTGGCATCACTTTCAAGGAGAGAGGAAGTATTTGGCAAGAGGCGATGATATTCCACAAAGACCCTTGAGGTAGGAGGTGTGGCCATTTGATGGTGCATGAGAGTCGAGGGTGGAGAGATTTTTATGTGAGGGGAGCTGATGTTTTGAATCGCTTCTTTGGCATTCCCATTCGAGTATGTAGCGATGTGTGTGTCGCTCGGACTCATCTTTCTGTCGGGGGGGACAGGTCTCGCGTTAAGTGAATCCCTTGTAGGGAATTGAGACGTGTTGTGAATCGGGGATTCTCAAACGTTGAGACAAATGAGTGGAGGGGGAAGCGACGCCACGGAGAGTCACGTCCGCCATCCGGAATGAGTACGTCACAGGATAGTATTCGTCTTTCCCAATGAATTTCTAAAGTAAATCAAGCGAACGAATCTCGGTGGAAAAAGAGATCGGATCTTCAAAAACTTTCCTAGCCACTTATTGAGAAGGAGAAATTAATGTCATTCAAATTTTGTTGATTGCTCGATGGAGTTCGCATCGATGGAGCGCTCTACGACTTGAACTCTCCGCGACCACAGATTATGTATTTGACATCGGCCTTTAAAAGACGCTAAATTTGAATCAAAGCTCCTCGTCACTTGACCATGAGCTCCTTAGCCATCGCCGCCCCTCCGCCTCCGCTACTCGAATGCAATGTCGCAGACATTGGCCCCAACATCAACGAGGAAGATGGTGGACCACTTCTCGCCCAGCCGCCAGCTGTTGTCATCCATCCTTCCAACAACAATCGTCGTACGATCGAGGAAGCTCAGGTGGCATGTGACGAACTCATTGGTGCCTTATCTAACCTTGACATGGGAGCTGATGATGACACGGCTGCAGCTCCACTTCTAGATCCACCAGCTCATCGTGCCATCGTCATTCACAAGGAGGACGATGAAGTCGAGGCTGTTGAAGATGAGGCTCTGGCATTGGTCGATGGTGACACGTGGCCCGAGGACAACAACGTCATCGTCCGTCCCGAACCCGAACGAAACGTTGTCGTTCGTCGTGCTGTCGTCCAGCCTGCTCTCCGCCCATTCCGTGATTTCGCTAATCTACGACAACGACATGATCACCCTGGTCCACCTCTACATTTAACCTTACTTGGGACCAAGCGTACCTCGGAGCGTTACATGGCTCGTACAAGGTGCTTCCGGCTCGCACCCAGGGCGATGCCTTTCGAGGGGAGTGATAATGAATGGGGTTCTCCCGCGTTCCCCGTCCTCGATGCTGGGGACAGTGACAACACGTCCTCGAGCTCGACTGAAGATGAAGAATAAGCTCCTTGGCCCGTAAACAGTACGACGTACCGACATTGTTCTTACCTTATGAGAGGAGAATGACGACGTCTCCATCATTACCACTTCCAACTCTTTATTCAATTTGATCAATTACTTTGCCTTGGGTGCTCTACTCATTACCTTACTACGAACACTAGGCTTAATACTTAATTAACATGAAAGTTACTTATGAAATGATTATTATTTATCTTTATTAACCATAGAACACACAGAATATTAACATCTACGATATGGGAAAACTAATAATATAATCTAATAGCCAACTATTTTACCTAATATAGGAATCACGAAATGCTTGCTTGGTCTCTTGCTGCCTTCTTTGCATCAAGCCACAATTTCATCTTCGCCTTTAGCTCTACCGCAGGAGCAACATCATCAATACTGAGCGTCTTTCTGTTGAAAGGATCGGTGTCATTATTCAGAAGATGGTGGGTAATAGTCCTGCGGTCAACAATGTTGTTACTGGTCGGTAATAAAACAGGATCCGTCATGAATTCCTGCATGAGAGGATCTAGAAACTCGTCCGGTGCATCTTCGTATAAATCTTCGTCGCTCATCAATGTCTTAGACGCAACCTCAACCTTGGAGGCAAGGAGGTCGAATAGATCCATGCTCTCTCCCGACAGCAAACCCAACTTTCTACAAGTTTTCACTGATTTACTCATTAGATCAGGGGTGTAATAACCACTCCTTGCACACTCTACCTGAAATACATTAGCGGCAGCAAATGACGAAAATACAACACAGAGGTCTTGAAGCATTTCTTTCGGACGAAAGTTGTATACCTCTGGATTATCAACCTTCAAATCGAGGCCCCTCGAGCCGACCAATTTGTTTAGCACATGCAAAAGCATGTTTGCAAGGCGAGGGCACATGTCGGGCAGGAGAAACATGTCTCGAATATCCTTGTCGGTATTGAGAAAACCCAACATCTTCATTACAGAATTACAAAGTGGTAGAGCGTGTTTCACCTGCCGCTCATTGTTCTCATGACGTGAGGTGATTGTCTCCCTTTCTTCCTCGCTAAGAGCAGCCCACTCCTGTGGATTGGCCATTTGTATTTGGACGGTGCGAATAGAGGGCAATGTCTCCATGACACTGGCAAACTTATCATTCATTTCGTTGACAATACCATTGGCAAATGTGATGAAGCTATTTTTGTCCTCAGTGATACCCTTGAAAGCATTTTTGTGCTCAGGACTTGACCACAAAAAATTCAGCAATGCCGCAATTTTTGCCCTGTGGTCATTCTTCTCATAATATCCAGTGTTTTCAACCTCCCCATACAAGAGAAGCAAAGAGGGTGCCAGTGTTTCCTTCGACATGGGATCGGATGTAAGGTACGGCTGACCCCCCGCTAGAGGATCACACTGTATAGAGTCTGGAACCTCACTGCGATTATCGGAATTTCCCGGCAGAAAGATATCATGAAGTACATCCCCTAGCTTCGCTCGAAGGTTGTAATTCCGAACAAGCTTGAAAATGCATAAAAGGATAGTTTGTCAGAGATTTCTCCTTAAGAGGCTAACGAAACATAAACATTCGATTTTGACTCACGTGCGAATACTGTTTTGACAGCAATGTCACAGTTAATCTGAAGATGTTCCCGAAGTCCAGACCTGACAGCATTTTCCCTGCGAAGTTTGAAGCGTAGACAAGGACCGAACACATGTCGTCGACAATGTGTTCTGGCATCGTCTTTAGCTGATCCTTGTTCATTTGTAGGAGTATCCCCGCAGCCATGTTGTAGAATCGGGATACGTCGGCAATGTACGCCTCCGACATCATTACTACTTCCTTACTGTATTGAAATTGCAAGATACGGTCGAATCGAGGGTCATTCCGATGGTCGCCATTCTGTCCTCGTATTGTGTGGTAATTGTGTGAGACTTGGCGACTAATGTTCTCGTACATATCTCCCCCAGGCACGACACTAAGTGCCAGTGATCGCGTGCAGAAGAAGAAGCACAGAGGAACAAAGCTGTTCTTGGGACTGTAGGTGGTCACTCCATTGTTGGTAACGTTCTCACCAAGACGGGGTAACGCGCTATCCCCTGCCAGATCGTAGATCCCACCGTGACTTTCTGGAGAACAGACGAAGCCAGGGTCGACCAATGCAGCCTTTTTGGCATCGTTGACGAAAGGCTCACATAATTTTAGCATAACAACGGATAGGTTCACCAAAAGTTCCTCGCTGCAAACTTTAGTTCTATCAGGACGCGTCGCGTCTGCATTGACATTCACAAGTAACGCATCGATAAGCCATTGAATCACTTGCTTCCGTGATTCCTCTCCGGTAACGACTAGCTGCTTTACTAAATCGTTACATTTGGCCTGGTACCCCTCCAACTGCCTTCGAAAGCCATTTGTGATATTCGACACATCTCTCCTTGATCGTGTCGCAGCATTCGAGAAGGACGGTGCAACTGTGTCATGTGGAAAGCCAAGACGCAATACCAGACCTAGGACCGTGTCCTTCTCAAGAGCGGGTCCAGAACGTCGAAGATACCCTCCCCCTAGATTTGACCTACCCTCTCCCCTCATCTGCATCATAATACGCATCATCGTCATTTGCTGGTCGGACATACTTTCGACACGCTCATTCGCCGCGGGTGACGATGCAGGCGGGAGTAAGAACGATGACAGATTTGCAAGCGCCACAACCGCTCGCTTATTCGTGCACAGTTCACGCAATGCCGAGACGAGAGTCAATCCACTTCCACCCACACCTCCGTCAACGACAATGCCCTCATCCATAAGTGAGGTGCATCTGGCCAACGATACAGTAATAGTCTTGACAACATCACCAATCACAGATGCAAATTCGTCACTGCCTTGGGAATATATTTCCTCACAAACGCAGTGATAGAAGGATGTATTCTTCCCAAGTGCATCAAATGTAATAGATGCTGTCAAGTCCATCGATGCGGCCGATAGACATTTGGCTAGTTGGAGTGTGGCATCCGCCCCCAGTTCGAATAGATCCGGTACCATTAGTGACGATGCAGCGTAGCTCACGACCTGACTTTTAATCTGTTCCAAAATTTCACACATTTCTCCCTCTCCCGAGTCCTTAAACTTGGCACTGCCCATCCCCTGTTTTAATTCACGAATTTCCTCTCCAGCACGACGATGACACCCGCCGAGGTAGGCTATTAAACCAAGTGAGGTTTGGGGTGGCATTGTTGATGCGAGTTCACGTGAATTTGGTGACAATGACAGTCGAGCGGTTAGTAGTTCTGCCACATGCCTAGAGGCAATGCCCGACGGACAACGCACTACATCAGCCGCATCAAAGTCATCATCGAGTGTTAGCTTGACACAGCTGTGTGCACTGCTACCACCCCCGATAGTAGTAGCGTCATCGGTACCAAAGGTAACGTGTAGAATTCGTCGGATGAGTAATGCCTTACGTCGACGGTGTTTCGCGAGTGGATCCACGGGCACTACTGGAGGTGAAATGGCAGCTGCTGGAGACTTTGTAACCGTCGTGGGTGCCACACCGACCGGAGAGGTCTTACGTTTCGAAGAAGCAGTAGATGACGATGATTGTGGACTGTTGTCATCGACGTCCATTGGACGAGTGTCACCAACACCGTCGACGTCCATGCCTTCAGCAGTATCATCCGATTTTGGAGCACTGCTCCTACTCGTCGTTTCCAACGCCGCGAGCCTTGCCATACGCTTGGCCCGCAATTCATCCTCAGAGGGTCCCTCCACCGGCGGGAGATCGTCATCATTGGAGGCACCGGCACCGCCCCCGAGGGCCCAGTCTGCGATGCTACGAAGGCCGCTCATCTCATGGAGTTCGGTGAGAGTGGTTGGCGGGAGATGGTCGGCGCCTCCCCATCCTCGAATTGCTGAAATCCCGTTTGAGCATGTAAGTAATGGTTCGGCGTGCGTGGCCTATTAGACCGGCTGGAAGTAATGTAGATGGGGGGGGGGGGGCGACGCAATTGTCTCATTTTCCCTCTCCACTCTTGTCGATGGCCATTTCAGTTTCGTTATTATTCTTGTTCATCTGATTCTCATTCTTTTTAGCTCCTTGCTCATTGTAAATCAGAGGATTACAACTGTCATATATTTATTAATCTAATTAAGAATACTATGAGCCAATACGACTCACGATCGGTCATCGAGGCTGCCGAGTCGAAACTACGTGAGGGTCCGAATAATGTATCGGCCGCCCAGGCCATATATCAAAATGCAATACTCGATTGGGTCGATGATGTTACCATGGGTAACATGGAAAGTGATACTGCCAATGCCGCACGGGAAGAGATTGTTAAACTTTGGTTGGGATATGCGAATCTTAATCGTAGATCAAATTTGGTGAGTGGGGTGTAATTGTTTGTTCCATTTGTGACTACGATATTTTCTATTTTTTGTTATTGGAATGGTGGATCTCGTCTGCCGTCGGCGATGATGGGGGAGGGAGAGGGCGGGGGAAATAAACAGAAATGCGTGAGAGAAGAGGGTGGGTTGACGAATGGCACAGTAGGTTGCGTTCGTCGTGGACTAGCTGTGGGCACTCTTCTATCAGGTGTATTCAACAACTATTACACGTCACCTTCATCGATGCGAGTGAATTCTGCTCTCCACCAACCTTACAAGATACTTTAGTGCAGCAATCCAATGTCAGCAATGTCTCTACTCTCGCCTATCCCTGAACCCCATGTTGAGGAGGAGATAAGAAGCGCATATTGGAGTGAGGGGGGACAGTTGATCATCTTAAATGATTCCATGTTCTCTCCGCACCGTGACTAGAGATAATAGTAGATCATAGATCTTTTGATTTAGTTTACTGAGTTCCAAACCACTTCTTCGGTTGAAAGGGGACCCGTTATCACCCCTTGAAACGAACAATCTCTTATGCCTCATCTCACCATTGTCTCTCCAATCTCGTTTTCTCTAACAGAATAAATCCGCGACGGAGGTGTACGAACAAGCGACCAACTGTCCAGTGGCAGGGGGCACTGGTGAAATTTGGTCAGAGTACGCCAAGTTTCTGGAAGAAAGGGAGAGACCTAAGACTGCGAGGAATCTTTATCTCCGTGCACTTGTTGGGGAGGACGGTGGCCCACCACGTGTAACCCACACTCCCGACCAGAATATGCTCTGGGATGGATTCCTTAGCATGATGCGATCACTGAAGAAGAATCCTGATCTGACGTTGGATGAATTGAAGGGTGCAGCGAGGAAGGATGGAAACGCTGCTGTCGCTGATCGGATAGGTTCGACGACGCCGACCCCGGATCGGATGGTATCATCACCCACCGTGGACGGAACGACGCAATACGATGCAGGGGATGGATCAAGGCCTGTCAAGCGTTCGAGGTGGGATGCATCTTCTTCTGCCGCGGTGGCTCCTCCCGTAATCACGGAGATGATGAGCGCGGGGAGCATAGACACCACCGCTGGAGTAATACTTACAGCATCGAGGAACATGCCCCCCGAAATAGAAATGCTGTGGCTCGCATGCGATGGAGGCTCGATACCATCAAGGCCAGAACCGGCCCTATTTTCGGCATCTCCACCAAAGCTTGGTGATCCATCAGGTAAAGACCTTGTTGGAAACGAGGCAGCATTAAGAATTCTGCAAATACTAACAGCAACAACCCATGACGGGAAGAGCCTTGGCTCAGCCGTACTCGACTTGTGCCACGCCTGCTGGATGATGACGGCCATCAAAGAAGAAGAGGCTACAAGAGCACAAGAGTCGATAGAAAAGAAAATACTTGCTGGTAGAGAAGCACTGGAGGCTGATCTTGACACGAGAGCGTCGGTTGCAGGTTCTGCCATCGCGGCAGTTCGGCAGGCCAACGAAAGAGAAAGGAGTGTATTTGATACGCATTGTGATGCTCAACGAAACCAGATACTTGCTTCAATTGCCTGGGAATTCCGAAAGTTACTGTACACGCAGCAAATCATCCTAACGAATGCTAACATCCCTGGATTTGATGGACCGACAGTTGACTTTGCTGTCATAGCCTTACAATCGAAGATGTGCAGCGTATTGCATTCAGCCTTTTTCCTTCGGGCCAGAGTTGGTGAAGCATCCCACGCCATCATGCTGAACAAACAGCTAGAGAGTCTCAAAAAGTTCATAAGCACAACAGTGAAAATCGAGACCATAGAGCAGAATCATGCCCCAATGCAGATGCAGCTTCAGCAGCAGCAGCAGCCTCAAATGATGTATCCGATGATTCCGATGGGAATGCCGCCAATATTTCAACAACCACCGTCAATGGTTTACGCTGGTCAACAACCGATGATGTACCAACCAATGCCAATGGACTTTCAGCAATTTCAACAAGGACATACTATTATGCATCCTCCACCACAACAGTTCTTTGGGCCAACTTAATCTCAGAGGTTAGGTAAATATGTTCTATTTTTAATGGAGACTACATATTTTTTTCAATCCTTCGACTTCACTTTCTTCTTCGGTGGTGCACTGACTCGGAAGAGTGCTTTGAACACATCATTGTCCATATTAGAATCAACTTTGAACTCGGTTAGTCGTTTGTTCTCTGTTACTGCAGGAAGGAGCAGGGTGCCACCTGTAGTCCCAATTCTATTATGCATCAAATCCACAGCTACAAGCGATGGATGCTTCATTAGAAAGATGGCAAATGATTCGAGAGTCTTAAAGTCATCATCTGTCTGTCCAATAGAATTTTCGGCCAAGCGTAATGTCTTAAGGCTTGTATTTTCATCCATCCCTTCGCTCAACATGTCACGCAAGCCTATACATCCTAGTTTATTACTCGACAGATCTAGAGCTATCAATGCTGTCTTCTTGAAGTGCAGCATCTCACCCACAGCCTTCCCACCATGTTCATCGATGCTGCAATGCCTTACAGACAGTCTCTTGAGAGTTGAATTTGTTCTTAGGCCTTTACACAGGGCATTCATTCCATTCGAGCCTAATGGATTGAAGTCAAGTACGAGAGCAGCCAAGGTCTTGTTCATTCCTACACAAAGAGAGCGCCCTATTGCAAGTGCACCGTCACGACCAATGCCGTTGTTAACTAGTTCCAAATATTCAAGCTGCCACTCAGGCGGAGGAGGAGCAGACCCGTCATCTGATGCAATATTATTTACTAACAGCTTTTTTGCCGTCGCTGACAGCAAGGTACCAATCGCAGCAGCCCCAGGATCCTTTAACTGAGAGCTGATTCTAATGTCTTTTACGGCAGTAAACGGCTGTGCGATGATGGCATTAACCAGGGCTCGGACTCCACCAGACCCAAGACAATCACCATTTCCTGGTGTGACGACTATAATCTGCTTCCCTCGATTAGGATTGGCTTCATTCGTCAATGCAGCCTTGACTGGACCAAATTGTTCAATGCCAATTGCCGCACATTCTTTGATATAATTCTTGTACAATAGTCCAACATCCACACCCTCTGTTGAAGTTTTTTTGTCCTTCGTCGGCATATCAAGATGCAAACTCTCTTCTGCTTTGAGGAGGATATCGCGCAGCAAAGAATAATCCTTGATTTTATTGCACCCGGAATAATGAAGAACGAGAAGAGCCTGACAAGGATTTGCTCTCTTTCGTTCCCCCGAGGCTAATGTTGGAGTTTACAAAGGGAGAATACCGAACGAAGTATCACAAGACTATCAGAATGGAAAGATATTTTACAGCAGAAAAAACAACATGTGGTGCACGGGCAATCCATAATACTCTCGTGAACAATCACAGTGAACTGAGTCAAGCTTCCGACAAAGTCTTATTAAGTATTATAGCGAAACTTTACTCACATTATCGCACGACACAAGGAAGTAATTTGTTGGACATTGAAGGAGATCCTGAACAGCGGCTGACAAACTGTGGATGCACGTGATGATAAGAATGATATAAAATGTCAAGGTATGAGAGTAAACGTGAAAATAGAGAGAGGGACTCTGACTCTCAGTCCTATACATCATGTGTTGAATATGAATTGTGGGAAGAACAAACAAGACTTGAAGCAAAAGTAAGAGAGAGAGAGAGAGGGAGAGTGAAGAAAAGTGAATTTATCGGTTATTACTTGTGGTGATGTAGTGTACTGCTTAGGTACGACGATATAGCAAAACGACATCAGATCACCTGCTCCTATCCGATTCAAACAGCTGGACCCAACCAACCACAAACAAAAGCCAACAAAATGAGAGTCAATCAAAGTAATGTTTGGTATGCGTCCACGTTTCGCTGAGTGCAAGCTTTGTGAACATTTGAGACACGCGTTGAACCTCGTCATCAGTGTAATACTCTCTATAGCTTTTGCCCGTTTCAAACAGGGGAGGCTCATGTATCTCATCTTGCTCCAGGAAGTCGAGCAGCTTGTTCTTCGTTTGGTTGAAGTTGGTCGTGTAATTCTCATAGTGTAGGATCAGCGATGGGATGCGAAGATTCCAGTTTGTGATGAATGCAAGGTTGTGCCACTGAATATACATGAAGAAATCTGCGTGGCTGTGAATGACAGGATGAAGACAACATCATGTTGTGTGAGACGTGGGTATCAATTTAACATGAATAAGAAACTGCCCACAAGAAGATGATGTCAATGTCAATCTCTACTCTCACTCACCAAGGTATATCTTTCACATCGTCAAATACATCGGCGTAGAATTTTGAGGCTTTCTCTTCATGGTAGAAATCGTCGCCCCAATCTTTGCACAGAGCTCGAAACCCTTCCTTGGACCGTGGGTACTTGGCAAGTTTCTCTGTCTCGTTCCTACGCTTCAAACGATTCAATGTAAGGTGGAATCGCGATATAATATTGTCGAAAGGGTCCCTAATAAGATGAACAGCACCTGCCACCAAGTCTGTGCTGTATCTGTCCATCACCTCTCTCCTCTCACCCGATAAAGCATCTTTGGTAATGTGGTATCCCTCCACACATCGTCGTGAGAAGATCTGATGATTCTCGATATATCCCACCGGACCACACACATCGCAGCGACTGCCACAGTGTGTCTTGGTCAGGAGATAGCCCCGTTTTGGACGAGACTCAACGTCCATTGGTGTAGTCCAGAATGGACCTCCAGGGCTGTCTTTGAATACAGCCTCACTTGTTCCGTCCTTCCTCACATGTTCCCTACCATAATTCGTAGCCGTATCCTTCCCCGTGACTGTCCTTACAAGGAAAGATGTGTACGATGTTCCCGAATTCTATATAGATCGATGAAGGAAGGAAGACGAAGAGTGTTGGAAGTGAGCAGTTGAGGGGAATCAATTGTTCCATCAATATTATAAATAAACCACGAGCTATTCATTACTCGCCGGGAAAGACATGAGCCAAACGATGGGAAGCGAAACATTGGCCACCACCGCATGCTTTCGAATAGGACGAATGATATCATCCGGATACTCATCATCCTCCATATCATAGTTGACGTGTCGTCCATTCTTTTGTTGAGTTGTGCAACCAGGAATCATCCGAGCGCCGAGGATGTCAGTCCACGATCGACCAATCAAAATCCCGGTTCCAATGAAGAGGACGAGGCAGCATGGTATCTTCAACCACCGGGACGATGATAATACCACCACCCCAGAAGCTTTCGGCGTGTTGAGCAGCGTATAGCCACGTGGTGAGGAGCCGCTGCTCATGGTCGTCTTCTCTGCTCGTCTTCTCTGAGTGCTCGAAGAAGTCCCGGCGCGACTGAACTTTCCCGGGGGCGCGCTCGTTCGTATCGTTTGGCCCTGACCTAACGATGTCGTCCGCCGCCGCACCCTCGTTTGGCACAGTCCTTGTAAATCGAAAGGCGAATGAGCGTCCCAAAGGTGAGTGCAGGTTCTATCGAAGGAGGGGAGGGCTTACTGATTTTATGTCGTCCTCCTCCGTATTTTTGTCCATCGTCATATTGTTCGCAATTCATCTGACAACAATGACGCTGCTCCACCAATCGTCATTGCACAGAGTGGGAAATCCAGCTCCGTCCAATCTGCCAGAAAGTACGCGTTGTCGAAAATCTATTAGGTGGTCCACACCTCGTGGTTACTGGCAGTCCCAGCGTCGCGGTAAGAATCTACAACGCAGATGATGCCCAACGGTATGAAGGAATTATTGCTTCCGGCAAATTGAACGATGTTACCTCCGACGAGGATGACTTTGGCGTGGACGGACTGCGTAATTTCAGGAACAAGTATGAGCATTCTGTTGTAATTTTCGTTCTCCCCACGAGTCAGCAGCAACGTGATCAACTGGGTCGACGTGACTCCTTTGTTAATACTGCACAGAGAGATCTTATGTCGCATGACGATGATAAAGCAGCAGTATCGGACCAGGAAAATTATGACAGGCAAAAGAAGAAACATACATCTAGAACCGTCATTGTCAACGATACTTCACAAGCATTGTCAACGATTGATTCCGTGGTTCGATCCCTTCTACCAGAGAAACGGACTAAGAGGAAACAGTATTTTGAACAGGTTGGTAAGCAAAGCTTTCTCCCGGGGGGTGGTGCAACACAGGAAGTTATCGCGAATCACGTGTCGAAAACGTTCCACGAGTGGGCAGCACGGTTCGAGATGCCGGATGGAGATTCAAATGTTGTCTTGAGTGTACTAGGGTCACTCGGCAAAGTCACTACTGCAGACCGACGCATGTTGGATGACGTTCCCATTCGCAATGCATCAAAAGACCTAATATTGAATTTCTTCGGAGACAAGACCGAAGAAGTGGAGATGGCAGTGGCGCAATCGGAACAATGTGATTTCATTGACGACATTGATGATTCGGAGCTGCGTGGATGTCCTGATCCCTCAACTATCAATACAAATGTCGAACAACAGACGCCTTTTCCCTATCGTTACAATAATTACATGCACCACAACCCGCCCTTCGCTTTCACCCCCATGGTGCCTCCCCAACAATTCGGACATCATTCGACCACCTCGTCAATAATTCCAGATTCGTTCTCAGTACAGCAGGGCCGGCAATTTTCTCACACCCGACAGATGTTATCCGACAGTGGCTACCAACCAGCCGTTCATCATAATGCTCATCGACGACCTCCACCAAGAACTCGTCATCTACCTCCATCAGAAACTCGGGAGGGATACTCCGTGATAGAAGGATGGGGGAGAGGTTATCCACAACAATTCATGTGATGAGAGACCCAGCAAAATATATATGTCGCAGCGAAATATTCAATTAGTCAGGTAGCCTAGAATTTGCATATTTAGTAACAATTACATACTCTAATTATATTCGATTGTATCACTCAAGTACTCTTCTAATTTCTTCTTTAATTAATATTTTTCTAATGTTGACGTCTTTTCAACACACTGTCCGAATTGACGACATCGAGTTTTTTTGATAGCATTAAATAATCTACTTGTATCCAACGGCTTGACTCGCGGGACGGGCAGGCGAGTCCACCATCATTGTAGTTACCAGACGCCCAGGACTTTGAGAATCCTCAATCATTGATTCGACATGTTGTTGGTGTCCCCCCGTCATCTCTCTATTGTTATCCTCGTCCAAGCCTAATGACATGTAGGACTCCTGACTTTCATGTTGTTCTTTACTATCACTGTCCGAGAAATAGCTCTTCATTGTATTATTGTTGATTGGGGGTGCAATCATCAGTGGAGACGCAGCAAGTGAATCCCTACTCCTTCTAATAACATCAGTGGCCCACCATTCTCGACGTCGTCCAGGTAAACCAATAAGAAAATCTAACAATTCCTGTAATGTACTAACTGGTGTCCATGTATTACAAACAGAAGTTGCCGAATCAATGTCTAAATGTTGTTTATTGTTGTTTGACGACGATAAGCCACTACCAATCTGTGGACGTGTATTATGACTATGTAACTCAGTGGGCGGTAGTAGATTAATTAGCACTTGTTCGGGTGCGGGTGGTTCCAAATAATGACTTTGCATTACCGAGGATGCTACCATTGCGGCGGATAGACTGCTATTATGTCGTGCTAGATTGATATTATTCCCAAGGAAGGCAAAGTTCTCGTTGTTTGTAATGTATTCTCTATTAACGTGAGTGATTGTGGGTGGTATATGGGGATACATTCTAGGGATATGAATGAGGAATGTCCACCGTTCAGGTGGGAGAGGGGACGACGTGGCGGTAGTTGGTCGCGCAGCATGAGTAGTATTGTTGTTGTCATTGTTGTGAGAATCAGTAGGTGTTGAAGTCGTGGAGGACTGATGTAGGCAGGTAAGACGTAGCTTCAAGGGGTCGACGGGATCTCGTACAAGTCGTGCATGATGGCTGTATAACTCAACGTGTGCTCGAATTCCTCTCCGGTCCAAGGAGGACCTTGGTGAATTCTCATTTCGATCACCATCGCCCTGAATGTGATTTGCCGTGGACGTCCATCGCTTGGATAATATCAAGCTCTCAATGTCTCTGTCTAGACATATTTCTCCCGGGGACGTCGATATCTTCACGCGCTTTAAGGACAACCCGATAGAATTATAGTCTCCGGATGATGAGCGTTTCATTGTTGCTGTTACATCATCATCATCATCTCTTCGTTCTTTCGTGTGTCGCGAAGCTCCCGCTTCCCGCTTCGTGTTGGAGACGAGAGCAAAAATGGATGAGATTTTTTATGCCACGATGAAAACAATGGCCGGCATTAAGCGTAAATCAGAAATAGCAGCCGATGGTGGAACGGGATACGGTGGTCGTCCCGATGATACAAAGAAACTCCTAACGGGCAGGAAGAAGGCCGAGAAGGCTAGTGCTAAAGATGATAAGGCCAACGTAGGATATCTTAGACAAATGCATTCGTGGTTACAGGAAAATGCGATTGAATGGCAATCTGGTTTAGATGAGGATGGTAGGAAGGAACTGTCGAAGATATTAGCCGATACATTCCGTAATCAGGTTCCCACTGACTGGGATCAACGTAAAGATTTGTACAATATTGCCTTGGAGGTTTGTCGTACACTCACCACCATGCCATCGTTGGGGGGGACGATATTTGGACAAAAGGATGAACCTGACGCGGTACTGTACTGGCTATTGGATTTTAGACAACAAGCCAAAGATATATTGAATCGACATTTAGAATCGGGATGGACAGCCGAGGATGAAAGAGATGTTTCGTTGGCAACACTAGTAGACGATGTAGCAAATGCTGCACTAGAAATGTCAAAGCGATGCGGCGCATCCAAGCCAGTGGCGGACCTATCAGTGATATCATTGAGTGAGCGTTATCAAACGAAGCTGGGGCCGTTACGATTTGATACCGTCGATTCGATGCAAACTGTGAGTTCATCATTGGAGGGGCACAGCATTTATGCCAGAACCCTTTAATCAATTTCTCATTCAAATTTTTGGTACCCTCAACTACACAGCACTACTTTCTCCAAAAGACTCCTACAGCACCAGTTACACTCGATACACGTCGTTTATTCAAGGAGTTGACATCATATAGGACTGCCCTACCCATCGAATATGGTAGCAGCTGCTTTTGTCGAGTAATATCAAGTCGATTGGATATGGTACGGATTATGATCACAGGACCGGACGAAACACCGTACGCCAATGGTTGCTTTTTCTTCGACATTATGATCCCTCCAACTTACCCCCAGGTGTCTCCCAAGGTGCAGTTTTTGACCACGGGAGGCGGAGCTGTTCGTTTCAACCCCAACCTATACAACTGTGGCAAAGTTTGTTTAAGTTTACTAGGAACTTGGGCGGGCCCTGGCTGGGTCTCTGGTCAATCGTCATTGCTGCAGGTTCTCATATCGATTCAATCGCTCATCCTTGTCCCAGACCCCTACTACAACGAACCAGCATGGGAGGTGTCGAGGGGAACTGAACGTGGTACTGCGCAGAGTAAAGCCTACAACAAGTCCATACGATCACATACTCTTTCCGTTGCTATTGAGTCACATCTTACATCCATTTTGGCCGATAAAAATCAATACGTTGAATTCGAGTCGGCAATGATTGCTCACTTCTTGGAGAAACGTTCTTTGATTCAAAAGGAGATATGGTCATGGGTAACAAGTGATGCGAAACTTGCACCTACCGTTGCCAAAATATCTTCTTTACTAGAACAATTGAGCAATCGAGAACGAGGTTTGGCACGTGCAAAGAAGGCGCCGAAACTGGTTGATCTTACAACTGAAATACAGGATATAAATTTCGCATCTATCCCAGCCGTGGCAAAGAAGCACGAGACAATCAATCTGTACGATTCAGATGAGGACGAAAATATCGACAACCAGACCAGAACACCGTCGTCTAACGGTCCTATAAAGTCAGAGGAAGTAATCGAGATAGACTGAAAGGGCGAGAAATAGGGAGAAAACATTGCATGTTCATCCTCCCAATTTGGTGACCCCAACATGTCAACCCTCAGAGTAGAATGACGACCATAAAATACATAGATTATGATTTTCACAATGAGATGCATATTTGTTGTTGCTGCATTATGAAAGTTCTATTGCAAAGTGTCTACATCATACCTCCGCCTGCAGCTCCGCCGCCTGACTGTTTTGACATGATGATTTGGTCAACCCTCAATACGGTCAATGCTGCATCTATCGCTAGCTTCAATGCTGAGGCCTTGGTCGTATACAGATCCAACACATCTGTCTGTTCAACGACACCCGAAGCACCGGTAACCCCCATAGCATCAATATCCACTCCCGCACTCTGTTTCCCACTAGCATGGGCGGCTCCCAACGCAGCTAGGACTACGGCTTGATCCAGCCCAGCGTTCTCGGCCAAAGTACGGGGCACGACCTCAAGAGCCTTACCAAATGCACGGATAGCATACTGATCCAGTCCAGGACATGTGTCAGCGAAGGTACGGATCTTCAATGCCATTTCCATCTCGGTAGCACCAGCACCCGGGACCAACTTTCCATCCTTACACGCTGTCTTGGCGGCGTGCACACCATCGTCGATTGCACGTTCAAGGTCAGCTAATACGGACGATGTCGATGCCCTAAGAACAATGGTAGACAATTTGCTCGTCTTCGACCCCTCACTCTGTGAGAATATCGTTACCGGTCTGCCCCCCACTTCCTTCTGATACACGCTATCACAATGTCCCATCTCATCTGGCGTTGGTGGACCTAGCCGGACCAATGCCGTAGCACCAGTAGCAACGCACAATCGTCGGAGTTCCCACTTACTCCCGATCTTCAGGCATAGCATGCCATATCGTTCAATGAAGTGTAATGCCATCTCTGACACGGTCCCCCCAGCAACACAAACCTTGACACCAGAGTCGGCAATGCTTTTTATAACCTCCTCCATCTTCTTCTCTTCGGAACGGTTGTAATTCTTGAGATCGTCGGCATTCTTCATCAGGACTGTGCCCTTAGCCTCGGTCGACGAAGCCTCGATACCACATCCAAAAACCACAATCTTTGAATCAGTTGCGGACGTCAAGGTCGTTTCGAGGCCACGAAGGGCAACGAAGCCATGTACGACATGAGATTGGGAAATATCCCCCCCTAGAATTTTGGCAACACGTACACTTTCAACAGAGAATGTTGCTGGTCCAGTAGTGGGCATGCATCCCAAACATGCCTCAGCAACGAGCGGAGCAAGCACGTCCTCGGACCCAAGTTGCTTCGCTGCCAATGCCGGTTTGACCACCCGTACAAGCTCCCCTGTTGCACGCCCATCAGTCATTGGTTGACAGAGGTTCGTCATTGGGGGGAGGAATTCATCCAATAGTTTATCCCCCGCCTTGGCATAGCCCGAGACTACATCACTGGGATGTAATCCCATCCGGAATAGATCGACCGTCTGTGCTAATAACTCACCCGCAAAGCTAACAACCAAGTTCGTACCATCCCCACATTCAAAGTCCTGTGCCTCGGCCGCAAGCTGCAGCATTCGTGCGGCGGGATGTTCAATTTCCAATGACTTGACAATAGTGGCGCAATCACTTGTTACTATAATCTTACCAAGATGATTAACAACGAGTTTGTTCATCCCATTCGGTCCCAGGGAGGTACGTGTGATGGTGGATATTTCATGACACGCCTCGACGTTGCGAAGTGTGGCACCCTCAAGACCGTCCAAGGCCCGATGACCCTTCTTGAGCATCCCACCGATGCCCGCGGCCTGGTTGTATGCCATTGATTGTGCCATGCTTCCTCTTAACTTATTGCAATGCCTCTGTGGTGAACTGTGGTAGGAGAGTGTGGGGAGGTCGAGGTGGAGCTCGGACTGTGTCACCCACACAAAAATACATTTTCATTTGAGCTGATCGGCAAGAGTTTGAGCTCGGTCCGCCCTAGTTTCGCTCGCTCACGATCGCTGGGATTTTCGCAACGCCGCTAAAATAGTTCTCCGCTGCGCATTTTTTGCTTTGTTGTACATGATCGCGGAGTTATCATCATCATCATCGGGGGAAGGAGGTGGACTGGGCACGATGAATGGGACATGGATACTCGACAAACGACGTGGATCACCATCAATGCGCGGCTACCTCGAAACTATGTGTGTTACCGAGCTCGCAATCGAGGCGCATGAGAAGGGTGAATCCGAACATGATACGATCAACATTATTGAATTTGACGATGATTACTTTAAGATCAAAAAGCTTAGTCGAGTAACGGATCTATATTTGGAATTAAAGTTGGGTGAGGAGTACCATCAAAAGCTTCCCGGTGACAGAATTAAGACGGTCTTGGCAACGAGTGATAATCCAGGGAGGAGCGTCAAGATTGTGAGTAGGATGCCCACGATGAATGGACTAGTAACAGTGGTTGACACGAAAATATTACAACGAGAGTCAAATATTCTGGTATTAATTCAAACGTTAGTAATACTGAATGAAAGTTCGGGGAAGGAGCATACGACTGTCCGTTACTTCATTCCGTTTGAAGGTGAAATTGGACCAGCGGCTGTTACGGCCAAGGGTGAACAAGATATTAAGCATCAAAAGTATCCCAAGATTAAAGTAGAGGAGGAGGATGAAGAATAGAGAAAGTTATCCTTGTTGGTCTTTCATGTTACATATTTTTCACGCACGTGCATATGAATATCCATATAATAAACTTAAAAATTCTTTTCTTTACAATAAGATTTTGTACTTCTCTTTACTTGGAACATGATGAACAATAATCGCTCCATCATAAGACAAGGTTGCATAAATCCAAGGGTCAGTGGCACTCCATGCTACGTCAGCAGTGACATCTGAGCATTCATGTCGTGTCACTCGAATGTCCTGGGAATTCGATTCATTCTTTGGTGATGACTCACCCTTATTTTCCTTATTGTCATTTTCAAACGATTCTTTCGAATGCATATAATCTTCATCTTCATCTTCTGCGTCGTCTGTATTCTTTATTTCGTCACCGTATCTGCTCCCCTGACTTAAATCACCATCGCCATCCTCGTCATCGCCGTCATGTAATTCAAGGAACGGGGCCGATGAACAGCTTGATATACGCCATAGATTGGCAATACCATCAGATCCACCAGATAAAACCAATTGGTCATGAAATGGATTGTAGACCGCACGTGTCGTCCAATGAGAGTGTCCTCCCCGAACTGCCTTGAGCAGTGGTGGTGGCAACAATGTTGATAGGAGTGTATTATCTTTTCCACTACCACTACTACTGCTACTCATCCTCAAATCCCAAAACTTGATAACACCGTCCATACCTGCCGTGAGAACAATATTCGACTGTGAATGATTGTGACATACATCAACAACACCATACCGATGTGCCGAGGGAATGATACTACTACTACTAGATGCAGATACGCGCATATCGTACGCAACTACATCAACACCAGACGTGGCCAAGATGTTGTGTGTATCATGTGGGTCCCATGAAACGCGTCGCGGCAATGACGTGTGCATGTTGGCTAGTTTACTACCAAATAATCGACCATTATTACTTTTCGTACTATTTTGCGATGATCCTGTCCCCGTAGACCATACCTCCTTAACATTGGCATCTGATAATGTTGATATATCCCAAAGTGATATAGGAGAGATATTTGCATCCCAACCAACAGTAATAAGATTTCCACTATTAGAAGAAGAAGATGTTTGTGCCAAATCAAACATTGCATCTCCGGATGAGTTCGACGGTCGTAGGAGAGGATTCCATACTATTTGTCCTACACGTTGTTCCCACCCAGTAGTAGTGGATATTGACTTTCCATGGGGGATGGTAGTGATTGGTTCCAACTTTGGTAAAGTCTGTGAGGTATCTAAATTGTCATCATATCCACCACCATCATTATCATCATCATTCATCGTTGTTATGTCGTCCGATAATAGTCGCCACAACGTGGTTTGGAATTGTGACAATTGGACATTCTTCCTTATAGATTCATCATCGCTTGTAGAATAAACAGCCCCACCTCCACAAGTCACGACCCATTCCGGCTTTGTCGGATGACATTCCATGGCCCATATTTCACCAGTGGGGTGTGGATATGATGATTTTTCGGTTAGTTCATGACTATCCTCGTGATATTGTAGGAGATGGATACGATTCTTATTACTGTTGGAACTGATTTCCTCCTCCTCCTCCTCCTCCTCCACGTTTATCA
>Ga0247833_1002086_pt1 | contig 30364 bp, 31 predicted proteins | sample LaCruzMarch2015__7_FD_187117 | JGI IMG/M metagenome (GOLD analysis project Ga0247833, IMG submission 187117) | Freshwater microbial communities from meromictic Lake La Cruz, Castile-La Mancha, Spain - LaCruzMarch2015_8m | ecosystem: Environmental > Aquatic > Freshwater > Lake | place: Spain... | reverse complement strand
CCAACTGAAGTACAATCTCTAATTTATTTATTTTACAGAGTTGTTTTGGGGCTAACTAAATGTAATATAGGTGGAATTAAATCCCAATATTTTTTTCCTATTGTTTTTTTTTTATTTTTTTTTTTAATTTCTATGAATGTTTCGGGCTTAATTCCTTATAGTTTAACAATAACAAGCCATATTATTGTTACTTTAAGTTTAGCATTATCTTTATATGGTGGGACTACTATTATTGCAGTTAGATCTTTTGGTAGTCGAATCCCTCTGCTTTTTTTACCGGAGGGTTCTAGTTTCTTACTTGGTTTTTTAATCATACCTATAGAAATTATTTCGTATATCTTTAGACCATTAAGTTTAGCCGTTCGGCTGTTTGCAAATATAATGTCAGGGCATTTTTTAATGAAAGTTATTGCGGGATTTTCTTATACTTTAATTGGTTGTTCTGGTATTCTTTTTATTTTAAATTACATGCCGCTGATGATATTATTCCCGATCTACTTATTAGAAACAATGATTGCTTTTATTCAATCTTTTGTTTTTAGTTTATTATTTTGTTTATACATTAATGATAGTATAAATTTACATTAAGATTTAAATGTTTGTTACTTTTATATATTTAATTAATTAGTGCAATAAAAGGATACCTTGGTATTAAATTTTTAGTCGTGTATTGCGAAAAAAAGACTTGAGTTTAAATTGAAGTCTTATAACTTTTGAATAAATTCTTTTTTAGAAAATTTTAATAAAAGCGAAGTAAAACATTTCAGTAGCTTTAAAAAAATTCAACCGAGATTACATTAGTAGTGGCGAGCGAATATGTATTTAGACTTTGTTGTTTTTAACTATAATTAACATAGAAGGTTTTAATCCTGTAAATTATATAGTTAAACTAACTTTAAACTTTTAAAACAAATTATGTTAAATTCGTTTTTAAAAGGATCTACCCTTAAGTCTTTATAATTTAATAACCGATAGTGAACAAGTACCGCGAGGGAAAGGTGAAAAAGAACTTTTTTAGATTTTTAAAAGAACTTGAAATTTATTGTATTTAATCTGTTAAAGCTTTACAGCAATAGCGTACCTTTTGCATAATGGATCAGTAAGTTTATATAATTAGCAAGTTTAATTTTATATAGTAGACATAGTTATTTCAAATTTTAAAAAATTAGAAAGTTATTTATATAATACCCGAAGCTGAGTGATCTAATCATGAGCAGATTGAAAGGAGAGTGGTAACACCTCTTGAAGGATTGAACCCGTGTCTGTTGAAAAAGATTGGGATGACTTGTGATTAGGGGTGAAAGGCTAATCAAACTCAGTGATAGCTGGTTTTCTGCGAAATATATTTTAGTATAGCCTTTAATAAATAAAATAGGGTAGAGCTCTTTTAAAATGCGGGGAAATTCACATTTTTACTAATTTTTAGAAAACTTCGAATATGTTTTAATTTTTTTATTGAGGAGTCAGACCATTAGCGCTAAGGTTTATGGTCGAAAGGGAAACAGCCCAGATTAACAAATAAGGTCTTCAATCGTAAGTTAAGTGAAAAGAGGTTAATTTATTTTTAACAAATATCAAGTTGGCTTGGAAGCAGCCACTCTTAAAGAATGGGCGTAACAGCTTATTAATCTAAATTTATTACCTCAACAATTTATAAAGACTAAATTTACAACCGAATTTTTAAATTTTGGTAGCAGAACGTTTAATATGTTGTGAAGAAAATCTAATTTTCTTGAAAAATCTTTTAAAAAAAGGATTGTAGATATTTAAAGTGATTATACTGGTATTAGTAGCTAGAAACAATGTTTAAATCATTGTCGTCGTAAATTCAAGGTTTCCGATCTTACTTTAAAAGAAATCGTAGAATATTTAATCGGTCTCTAAGACAAATTGCTAAAGCATTTAGTCGATGAGAAATTGTATAAACGACATAATTCAAATCAAGTATTTAAGTATAATGATTGCTTTTTATTTGTTAGTTTTTTCTGGAAAGAATTTATACATTTTTGAAATACCGTACTGTAAACCAACACAGGTGAATAAGTAGAATATACAAAGACGTTCAAGATAAATATGTTGAAGGAACTCGGCAAATTCGCTCTGTAACTTAGGGAGAAGGACTGGCAAAATAAAATTAATTATTTGCTTGCAATAAAGAAGGAGAAACGACTGTTTAATAAAAACACAGGTCTTTGCTAATTTGAGAAAAGATGTATAAAGACTGACACCTGCCCGGTACTGTAAAAGTTAAGTGGAGATGCTTCGGCATTAAAGCAAAGCTCCAGTAAACGGCGGCTGTAACTCTGACGGTCCAAAGGTAGCGAAATTCCTTGTCGGGTAAATTCCGACCTGCATGAATGGTGTAACGATTTCTTCACTGTCTCCAGCATATTCTTGGTGAATTTGAATTTCCCGTGAAGATGCGGGATTTTCACAGTTAGACGGAAAGACCCCGTGCACCTTTACGTTGATTTTAAATTGTAGTATAAAATATAATGTGTAGTAATAAATGGGAGCGTACGCAAAAATGAAATACCATTCTTTATTTTTAATATTACTTAATTTTTTATAAAAGACAGTTTATGAAAGTACGTTTGACTGGGGCGGTCGCCTCCTAAAGAGTAACGGAGGCGTGCAAAGGCGAGTTCAAATATTTTTATTTAAGAGTATAATGGCATATACTCGCTTGACTGTAAGATTGACAAATCAAGCAGGGATTTTTGTCGGCCATAGTGATCCGGTGTTTTTTTTGTGGAAAAGACATCGCTCAACGAATAAAAGGTACGCCGGGGATAACAGGCTGATGGTTTCTGAGAGTCCTTATCGACGAGACCGTTTGGCACCTCGATGTCGGCTCATCACATCCTGGAGCTGAAGAAGGTTCCAAGGGTTCTGCTGTTCGCAGATTAAAGTGGTACGTGAGCTGGGTTTAGAACGTCGTGAGACAGTTCGGTCCCTATCTTCTGTGAATGTTAAAAATTAAGAAAATTAAATCCTAGTACGAGAGGAATGGAAAGAGTACACCTCTGGTGAAATCGGCTGTATTTCAAATGCACTGCCGAGCAGCTAAGTCTATAAAAAATAATCGCTGAAAGCCTATAAGCGAGAAATTTATTTCTAAATAAATTTTTGTATTCGTAAAAGAACATTACGTCAATAGGCTTTAAATGTAATGGCCGTAATGCCTTTAGTTTTAAAGTACTAAGTATATCAATTTTAACTCATTATTTTACAATTTAATAATTATATAAAAATAATTTATGCCTCAATTTGACTTTTTTACATTTTTTAATCAAACTTTTTGGTTTTTACTTTTTGTTGTTTTTTTTTATTTATTATCTTTATACTATCCATTAAGACTAATTTCTGAACATTTAAAAATGAAAGCCAAAATTTATTCTTTTTATTTAATATTATTAAAAGGTTTTACAAAAAAAGACATATATATAAAATGTTTTTTACATTTATTAAATAAAAAAATTTAATAATTAAAATAAAAATTTTTATATTTAAATAAAACCTATAAAAATAAAAAAGATTTTAAATTTTTAACCTCATTTATTAAAAATAAAAAATTATGTTTAAGTCTTTTTTATTAGAAATTTTTTTATCTTGTGCTATACTTTTACAACTATTATTTAATACTAGATTAAACAATAAATCCACGTTAAATTATTTAATAATAGATACGATTTTATACTCTCAAGTTTCTTTTATAATATTTGTACTGATTGTTTTATCTACTACTGTTTTAGGAGATTTTTTTTCTTTTAATGTTTGTTTTATTAGTAATTCTGAAATAGTATTTATAAAACTAATTATTAGTTGTTTACTCCTCCTTTCTTTAAAGCTTATTATAAGTACTTTTAGTTTACAAAACTTAAATTTTCATGAATTTATAAGTATTTTTTTATTAAGTTTACTTGCTTCCTTTTTCATTTTAAACTCTAAAGATTTAATTTCTTTTTATTTATCTATTGAAATGCAATCTTTGTGTTTTTATTTATTAGCTTGCTTTAAACGAAATTCTGCTTTTTCTTCAGAGGCTGGGTTGAAATACTTTATTGGTAGTTCTTTTATGTCTGGTATCTTTTTATTAGGATGTAGTATACTTTACGGTGCACTGGGTACGTTAAATTTAGCAAATATTTCTATTTTAACGACTTTTACGATGCTGCCTTTGTTAAGTAATATTTCTTTATTCGGCATTCTATTAATAACTTTTTTTCTTCTTTATAAAACAGCAGCAGTACCTTTTCATTTTTTATATCCAGACGTTTATGAAGGCGCCCCGTTATCTTCTACCGTTATTTTTAATTTACTACCTTATTTTTCCATTTATTTTTTTTTTAACGAGTGGTTGCATAGTATTAATATGTTTTTTCCAACAATACAAATACTATTATTGTTTTGCGGTATTCTATCTATTTTAGTTGGTACTTTCTTTGCAATTTCTCAATTTAGAATTAAACGCCTTGTTATATACAGTTCTATTGCTCAAGTGGGGTTTTTAATAAGTGCTCTTAGTTTAAATTTAACAGGGGGTATAGTAATTGTTTATTTTTATTTATTTATTTATTTGTTAACTTCTTTTTTAATCTGGGGTTTTATTTTTTTATTTTTAAATTTTAAAAATAATATTTGTTGGGGTACTATATTACCCCCATTACTAGTATCTTCATTTTCTAAAGTTTTTAAATTAAATAAAATTTTTGGTTTTTCTTTTGTTGTTGTATTTTTTTCATTAGGTGGAATACCTCCTTTTGTGGGTTTCATTTCTAAAATTTTAGTACTTCAAGAATTAATAAACAATTCTTTTTATTTAATTTCTGTGATTTTAATAATTATTAGTTCGATATCTGTATTTTATTATTTAAGAATTATAAAAATAATGTTTTTTGAGCCAGTGTATTTAGAAAAAAATACTAGTATTTTTTTATTTTCTAATGCTATTAATTTACAAACTTTATATATACACTTTTCTTTTAGCTTGTTTTTATTACTTTTTTTATGTTTTATTCCTGAAATTGTACTAATTTTTTTTACTATTATTTTTAATTAAAAAAGAGCTATAGCCAAGTGAAAAGGCACTCGTCTTTGACACGAGCATGCAAAGGTTTGAATCCTTTTAGTTCTGAAATTTTTTCGTAGAATAAGTCGCATAGTGGTTTGTGCATAAAATTGCAAATTTTAATACATGGGTTCAAATCCCATCTTATTCTTAAAGAATAAAACAAAATATTTAATATACTTTGTTATTAATTTGAGTTTGATCCTGGCTCAGGATGAACGCTAGCAATACGCTTTACACATGCTAGTCAAATTTTTAAAATGGCGAACGGGTGAGTAATACATAAGAATCTACTTTAAGGTTTAAGTAAATAAATTTATAAATTAAATATTTGTATTTTTTAATGCTTTTCAAAGGATTAATTCCGCTTTAAAATGAGCTTGTGCAGAATTAGGTTGTTGGTAGGGTAAAAGCCTACCAAGCCGATGATACTTAGTTGATCTGGGAGGATGATCAGCCACACTAGGACTGAGACAAGGCCTAGGCTTTTTAAGCCAGCAGTGGGGAATCTTGGACAATGGGCGAAAGCTTGATCCAGCGATATTGCGTGAATGAGGAAAGCAAAAAAGATATCTTGCAAAAGGTGTCGGCTGTAAAATTCTTTCGCTAATTAAGATTATGACTTTTTAGAGAAGAAGCTCCGGCCAACTTCGTGCCAGCAGCCGCGGTAATACGAAGGGAGCAAGCGTTATCCATCATGATTGGGCGTAAAGGGTTCGTAGGCGGTGTTGTTTAATTTATGCTAAAAAATAAATTAATTAATTTATTTAACATATTTTACAATAAATACTAGAGTATAAAAAAGGATAGCAGAATTTCATAAGGAGGAGTAAAATCCTACTATTTATGAAGGAATGTCAGCGGCGAAAGCGGCTATCTGGCTTATTACTGACGTTGAGGAACGAAAGCGTGGGGATCAAACAGGACTAGATACCCTGGTAGTCCACGCTGTCAAATATGAGTGCTAATGTTAAATATTTTTTTTGACATACAGTTAACACGTTAAGCATTCTGCCTGGGGAGTACTGTCGCAAGACTGGAACTCAAAGGAATTGACGGGGGTCTATACAAGTGGTGGAGCATGTGGTTTAATGCGATAATACGCGCGAAATCTTACCAGTTTTTGAATATCGTTACATCTACAATTTATTTTGTATGATTTTTGTAAATATTAATAAAATATTTAAAATAAAACGAATACAGGTGTTGCATGGCTGTCGTCAGCTCGTGTCGTGAGATGTTTGGTTAAGTCCTTTAACGAGCGCAACTCTTTTTTTATTTTGGTACTATAATTATAATTTTAAATTATAACATTATAACAACTATTAAAAAACTGCTAGTAATAAACTAGAGGAAGGTGAGAATGACGTCAAGCCCTTATGGCCCTTATAAGCTGGGCTACACACGTGCTACAATGATAAAAACAAAAAGTATTACAATAAAAAAAATTGAGTAAATCTTTAAAAATTATCGTGTTCGGATTGTTGGCTGAAACTCGCCTACATGAAGGTGGAATCACAAGTAATCGTAAATCATCACGTTACGGTGAATTTGTACTTAGATCTTGCACACACCGCCCGTCACATGCTGGAAGTGGGTTTTGTTTGATGCTAAATTACTATAACTTCTATTTAACTTTTGAAATTTTTTCTTTTTTACTTAGATAGTTAAAATTAATTTAATTAATACGGGATTTATAACTAGGATGAAGTCGTAACAAGGTAGTCGTACGGGAACGTGTGGCTGGAATAAAAAATTAAAATTTATTAAAAATTAATTATGAGTAGATCTACTTGGAAAAATGCAATTTATTTTTCAAAAAATATAAAAAAATTAATTCTTTGGAATAGAGGAACTATAATCTCATCTAAAATGCTAGGCAAACCCTGTTCTGTTTATACAGGAAAAATTTTTAAACGATTATATTTAACGCGCGATAAAATAGGTTACTCTTTTGGGGATTTTTGTAGAACAAGAAAATACACAAAAAAAACAGTTAAATTAAAAAATAAAGTATAGTTTATGAGTAACACCGCAAATCTTAATACAGTAAGAAAAGATTATAAAAGTTTATCTAGTTTTCAAAGCCCGGAAACTAAATTATTTTTTAAAAACACAGTATTTTTAAATAATTTTCAAAAAGCATTAGAATTAAAAAATATAGATACAACAAATTTTTATTGTTATTCTTCTAATAATATAGTACATTTAAACGTCTCCGTTTTTTTTAGGATAAAAAAATCAAATAAATTAAAATTAAACATTTTTAATTCAAAAATTAAAACTTTTACTAATTTTAAAAATATTTTAACAGATAACATACTTAATTATTTTTTTTATAATAAAAATAACATTATATTATTTAAAATATTTAATTTAAACAGATTTGTTAATATTTCATTAGTAAAAATTTTATACAACAAGTTAAAAAAATTTTTAACTCTTCTTTTTATAAGAAGATTTAATTTATTTATTGATTTTTTAAAAATAAATTCTTTATTATTAAGAGGAAAAATATCTTCACACTTTTATTTAATTTATTTAGGTTTAATTTTTAAATTTTTATTAAAACGAAAACATACCGTTTTTATTTTATTTTTAAAATATTTGTTTAAACTTTTAATTAGTTTTACAAAAATAAATAACCCTATAAAGGGTGTAAAATTTATATTGAGCGGCAGATTTCAATCGAAAATGAGAGCATCTGTTGTTAAATTTATTGAGGGGTCTGTTCCTCTACAGACGATTAAATTAAATATAAAATACAGTAAATTACATGTATTTACTATGTATGGTGTTTTTGGTTTTAAGCTTTGGTTAAACAATTAAAATTTATGGCGTCATTTCCTAAAAAAACAAAACATAAAAAACAAAAAAGGGGTTCTTTTTCAAATCGTATTGCAAATGTTTTAACATTAAAAAATTATTTTGTAAATACTGCGTTGTACGCAACAGAACATGGAGAATTAAACTCTAAACAATTAGATACATTAAAAAAAGCATTAAATAAAATTATAAAAAAAGAAGGCTTTTTTCGGGTATTTGTTTTTTGCGATATTCCAGTTACAAAAAAACCCTTAGAAATTCGTATGGGTAAAGGTAAAGGTTCATTAGATCACTGAATTACTAAAATAAAAAAAGGGTCCTGTATATGTTTGGTTAAAACAAATGATTTAAGTCTTTCTTTAAAAGCCCTTCATAGTGTTAAATATAGACTCCCCCTAAAAACAAAAATCATAAAAATTTAAATATGAATTTAATTAATAATTATAATTTAATAAACAAAAATAATAATTTAATTATTCAAAAAAAAATAATACATTTATTTAAAAAAGATTATTTAGTAAGACAAAATAAAATAAATAAAAATATTAAATATATTCACAAAACAGATTCCATTAATTCAATATACAACACCAATTTAAAAAAAAATCAAATTGGGTATTCTATATTTTATTCTCTTTTTTTATTTAAACATAAACTAAATTCTTTTTTACAAATAAAAACAACTCTTACTTTTATTTGTACAAATCAGATTAAAATAAATAAAAAAAAATTAAAAGCTTTTGAATTAATTTTAAAAAAAAAAAAAGAAATTATTTTACTCAACCCAAAAAGAGGCGGTTTTTTGGGTTTTTATATAGGTCTCTTTGGTTTTATTCCAAAAAAAGACGTACGAAATATGTTGTTTTTTTTATACAATAAAAAGAACAAAGAATTAAAAAATAATTTAAATTCTCTACACTACACGTCTTTTTTACAAACTGTTCGAACCAAGTTATTAGTTATTAGGGTGCCTGTTGTTGTAAAAAAATTTTCTATAAAAGTTAACGGTGAGTATTCTGAAAATTTTAAATTAATTTTTAGCTGTGATAACACTATTAAATATTAAATAAAATTGTTTATCAAAGTGGTGAAATTGGCATACACGTTAGATTTAGGATCTAATTCCAGCAAGGAGGTAGGGGTTCAAGTCCCCTCTTTGATATTTAATTAAAATCTATGAATAAACTAATATTATTTTTAAATTTTTTAAAAACAGCATCAAAAAACAATAAAAAATTTATACTGGTAAAAAATTGTAAAATTCTTCAACGTATTGTTTTTTCATTATATAAAGCAGGAGTTTTACAATCTTATGTAATGAAAACGTTGAATAAAAAACAATTTTTAGTAGTTTTTCCCAGGTATTATCAAAATAAATTCGCATTATCTGATGTAACATTGCTGCTGAAAAAAAAAAACAATAATTTTTTAAAGTACAAAGAAGTTATTTTTTTAAAAGAAAAAAATAAACAAGTTTTTCTTTCTACAAAATTAGGCATATTAACTGCACTTGAGTGTAAGACATTTAAACAAGGTGGCCTTTTACTATTTTCTTGTTAAATAAATATAAAATATGTTCAATAGATCCAATAAAATTTTAACTAATATGGTTAAAGAATACGGTGTTGGTTGCTTTGTCAAAATTAAACTTTTTAAAAAAACAGGCTTAAATACAAGAAAAAATATTTTAAATTGTAAATCTTTTGCAGTAAACAAACTAGAAAAATTAAGAAAAAATATTTATTTTAATAAAACTTTACTGTTTCAAAATAAAAAAAGAAAAAATTATTTAATTAAATTAAATAATTTTAGAGGACTACGACATCAATTAAAAAAACCAGTTCGAGGTCAAAGAACTAAAACAAATGCTAAAACAGCTCGTAAATTAAATTTAGTTAATGAAAAAAAAAAAAAAAAAAAAAAAAACATATTAAAAACGTTAATAAATCTATTATTAATTTTAACGTAAAAAAAAAAGAAAACTTATCTTTCGATTATAAAGAAAATTCAACAAGGGTTTTTCCAAAAACTTTAATAAAATCACAATTAATATCTAAAGATTATCCTTTTACATTATATGTAAAGGTAGTTAGGAACAATATTTTCTGTACGTTTACAAATACTTATACAGGCAATATTATTTTAAAAATAAATTCTGGAGTTTACAAAATTAAAATATCAAAAAAAACATTACGATTTTATTTGATTAGAATTATCAATTTATTTTTAAAAGAAAAAAGCATTAAAAAAAATATTTTTAAAACAAATAAAAATATTTTACTAAATATTAAAGCGTCTTCTAGACTTAAAATTAAAATTTTAAAGCAAATTATAAACTCATCTTTAAAAAAAAGTGTGGCTGTTGTTTTACCACCTCTTAAATGTTTTAATGGTTGTAAAGTTTCAAAATTACGAAGAAAAAAAAGAAGAGGTTTTAGGGTATTTAAATAACTAAGGAAGAAATTACTGAGCGGCCAAAAGTGGTAGATTGTAAATCTATTAGAAAATTCTTTCGTAGGTTCGAATCCTACTTTCTTCAATAAATGAAAGTGTATAGCTCAGTTGGTAGAGCAATGGACTTTTAATCCAAGGGTCTTGGGTTCAATTCCCAATACACTTAATTTGCGTTTTTAGCTCAATTGGCTAGAGCAATAGCCTTCTAAGCTATAGGTTGAAGGTTCAAGCCCTTCAAAACGCAATTATTTTGTCTAGATAGCTCAGTCGGTAGAGCATTGGACTGAAAATCCAATGGTCAGTGGTTCAATTCCACTTTTAGACATAAATAATTCTTCTTGTGGAAATATGGCTGAGCGGCTTAAAGTATTGGTTTGCTAAATCAAAGTGTTATTTAACACCATGGGTTCGAATCCCATTATTTCCAAATTTAAAATAAAAATGAAACATGTCTTTTTTAATTTTTTTAATACAAATTTTAGTTGTTATTATATCTTTATTAATACCGGTAGCTTACTTTACATTAGCAGAACGAAAAATTTTAGGAGCTATACAAAGAAGAAGAGGACCTAACGTTATTGGTGTTTATGGGTTACTACAACCCCTTTCTGATGGTTTTAAACTTTTAGTAAAAGAAACAATACTTCCAAGTAATTCAAATAAATATTTATTTATTGCATCTCCTATGATAACATTTTTTTTAAGTTTAATGAGTTGGGTTATTATTCCGTATAACGAGTATTCTTTCTTAGCAGAAATGAATATAGGTATAATTTATCTTTTTGCAATTTCATCTTTAAGTATTTATGGAATTATAATGGCTGGTTGGTCTAGTAACTCAAAATACGCCTTTTTAGGTGCTTTACGATCTACTTCTCAAATGGTTTCTTATGAAGTTTCTATAGGATTTGTTTTGTTAACAATAGTTGTATCTGTTGGATCATACGATCTTTCTTCTATAATAAATTCTCAAAAAGAAATTTGGAACTTGTTTACATTTTTTCCTCTATTTATTTTATTTTTTATTAGTGCATTAGCAGAAACAAATAGGCACCCCTTTGATCTTCCTGAAGCGGAAGCAGAATTAGTATCGGGATACAACGTAGAATACGGAGCCATGGGTTTTGCGTTATTTTCTTTGGGTGAATACGCAAATATGCTAACAATGTCCGCGCTTTGTTCTATACTTTTTTTTGGTGGTTGGTTACCCCCATTAAATATTTTAGGTTTTATTTGCGGATCTGCTTGGTTTGGTATTAAAATTTGTTTTTTTGTTTTCCTTTATGTTTTAGCAAGAGCTATATTGCCTCGTTATAGATACGATCAATTAATGGACTTGGGTTGGAAACATTTTTTACCACTTTCTGTTTGTTATTTAGTATTAACAAGTACATTAATGATATCATTTAACTGTTTACCTTTTTAAAACATTTCAACTATGGAAAAAAAAAAATTTATAATTTTAAATTCTATAAATTTTAAAACATTAAAAAAATATAATTTATATTTAAATTTAATTTTTAAACAATTAAATTTAAATATAAATTATATTTTTTTACCAGCAAAAACAAACAAAATAACTTTATTAAAATCACCACACGTAAAAAAAAAAAATAAAGAAAGTTTTAAAATAATACATAGTAAAGTTGTTCTTTCTTTTAAAATGAATAATGAAAACTTTAAAAATTTAATTATATTTTTATTAATTAATAAACCAAAAAGTATAAAAATTAAATCAAGAATTTAAATAATATAATATAGAGAGATAGTTTTAATTGGTAAAACATCGGTTTCCAAAACCGAATTTAAGGGTTCAAGTCCCCTTCCCTCTGCAACAAAATACAAAAGTATGTGTTATTTTTTTAATAAAAAAAAGAATATTGATATAAAAGAAAAACAGCATAATGAAGAAATGTCAATTCTTAAAAAAAAAATTTATAAGCAGATGTTTTTATTATTCGTATTAACTATTGTTTATAGTTGCGGGATAGAACCTATAGGAATTGCTTGTATGTCTTTATGCATGTATATTACAATTCATATACTTTATTTAAGAATTCGTCAAAGTATTTATGATAAAAAAAAACAAAAAACTAGAAAAGAATAAATATAATATATGATTCAAAGAAATTCTATTTTAAATGTTATAGACAATTCTGGTGCAAAAAAGATTTATTGTATAAAGGTTTTGAATGGTTATAAAAAAAGATACGGAAGTGTTGGTGATATACTTGTTGTTTCTATTAAAAGTATAAGATTAAAAAAAAAAAAAACACTTAAAATTAAAAAGGGGGACGTTTGCACAGCGTTGTTGTTACGTACAAAGTCATTTTTAAATAACATTAAAAATGAAAAAATATCTTTTTTTTCAAATTCAGCAATACTTTTAAACAATAGAAAAAAATTAATAGGAACACGTATTTTTGGTGCTTTACCAAAAAATTTAAGGTATACTCGATTTTTTAAATTGTTATCCCTGTGTTCGGGTTTTTTATAAAATAATAAAAACAAACAGATGACAACAATAAATCAACTTATTTTAAAATCTTGTCGATTAAAAAAAAAAAAAATAAATAAAACACCGGCGTTAAAAAAAAATCCACAATTAAAAGGTGTTTGTATTAAAGTTTTTACAAGAACACCAAAAAAACCTAACTCTGCAATAAGAAAAGTAAGTAAAATTAAATTGTCTAATGGATTAAAAGTAGAATCCTATATTCCAGGAGAAGGGCATAATTTAAAAGTTTATTCTGTGGTCTTAATAAGAGGTGGTAGAGTTAAAGATTTACCGGGTGTAAAATATCATAATATAAGGGGTAAATACGATTTTCAAGGATTAAAAGATAGAAAAAAATCTAGATCAAAATATGGAGCAAAAAAATCAACTAAATAATATATCTTTTATTTATAAAAAATTGGTGGGATTTTTTATAAAAAGGGGTGCTAAAGTCTCTTCAATTAATATAGTAAACGGTGCTTTCTCTGATTTAATAAAAATTTTAAAAAAACCAATAAATCAAATAATTATTTTGGTTTTTTTAAAATTTAATGTTTTTGTAGAGATAAAAAAAATTAAAAGCAAAGGTAAAGCAAATTTAATTCCATTTCCAATAACCTTAAAAAGAAAAATATATTTAATTTTTACTTGAATCATAAAAACAATTAAAGAAGATAATAGAAAAATATCAACAAGAGAAAAATTAACGTCGGAAATTCTAAAAATTTATAAATCAGATTTAAAATCTAAGTCTATTAAACAATATAAAATAAATAAAACGATAGTATTAAAAAATCGATCAAACGCACATTTCAGATGGTAGCTATTAAGTGTTTTAGAGCGTGTAACTCAGTTGGTTAGAGTATACGCCTGATAAGCGTAAAGTCAGTAGTTCAAATCTACTCATGCTCATTGTAAATTTAAAAATAAACTAAATATGTTCATTTATCATATTAAAAACAATAATATTTCAAAAAACGAATCAACTTCGTCTTCTATTAGTAAACACGGATACCATATAATAGATCCTAGTCCATGGCCTTTTTTTGCATCCTTATCAGCACTTATGTTTACCATTGGTATGGTAATGATTATGCACGGCTATATTTCAGGTAAAACATTATTGCAATTAGGTTTTTTATTATTATTGTTTATTTCTTACTGTTGGTGGTCTGATATAGTAAGAGAAGCTACAATTGAAGGACAACACACTTCATTTGTGCAATCAGGATTAAGAATAGGAATGTTACTTTTTATAGTTTCGGAAATAATGTTTTTTTTTGCTTTTTTTTTAGCCTTTTTTTACTCAACATTTAATCCAAATTTAGGTATTGGTGGTATTTGGCCCCCGGCTTTTATAACAACAATAGATCCGTGGCAAGTTCCTTTATTAAATACTCTTATACTTTTATCATCAGGGGCGGCTGTAACTTGGGCACACCAATCTATAGTTGTGGGTTCTAAATTTAATGGTTGTCTTTCTTTGATAATAACAATTATCTTAGCAACGATATTTACAGGATTACAAGTTTTTGAATACGGGGCTGCACCCTTTTCAATAGCGGATGGTATTTATGGATCAACTTTTTATATGACTACAGGATTGCACGGTATTCATGTTTTTATAGGAACTTGTTTTTTAACCGTTTGCCTTGTTCGATTATTTTATAATCATTTTACAAGAGAGCATCATTTTGGTTTTGAAGCAGCAGCTTGGTACTGGCATTTTGTGGATGTTGTTTGGTTATTTTTATTTATTACTATATATTGGTGGGGTTCTTAAAATAGAAATAAAATTCTATTAAAATACATAATTTACTTAAATCATTAAATAAAAAAAATGCTATTATTTTCAAACTTTCTAATTTTAATTACGTCCATAATATTTTTATTTTTTTTTAACAATAAAACAAAAATAATTTCTATTTTATCTTCAGGTATTGTTTTAATTATTTCTTGTTTTATGTTATTAGAAAATTTTAATAAAATAAATAGTACGTATAACATTGATGCTATTTTTAAAATTGATGGTCTTTCTATACTTTTTTATTTTCTAAGCGCTTTGTTGATCTTTTTATGTTTAATATTTATTTGGAAAGAAAATAAAAATTTATATAAAGAATTCGCCATAAATTTGTTAATAATAGAATTTTTATTGTTAATTGTTTTTTCATCAAACAATTTACTGTTATTTTATATTTCTTTTGAGGGTATTTTAATACCAATGTTTTTAATAATTGGTGTTTGGGGATCACGTGAAAGAAAAATAAGAGCTGTATATTTATTTTTTTTTTATACATTAGTAGGATCAATAATGCTTTTAATTGGAATTTTATATATTTATAATAAAACGGGTTCATTAAACATAGATTATTTATCGTCTTATAAATTTTCAACAGTAGAAGAAAATTTACTTTGGTTGTCCTTTTTTTTATCGTTTGCTTCTAAAATACCATTATTTCCCTTACATATATGGCTGCCAGAAGCCCACGTTGAAGCACCAACAGTAGGTTCTGTTTTATTAGCTGGTATTCTTTTAAAACTTGGTGTTTACGGATTTCTAAGGTTTAATTTAATATTATTTCCAAACGCATCTCTCTTTTTTTCTCCTGCAGTTCTTTTACTTGCTTTAATGGGTATTATATATTCTTCATTATCCGCAATAAGACAAACAGATATAAAAAGAATAATTGCTTATTCTTCTATTGCGCATATGAATTTAGTTGTTTTGGGAATTTTTAGTTTTAATGTTTTAGGATTAGAGGGATCCATTTTACAAAGTGTTAGTCATGGTTTTGTTGCAGGAGGTCTTTTTTTTTTAATTGGAATACTTTACGATCGATATCATTCAAGAGCTTTATATTATTACGGCGGGTTAATTCACGTAATGCCGTTGTATTCAATACTGTTAATGCTTTTAACATTCTCAAACATCGCTCTACCAGGAACAAGTAGTTTTGTTGGAGAATTTCTATTATTACTTGGTGTTTATAAAGATAGTTTTTGGTCGGCCTTTTTAGGATCTACTGGTGTAATATTATGCGGTATATATTCTTTATGGCTTCTTAATAGGTTAGTATTTGGTAATTTAAAATTAGACTATACAGTTTCTTTTAAAGATATAAATATACGAGAATTATTATCGGTTCTTCCTTTAATAGTTTTTTCTTTATTTTCTGGTATATATCCTTACTTTTTTTCATCGTTTATTGAATTTTTTAGTTCAAATTTGTTCTTCATTGTTCTATAAAAATATTAATAGATTATGAAAAAAAATTTTAAATCAACATTTAATAACTATTTAGTTAAACAAGACATATTAGAATTAGAAAATCACTTAAATATTAATAAATTTTTAAAAATAAAAGAGATAACCTGGATTTTAAATACTAACGAATTTTTAAAGTTTACGAAAAAAGAAGATAAGAATTTAGAAGACAATAAAATTTTAATTATTTTTTTGTTTTATATTTATTTTTCACGTATACCAAAAATAAAATCTAACTTAAAAGAAATAGAAAATTATTTATTTAAAATTTCAAACTCAAACAAAAATAGTGTTAATTTTTTAATAATTACAATTTTAAAAAGTTTACGGATTAATGATATTATTAAACAAAAAAGAAAGCAAAAAAATTTTGCAAGTTTTATTATTCCAGCTAAAAACATTTCAGAAATTTTTAGCTTTTTTACAGAAATAATAAAAGATATTCAAATCGAGGATGTATCAATAAAATGCTCGATTAAATTTTTTTAAAAGCGGGGAAGAAGACGAATTTTACAGTTTTTTATCAACCTTAGCTAGAAATAAATTAACATTATTAAAAACAATATACATTTAATAATGATTGTGTAAAATTAAACAATAAAATTGAATTTTATACTTGTTGTAAACTACGAATTTTATTTTATTTAAATTCAATAAAAAACAAAGCTCTACTATTGTTAAATATTATAAAATTTAAATTATGCTTTTACTAATTATTTTTTTACCTCTTCTTGGATTTTTTAGTGGTAGTCTATTTGGATATCTTTTAGGACCGGGTGTTTGTTTAATAACTACTTTATGTACTTTTACATCTTTTTTATTATCTTTGTGTTTTTTATATAACACAATAACTTCGGGGCAAGTTGTTATATTTAATTTATTTCATTGGATTCAAATAGATTCATTAACGATAGACTGGTCTTTTTGTTTTGATAGCCTTACTGGAATTATGCTAGTTGTTGTTACTTTTATTTCAACGCTAGTTCATTTATACTCTACCGAATACATGGAAAAAGATCCACACCTTTTTAGGTTTATGTCTTATTTATCATTATTTACTTTTTTTATGCTTATTTTAGTTACAGCCAATAATTTTTTACAAATGTTTGTTGGTTGGGAGGGTGTTGGTGTTTCTTCTTACTTATTAATAAATTTTTGGTTTACTAGACTTCAAGCAAATAAAGCAGCAATTAAAGCTATGTTGGTAAATAGAGTAGGAGATTTTTTCTTATTATTAGCTATTTTTACAATTATTTTTTCTTGTAATAGTTTAGATTACGATGTGGTTTTTGCACTTGCTCCTCAATTATCAAAATATAGCCTAATCGTGGGTTCGAACGAAATTATAATTATAGATTTAGTTTGTATTTTCCTATTTTTAGGGGCTATGGGTAAATCGGCACAACTAGGATTTCATACATGGCTTCCCGATGCTATGGAAGGGCCAACTCCGGTATCGGCGCTTATTCACGCCGCTACCATGGTTACAGCTGGTGTTTTTTTATTAACAAGATGTTCTTATTTTTTTGAATTTTCTCCTTCAACATTAAATTTTGTTGTTATAGTGGGGACTTTAACGGCTTTTTTTGCAGCAACAACAGGACTTTTCCAAAACGATATGAAAAGAGTTATTGCTTATTCGACATGTAGTCAATTAGGTTATATGGTTTTCGCTTGCGGGTTGTCTAGCTATGAGGTTGGTATGTTTCATTTGTATAATCACGCTTTTTTTAAAGCGTTATTATTTTTAACAGCTGGATCCGTAATTCACGCATTGGGGGACGAACAAGATATGAGGAAAATGGGTGGTATCAAAAATATTCTTCCTTTTTCTTACGCTATGATGCTTATAGGTTCATTAGCTTTAATAGGATTTCCTTTTTTAGCTGGATTTTATTCTAAAGATATTATATTAGAAGTATCTATTGCAAAACAAACTATAGGTGGTAATTTTGCTTTTATATTAGGAACAACAGCAGCTTTCTGTACATCTTTTTACTCAACTAGACTGTTATTTTTAGTATTCTTATCAAATTCTTCGGGAAATAAAAATATAATTTTAAATAGTCATGAGGGCGGCTGGAAAATGACTCTACCTTTATTTTTACTTTGCGTTTTAAGTATAACTGTTGGGTTTTTTTCAACAGATTTGTTTATTGGTTTTGGTACCGATTTTTGGGGCTCTTCTATTTATATTTCTCCTTTTAACTATGTACTTTCTGACATTGAATTTATTAAATTTAATTATAAAATCGCGCCGTTATTAGTAACCGTTTTAGGATCGTTTTGTTCTTATATTCAGTATACTTATGGGTTAAAAATATTATTAAAATTAAAAAAACTTTTTTTTATTAAACATATATATAATTTTTTTAGTAAAAAGTGGTACTTTGATCGCTTATACAATGTATTTTTAAGTCAATCAACACTATTGCTAGGTTATGTGTATTTTTATAAAAACATAGATAGAGGTTTATTAGAACGAGTAGGCCCTTTTGGTATTAAAGAAAATGTTGATTTATTGTCTAATAAAATAAATCAACTACAAACAGGGTTTATACTCGACTATTTATTATATATATTAATAGCAACTGTTTTTTTTGTTTTATTTATATTTAATAAATTTTTTTTGATATTAACTTTTTTAATTTTTTATGTAATTTTACGTAAATATTTTTTGGCAAATATGGCTTAATTGGTTATAGTATCAGATTGTGACTTTGAGGATTGTGGGTTCGAATCCCATTATTTGCCCTTTAACTCGGTTGGCGAAAGTGGTAGACGCGCTAGATTTAAAATCTTGTCTTAAATTAAGGTGTTGGTTCAAATCCAATACCGAGTATTTTTAACTTTTATAAAATATCTATGTTTAATCTTAAATCAAATATAATTTCTTATTGTGACGCTGCAGAAAAATGGCAGTTTGGAATACAAGATCCGGCAACCCCTAACTTAGAGGGTATGATTTTCTTTCATGACTATTTAAATTTTTTTCTTATTTCAATAGTAATTTTTGTGTGTTGGTTTTTAACTGTTTTATTTTTGAATTATAGCGAACAAAAAAATAAAATTTCTTATAAATTTTTTACTCATTCAAATATTTTAGAAATTGTTTGGACTATTATACCGGCAGTACTTTTATTATTAATTGCAGTTCCTTCTTTTGCTCTTTTATATTCTTTGGATGAACTTGTTGACCCATCATTAACATTAAAAGTTGTTGGTCATCAGTGGTACTGGAGTTATGAGTATTCAGATTATACTTTTGAAAATAGTGAAGAAAGTATAGCTTTTGATTCTTATATGATACCAACATCGGAATTAAAAAAGGGATCTTTTAGATTGTTAGAAGTAGATCACAGAGTTGTGTTACCAACTAATACTCATATAAGAGTTTTAGTTACCGCTGCAGACGTTTTACACAGTTGGTGTATTCCTTCTTTTGGAATTAAAGTAGACGCTTGTCCTGGAAGATTAACTCAAGCTTCTTTATTTATTAAAAGAGAAGGTATTTATTACGGCCAATGTAGTGAAATTTGTGGAATAAATCACGCTTTTATGCCAATCGTAATAAAAGCAGTTCCTACTGATATTTATATTAATTGGGTTTTAAATAAACTTGAAAATATTTAAACACTAAATTTTTAAAATTAAAGCTATGCTATTACAACGTTGGAATAAAAACTATTTACTTTCTTTTGTGGATTCTCATATAATTAATTATCCAACTCCAATAAATTTAAACTATATGTGGAGTTTTGGATCAACAGCGGGTATTTGCTTAGTTATTCAAATACTTACTGGAATTTTTTTAGCGATGCACTATACACCGCACATAGATTTCGCTTTTAATAGCGTAGAACATATCATGCGAGATGTGAATAACGGTTGGTTAATTCGTTATATACATGCAAACGGGGCTTCTATGTTTTTTATTGTTGTTTACTGTCATATTTTTAGAGGACTTTATTTTGGATCTTATATTTATCCAAGAGGTCCTTTATGGGCAACTGGAGTTATTATATTTTTACTTATGATGGCAACAGCCTTTATGGGCTACGTACTTCCGTGGGGTCAGATGAGTTTTTGGGGGGCAACTGTTATTACTAATCTTTTTTCTGCTGTTCCTTTTGTTGGTTCAAATATTGTGGAGTGGTTGTGGGGTGGTTTTTCTGTTAGTAATGCAACATTAAATAGGTTTTTTAGTTTACACTACTTAATGCCTTTTGTAATTGCTGGATTAGTGATTGTTCATTTAAGTTTATTACACAAAGACGGTTCTAACAACCCTACAGGTATAAATACAAACTTAGATTTTGTTTCTTTTTATCCCTATTTTTATGTAAAAGACTTATTTGCTTTTTTTATACTACTTACTGTTTTTACATTTTTTGTTGTTTTTTATCCAAACGCTTTAGGGCATGCAGATAATTATATTCCAGCAAATCCAATGTCAACACCAGCACATATTGTTCCAGAATGGTATTTTTTACCCTTTTATGCAATTTTACGTTCTATACCCGATAAATTAGGCGGGGTGGCTGCTATGATTGGAGCAATACTCGTTTTACTACTTTTACCTATACTTAATACTTCTAATATAAGAAGTAGTAAGTTTAGACCTTTATATAGCTTTTTGTATTGGTTTCTTGTTTCTGATTTTATTCTTTTAGGATGGATTGGTCAAAAACCAGTTGAAAGTCCGTATATTGAAATAGGTGTTGCGGGTACTTTATTTTATTTTTTATTTTTCCTAGTTTTAATGCCAGTAACAGGTATTATTGAATCGAATTTATTCTTAAATAAAAATAAATTTAAAATTTAACGTCTCTTAATAAATAATTTTGATTATTCCTAATACAAAGTATAAAAATTTAAAAAGTAATTTTCATTCTTTTAAAAGAAATTACAAAAATTTGCGTAATTTATAAACCTTTTATGATAAATTTAATAGTAGACGATTTAGATCTTTTAGTAAAAGAAAATCTATCAATTATAGAAGTTTGTAATTCAATTGGTGTTATTATCCCACGCTTTTGTTATCATGAACTTTTGCCTACAGCGGGAAATTGTAGAATGTGTTTAGTAGAAGTAGATGTTTTAAATATAAAAGATGAAACGTTAAATGATACTAAACTTTTTGCTGCTTGCACTACAGAGATAGAAGAAAGTATGGTTGTTACTACTTGCTCTGAGCTTATTCTTAAAACAAGAGAAAATATAATTGAATTATTACTTTTAAATCATCCGTTAGATTGCCCAATCTGTGATCAAGCAGGAGAATGCGATTTACAAGATCAAAGTAAAATTTTTGGTAGTCATAAAAGCAAATTTTTTTTTAATAGAAGAGCAGTATCTGAAAAAATTTTAGGCCCCGTAATCAAAACAATAATGACACGATGTATACATTGCACAAGGTGTGTTCGATTTTTTAGTGAAGTGGAGGGTGTTCCTTTTTTAGGAACTTTTAATAGAGGTACTTCAACTGAAATAGGAAATTATGTCTTTAAAAATATAAACTCTGAAATTTCCGGTAATGTTATTGATTTATGTCCCGTTGGTGCGTTAACGTCAAACGTTTATGCTTTTCAAGCGAGACCTTGGGAACTTAGCGCGACAGAAACTTTAGACGTATCTGACAGCTTAGGAGCAAACGTGTTTCTTTATTCGAGAGATTCTGAAATATATCGGGTTTTGCCTAAACAAAACAATGAAATAAATAAAAGTATTATTTCAGATAAGACAAGATTTTCTTTTGATTTTAATAAAAATAATAGAATTAATAATATTTATATTAAAAAAAATTCAGAATTCATAAAAATAAAATGGGAATCTTTTTTGCCAAACATAAAGGAAATTGTTAATAACAAACGAATTTTATTTTATGTTGACGAAAATTTAGATTTAATAAACTTAAATCTACTAAAAACAATTTCATATAGTATAAATAAGTCAATATCTGTAAAAAAATTATCTTATAAAAGTGAATTTAATAATTTTTATTCTCGATCTTTAAATAATAGAATAGCAATTTTAAACGATTTTCAGGATTTAATTCTTTTTTTTTCTGTGAATACAAAAAAAGAATCGGCTGTTTTAAATACACTAATTAAAATGTTAAAAAATTCAAATTATATTAAAGATGTTATATCTTTTGGGTTATTTTTTTCAAATAATTTAAACGTAAAATTTACAAATTTAAATAGTTCAAGTTTTTTAACCATATTAGAGGGAAAACAACTGTATCTTTCAGATATAATATTAAAAAGCAAACCTATCTTACTAATAGGATCAAATTTTCAAAAGTTAACAACAAACACTTCTTTTATAATTAATTTTTTAAAAAAAAAATTAACAAATATTAGTGTGCTAAGTGTTTCTAAATCTTCAAACACAAATGGAGCATTGTTTTTAAATATTAAATGTATTAATTCAAAAGATATAAAAACATTTTCTACACATATTGCTATTAATTTAGACGACGTTTATAAAACTCGAAAATATTTTAAGCCCTATAGACAAGAAAATTTGTGGCTAAATACCCATTTTTCGAAGCTTTGTTTAAAATTTAAATTTTTAATTCCTGTTTTAACTCCATTTGAACAACAAGAAATTCATTTAAATTTAGAAAATAGACCACAAAAAACTGAAATTGTGAGTTCTAGTAATTGTGAATCTAGAGCATTAAAATCTTTATTTCTTTTACTTTCAAATTATGAATATGATAAATTACAAAATTTTTCATATTTAAATTATTTATTAGAAGAATCATTTGATAATTTTCTTTTTGAATTAAATACAAAATCTTCTTTATCTAACTATTTAATGATAAACGAGAAAGAGTTAACTTTTATTTCTAATTACGCCCTTAAACCAGAAATTCAAGATTTTTATTTAACAACTAAAAACACAAGAAATTCGTTAAATATGAGTTCTTTTTCAAGATACCAAAGAAATAACTTTAATGTTTTTTAAAAATTAAATTATGAGTTTTTTTAATTATGAATTCAATAAAATTGGAATTTTTTTAATAATTTCTATTATTTTATCTATAATTATAATAGGATTATCTTATTCATTAAGTATTTCTAACCCAGATTCTGAAAAAACGTCAGCTTACGAGTGTGGTTTTGATCCATATGAGGATGCTAGGAACGTTTTTGATATACGTTTTTATTTAATAGCTATTCTTTTTATAATATTTGATTTAGAAGCTGTTTATTTTTTTCCTTGGTGTTCTTCTTTAAGTTTTTTAAATGATACAGGTTTTTTCTGCATGCTTGATTTTGTTGTTGAACTAGCTGTTGGTTACGTATACGCTTGGGAAGTTGGTGCTTTAAATTGGGAATAAAACAAATTTTATGTTATCTTTAAAAATAAAAGATTTAAAAAATCGAAAATTCTTTGCCAAACGTGAAAAAATAAATAAAGTTATTAAATTTATTTTTATTAATCAATTAAGCAAAAAAAATAATAATCTATTAAAAAAATATAAAATTTTTTTTAATAAATTTAAAATAAAAAACTCAAAAACAAAAATAGTAAACCGTTGTATTTTAAACAACAGAGGAAGAGGTTCTATTAGAAAATATTCTATAAATAGAATATTATTACGAGATCTTTTTCTTTTTGGTATTATACCTGGTTATAAAAAAGCCGTTTGGTAAAAAAACAAATAAAATAATGAAAAATAATTTAAAATTTTATAAAAACATTATCCATAGCGATTTATTGATAGAATGTAAAAGTACAAAAGAAAAGGTAATAAAAGTTAAAGATTTATACAGCTTACTAATAAGCATAAAACAATTAATACGTACATTAGTTTTTATTTTTCGTAAGTCTAATTCTTTACTTTATTTACACTTACAAAATACTTTTTTAAAAACATTATTTTTAAAATTAATCACAAATAAAAAAAAATCTATAGAAATAAGAGCTAGTGTACTCTTGCCTAGACTTTATAAAACTCATTTAAATAAAATTTTTATTGGCTTTGAAACGGATTTTAAAAAAACCACAGACGAAAATAAAAAACTATTTAAAAATAATTTTTTTATTGTTTCTTCAATAAATTCAAATTTTGAAAAAACAATAATTGGAAGATACAAAATTAATGCAGATATTAAAAATTTAAAACATTTATCTTTTTTTTCAAGTTTAATTAATCAAACTATTAAAGAATAATATTAATATGAGAACTTTAAGTAAATACAATTCTTTTTTTAAAATAGGGGCTTTTTTTAAAAAATTTCCATTAAAAATATTAAAATTTAAACGACCGAAATGGGACGCTTTTAAAAAAAAAGTAAATATAAATCTTCAACAAAAAAAGATAACTAGTAATGCACAAAGCTTTTTTAAACTCAAAAAAGTTTTTAAAAGTTGGGTTAAAAAAAAGAAAATACTGCAAAACGCAAAAGTTACAAAAAAAGTTATCTCTTGTTTATTTAATAATGGAATAAAACACAAAAATATTTATAAAAATGTAAAAGGAAATAATAACAGATTAAGTCTTACTATTAATTTTATTTTTAAACAATTGTATAGAATAGATATTCTTTTATACCAACTATCTGTCTGTCGTTCGCATTATCAATCTAAACAATTGATTTATTCTAAAAAAGTTTATTTAAATAATGTTTTATTAATGTCACCTAAAAAATTTTTAAAACAGGGAGATATAATAACATTTAAAAATGTAGAGCTTGGAATTTTTAATACAAAATTAATATCTAATAAATATTCAAAATCAATTGATATTATTTCTTTTTTAGAATTTGAACCTTATACGAATAGTTTTATAATAATTAAAAGAGCAGAAGCTTTAAGTTTTCAAGATATTAATTTAAAAAATACAGAATTTATTGATATAAAAAAATATAGTATTTCGTAGCAGGGGGTATAACTTAAATGGTAGAGTGTATGCTTTGCAAGCGTAAAGTTATCAGTTCAATTCTGATTATCTCCATACCAAGAAATTAGCTCAATGGTGGAGCATATCGCTTACAACGATAGGGTTAAGGGTTCAAGTCCCCTATTTCTTATTAAAAACATGAAATCTAATTAGAACTCAATTGTAAATTTAAAAATTATCTAGATACTGCTTTATGCGGGAAACAAGATTATTAAAACATCAAATTTTTTAAATTGTAATATTTTAAATATAGCGTTTGGTTAAATAACTCAATGGTAGAGTTTTGGAATCATAATCCAAATGTTATCGGTTCAAGTCCGGTTTTAACTAAAATTTGAAACGGGATATATCACAATTGGTAGTGTGTTTGCTTTGGGAGCAAAAGGTTATACGTTCAAATCGTATTATTCCGAAATTTTCTTTCCGTTTATATAAAACAAAAGAAAACTTTATTTTAACTTTTTTCGTCTATTCGGCAGGACATTTCCCTTTCACGGAAAAAAAAAGGGTTCGATTCCCTTAAGAAGTAATTTTAAAGCAAATAAATAAAGTTAAACAATATTAAAACTTTATTTTTTAAAATACTTAAAATGTTAATAAAAAGTTTACACACAATATTGTGTTTTTCAATTTGTTTATCCTCTTTTTTTGTTGCATTTTCAGATAATGCGATAACATCTATTATTTTTCTTATTTTAGTTTTTTGTAATGCAGCAGGAATTCTTTTATTTATTTTTAATGCTGACTTTTTGGGTTTAATATTTATTGTTATTTATGTGGGTGCAATAGCGGTGTTATTTTTATTTGTGATTATGATGCTTCCAGTAAAAGATAAAAAAACAGATTTACTTAAAAAGTATGGATTAATTATCTTTTTATTATTGTTTTGTTTATTGTTTATTCAATCTTTTAACTTTACTTCTCAACAAGATTTTTCTTTTTTAAATTATTTGTATACAGATAACTTAAATAATATTACTATTTTAGGTCAAGTACTTTTTAATTACTACGTTGTTTGTTTTTTAATGGCAGGAATAATTTTATTAATTGCTCTTATTGGTTCTATTGTACTTACACTTAGATACAACAAAGTTATAAACAATCAACTTATTTTTCGTCAACTTTCAAGAAATAACAACTTTTTATCTCTTATTAAAAATTAATTTATCTAAAATATACTTATGTTTTTTTTCCAATTATTTTCAAATTTTATTATTTTTATAATAGGCATTTTAGGAATTATTTTAAATAGATTAAATATTTTAATTATTTTAATGTGTTTAGAGCTTATTTTTTTAAGTTGTAATTTAAATTTTATCATCTTTTCAATATATTTAGATGATTTTTATGGCCAAATTTTTTCTCTTTTTATACTTACTGTAATTGCAGCAGAATCTTCAATTGGATTAGCAATACTTATTGTTTATTATCGTTTACATAAAAATATTTATATTAATAAAAAAATTTTATTAAAAAATTAATTTCATTTATTAGAGAAAGTAGCTCAGCTGGTTTAGAGTATTAACCTGTCACGTTAGGGGTCGCGGGTTCGAGTCCCGTTTTTCTCGTTAAAGTAACATATCATTTAGCGAATATAAATTAATTGGTAGATTTTTTGCCTTCCAAGCAAGGAGTATGAGTTCAAGTCTCATTATTCGCAATTTTGGATAAATGGCTGAGTGGTTTAAAGTATTAGTCTTGAAAACTAAAGTATTAAAAATACCGTGGGTTCAAATCCCACTTTATCCAAAGGTTTTTAGTTTAATGGTAAAACGTACTGCTCATAACGGTACTAATGTTGGTTCAAATCCAGCAAAACCTATTAATCTTTAATAGCTCAACTGGTAGAGCGTATGGCTGTTAACCATAATGTTATAGGTTCAAATCCTATTTAAAGAGAATGTATTTGTAAGGTAGAGCAGAAAGGTAGCTCGTCGGGCTCATAATTCGAAAGTCGTAGGTTCAAATCCTACTCTTACAATTTTAAAAACAGTTTAAAAAAATTTAAAATGCTAAATAGTAATACTTATTCTTTATTTTCTGCTACTTTTTTTTCTCGTTGGTTTTTTTCTACAAATCACAAAGATATTGGAATTTTATATCTTATTTTTGGTGCTTTTTCTGGTGTTCTTGGTACAGTGATGTCTATTCTTATAAGAATGGAACTTGCTCAGCCGGGAAGTCAAATATTAAGCGGAAATTTCCAATTATATAATGTATTAATTACTGGACACGCTTTTCTAATGATTTTTTTTATGGTTATGCCTATAATTATTGGAGGTTTTGGTAACTTTTTTGTTCCTTTAATGATAGGGGCGCCCGATATGGCCTTTCCTAGAATGAACAATATTAGTTTTTGGTTAATGCCGCCATCACTACTATTACTTTTATCTTCTGCTCTGGTAGAGGCAGGTGCTGGTACCGGTTGGACAGTTTATCCTCCATTAAGCGGCGCACAAGCTCATTCAGGTCCTTCTGTAGATTTAGCTATTTTTAGTTTACATTTAGCAGGAGCAGCATCAATTTTAGGTTCTATTAATTTTATAACAACGATTTTTAATATGAGAGCTCCTGGTATTACTATGCATAGACTTCCTTTATACGTATGGTCGGTACTAGTAACTTCGTTTTTATTAGTTTTATCTTTACCTGTTTTTGGTGGGGCAATAACAATGTTATTAACAGATAGAAATTTTAATACCACCTTTTATGATCCAGCCGGTGGTGGAGATCCTATTTTGTACCAACATTTATTTTGGTTTTTTGGTCACCCTGAAGTTTATATTTTAATTTTACCGGGTTTTGGTATTGTTAGTCAAGTTATTTGTTCGCACTCAAAAAAACCAATTTTTGGATACCTAGGTATGGTTTATGCGATGGTTTCTATAGGTATTTTAGGGTTTATTGTTTGGGCTCACCACATGTATACTGTTGGGTTAGATATAGACACAAGAGCTTATTTTACAGCCGCGACAATGATTATAGCTGTTCCTACAGGTATTAAAATTTTTAGTTGGGTTGCTACTCTTTGGGGCGGTTCAATTAAATTTGATACTCCTATGTTATTTGTTTTTGGTTTTTTATTTCTTTTTACTGTTGGTGGTGTAACCGGGGTGGCGTTATCAAATTCTGGGATTAATGCTGTATTACATGATACCTATTATGTAGTAGCGCATTTCCATTATGTATTGTCGATGGGTGTTGTTTTTTCAATTTTTGCTGGTTGGTATCACTGGATAGAAAAAATCTCCGGTTGCAAATATTCAGAAGTTTTAGGTCAAATACATTTTTGGTTGTTTTTTATTGGGGTTAATTTAACATTTTTTCCAATGCATTTCCTAGGTCTAGCGGGTATGCCAAGAAGAATACCAGATTATCCAGATGCTTATTCTGGATGGAATGCTGTAGCTTCTTTTGGATCTTTAATTTCAGCAATTTCTGCACTTTTCTTTTTTTTTATCGTTTACGATACTTTAACAAGAAAAAATAAAACAGTATAGTGGTTTATTTTAAACCTAACTTATTGAAAATAATAAATTTAAATATGTCTACGTTTTATTTTGATTATTATTGTCTTTGTTAAGCGGTGTTGCGTGGATTTTATTTCGTTTTTGTTTGGTTACACTTATGGTTTATCTTATTACTATTTTAACGCATATTTATTTCAAAAAATTTACTAGTTGATAAAAAACAATTAAGATTTCGTTTTATTATTTTTTTAGAGATAATATTGCTGTTTAGAAAAATATGTATTGTGGATTACCATTTTATAAATTTTTTAATAAACGATAATAAAATTGTAACGTCAAAATTTTGTTTGTCCACCGGTCAATAATTTGATTTTTGTAAATTGTAAAAGATTTAATTAAAATAAACCTCAGAATTTTAAATGCATTGTATCTAGTAGAAGTAACAAGTTCGGGTAGTACTTAAAAAATTAAACATGATTTTATTTTTTTATTCGTTAAAATTAGACAATATAAAAGTTGTTGAAATTCTTAAAACAGAAAAATAAAGACTTCTTCAACACCAAAAATTATCTTTACTTTTTAAAAATAATGTTCCATCCAACACTAGAATTTCGCCAGATTCTTTGGCGTAATACGATAATTATTATTTTCACTGTTTTTGTTGTTTTTATAATATACAATATTCATCGCTAAAACCTGGGACTAATTCACCCAAGATAAGAAGACCGCTTTTTAACCTGGACAGGGGATATCACTATTAGTACTACATCGTATATTTTGATTTACGGTGTAACTCTTGTGTTAAAAAACCATAAATTACATTCTGCTATTGTATTTGGTTCGAATAATCTGCAATATCCTTTTGAATATGTTGTAAAAATAGTGCGCTTATTCAAAATCAAGAGTTTTAAATTTAATTTCAAATTCTAGTATAACACCCTTATAATAAAACCACACTTTTAATAGTTTTAGTTTTTATCTATTTTTAATACCGTCGTAAATATAAATGATTTACGTCTTATAGTTGAATGGACTATTAGAGTTTTTTGTTGTGTCTTATAAACAAATTTTACGTATTTGTTGTGACAGTTACGTTGAAAAGCAATTTAAATACTTTTAAATTTGAAATAGTAAAAATTTTACCCCAATTAAAAAATATGACATTTTTACAAGCTGCACAAAAAATAGGAGCTGGACTTTCTACTTTCGGATTAGCTGGAGCTGGTATCGGAATTGGAATTATTTTTGGATCATTAATTATTGCAACATCTAGAAATCCTGGAATTAAAGAGGATTTATTTAAGTATGCTATTTTAGGATTTGCTTTAACAGAAGCAATTGCTTTATTTACTTTAATGATTACATTATTAATATTATTTGTATAAATATATTAAATATTTTTGAATAAAATATAATAATTTTAAAAATTAAAAATTTAAGAATTATTTTGCTTTCTTTAAAAAGAAAACAATTTTAAGCGTTTAAAAATTTTTAAACGCCGAGATTATTTAAACGCATTTCTTGTTATCAGTAAAAACTATTAGTAAAATTTATTTATGAATTACAGTCCTTTAGAACAATTTCAAATTTATCCTATTTTGTCTTTTATTTATGGTATACTTGATTTTTCAGTGACCAACCAAACATTATTTTTATTAGTTTTATTAATTTTTTTTTATTTACTTTATAATAGTTTAATGTTAAAAAATAGCAACAGTTTCACTTATATTCCAACTGAAGTACAATCTCTAATTTATTTATTTTACAGAGTTGTTTTGGGGCTAACTAAATGTAATATAGGTGGAATTAAATCCCAATATTTTTTTCCTATTGTTTTTTTTTTATTTTTTTTTTTATTTTT
>Ga0247833_1002084_pt1 | contig 30391 bp, 23 predicted proteins | sample LaCruzMarch2015__7_FD_187117 | JGI IMG/M metagenome (GOLD analysis project Ga0247833, IMG submission 187117) | Freshwater microbial communities from meromictic Lake La Cruz, Castile-La Mancha, Spain - LaCruzMarch2015_8m | ecosystem: Environmental > Aquatic > Freshwater > Lake | place: Spain... | reverse complement strand
AGGGAGAAATGAGTCGCGCTTCTCATCAATAAGCAAAAAATAGTAAAAGAAATCTAAACATCACTACCGTTAAGTATTTTTTGTCACTATTTGGACAAACACTGTCACTATTTGGACAAACAAACTGTCCGGGCCTTCGGACGCTGTGTCCAAAACGACTCCTGGGTTGTAGGAGTCAATACATAGTAGCATCTCGCGGCGATTATAAATGTTAAAATGATATCAAGACAGCTTTTGATTGTCGTCTTTGTGATTGCTGTTGTAGTGGCTGACGAATCACAACTCGAGGGAATCGTCGTGGACGACAAGAAGCAAATCATTGAGCAGCATTATTCTGACATTCCTCCTGAAGCCCCTGCATCATGGCCATCATCGTTAATCAAAGCTGTCCAGGTTGGGTCAAAATTAGGTGACACCCCTACTAGTGATCAACAACTTGACGATTCGGAAACTGAAAATGATGAAAACATTGTTGAGGAGGATTCCACGCACGATCCCAAGCTTCTCACGAGTTGTCATTGGGGGACAGTGGGATGTAATAAGGGGAAATGGACAGATAGCTCTGAGGGGGATGTAAATTCATCCTTTATTGATAACAATGTCCATTCAGGATTGGCAGGGTCGGCAATGGCAAAGATTGAAGCACGTGTGAAATCATCGTCGAAACAATCTGTTTCATCAATCGATGACGGAGAGCTGTCAGATCGTAAAGACTCTTGGAGTGGTAGCAACCATCAGCCACCACAGGGCTTTCGGTTGGCAGGTCGTGTAGTAACAAACCCCATGGATGGACTTTCATACTTTCTCGATCCACAAAAAGAAGACAATAGTAGTAATAATGACTTGATGATGACAATTCCATATCGATATTTAGAGTGTGGTCCAACGATTGAGTCAACAACAGAAGCATTTGCATTGAACAATATGGTCTTACGACATTTGCCGAAGCATTATCATATGACTCATTGGATGAATTCAGGAGGGGGAGTCACAGTTGAAAATGTCGTAGGAGTGGAAGGAGAGGAGGGGGGTGCGAAATACTTTGATATCGAGGGTAACAGTGAAGGTCATCCAAAACTCCTAGTGGCACTCTCGCCGATTGAAATTACAGTATCTGGAAATAATGAGGAATCGAGATTGTTCTATCAAGGGGATGTTATATTAATGGAAGACATACTTGGTAAGGGTCATAAACTGAATTCTGCTCCCGTGGATACATCACAGCACTCAAAAGAAGAGTCGGGATCACAACAACATGGCCAAGACGTTTATGTCATAATGATTACTCTTCCGCATACCGTGCATCTACCAGTATATGACTGGCTTGAGGAAGCATCGTCAATACAAAATCTTTCATCAACGACCTTGTTGGCAGCAACTGCAGCGAATGGATCAAACAATATTGATCGTACTTTAGACGCCGATGAGACAGATCAGGACGACATGACGAAGAAGTTGGAGACAATGCGAACATTATCAGGATTTTCGTCCAAGCATCACAAATATCGCAGATTAAAGATCAAACGCTCCTCCCTGACCTCGGAGCGTCAGCAACCTTGCCCACTTGAGTATGATTCAGCGTATGCATCCCTGTTTATTCCTACTCATCATAATCAGTACAATCGAAAACGAATAAATAGACGAGGAGGAGTACGCCACAATACTATCAAGGACTCTGTCTTTGATGACACAAATCCTAACCCACCGTGGTTTTATACTCATGCGAAAGAATCAATTCTAGCTCGCTACCTTCCATCTCTTCGACGAACGATGCTCATTAGTCTTGGCCTTACTCTAACGTCCTCTTTTGTATATTGTACTCAATTACTTTATCCACCACTCTTGGCATTGTGGGGTGGTGCTACCGTGATATTAGGGGGGGCATTGGTTAATGTTCTAGTAACACGATGGAGTTATCGTAGATACATTGCAGATTGGCTCGAAGAATGGAGATGGAGGAGAGAAGTGCGCAGAAATGGAATGAGGAAAGATCACCACGAAACAGTTGACAATGACAAGGTGTATGTGAATAATGTCGAATCTTTCGAACAATCTGGTGGGGGCTGCTCTGATTGTGCGATTGATTAGCTAGAGTAAATGGCTTGCAATTGGGTTTATTTTAGAATGATCCATCGACGAAAGCACACATCCAATAATCACTGTTCCAGATCCATCTAGTGACGTCGATGAGCCGATGCAGACTAATGATCTATCGTCGATGTCGACACCAATGTACAATTCAGAACGTCCATCGGAGGTATTTAAAGACGAAGTTATGAATACGAAGAGTAATGATGAATCCATCGACATTTCTCTCATTGATGAGCCGTCGTTGCAGTCAGGTCTGGGCTTTCTACGTGTGCACAAGTCTTGCAGACGTTCGCTACACGATTGGAACCAAATTAGGGGAAGAATTTGCTTCGAATTCCGAACTTAGTGTCATGGAAGGAGCTGGGGCGGCCGACTATCCACCATTCCTTAGCGGCACTCCCGCAGTACAAGGTGTCGAGTACACATTTTATACTCCTCGTCAGTTCAATGGAATTTTGTTCAACACCCAACAACAACAACAACAACAACAACAACAACAATTATTGATTGATATTGAATATATCTACAAACTGGGTGGATTGGATTAGTCTTATGGATTGGTGATTGAATATATAAAGTTACACAATATTGAGAGCTATCGTTTTCAAAGCAGCTTTGCGCATTTAGGAATTTCAACCGGTGCAGACAACCAAAGATCCTTGCCCGCCACAAGCCTGAACTCCCCTTTAGCGCGCAATTGTTGATTTGAACACCCTTAATTCAATCAACTTCTTTATCATTGGTTTGTCGGTAATACTATACCGCATTTCGTTTCCATATCACGAATGACCAAATTAGTGCTAACAACGCCTCCTGACCTTGGTTTACCAGTGCTCGATTTGCCCCTGTCAATTAGAGTCATATAGAGTGTTCCATCCGGCTTCAGCGTGCCAGCAAGTGAATTTGTCTTATTGGCTTTTTCTACGTGGGTCATATATGGTGTTCCATCCGCCTTCAGCTTTCCAGATGCTGCCAGTGATGCTGTAGTCTTACCTCCATTCTGACCACCCTTCTGATTCGAGGTAATCACACTAAGTTCAGTCGGTGGTGGAATCAATTTGACTGCTACAAGAACTTCAGCTATTTGTTTTAATCCAACAGTCTCTCCCAAATGATATAGTGGAGAGTCTTCAACTGATTCGATTCGAGGAAAATCTCTCTCAGCATATTCTGAATTGAATACGTGGAAAAAGACTCGAAGAAAATTATGAGCGAACATGGTTGTTAAATTCTTTTGACATTTGGTGGTTTGTCCACTATAAAGGATTGATGCCTATAATAATGATAAAAATCGATACAATGTTATATGAAAATGAAAGACGTCGAAAAAGAATAGATATTGCATACTCACCAACTGTTCAGTTGTGATAACAAGAGAAACGTTATTGGATTTCGTATCATTGACAATGATTGCATTATATGACTCATGCTGACTGTATTTATATCTCATTGGCTCATAGTCAGGTAGAACGCTGTACTATGTCTTCATCACTCAAAGCAACAATCTCCCAGCGTTTAGCATCATCTAGAATGGTTGCCTGAGATCATACATATTGTCTCTACACTACAATAGCTGCACCTTCCGCTCTACACATTATATTACTGTTTAAGCCAGTAAACCTGCGCTTCCACCACCGCCGCCACCGAGTAATGCACCACCACCAGCATTTCCTGTCTTGCGTTGTGTAAAAGTTGATATCCTATCTCTGCTAGTTTTGTCATCACGTCTTCCAGAAAGCTGGGCTCTGTCATTGCTTCTAGCAAGTTTGGGCATCTTATGTTGCGTGCCTGCTTCTTCTAGTGCTGGTTTGGTTTCATCAGACGTATCTTCTTTCATGTCTAACAGATGTGTCTCCTCCTCCATTCTACCATCTATCTCTTTGTAATCATGCTGTGGCGGTGGAGGTGGTTGTTGATTTCCACAATCTCCTCCACCCTCCATTGTTTCATCTTTCTGTGGAATCTCGTCAATTTTGTCGTCATAGTCATCAAACCCACCATGAATTAAGCGTAGAATATTCCCCATACTTTCCAAAGCTATTTGTACATCTCGCATATCACCAAATTTGCCACGTAGCAGCGATCTGCCTTCCGTACTATTGTTATTATACACTTTGATATCCGGGAGCCAAGACACGTCCCAAACTGAGCAGTCAACACGGTTTTTTTCATCCTCAACTTCTTCATCGCCGAAGCCACATCGAGCAATACCAACGTAAAATGTATCATTTAAGAAACGTCGTGCAACCCCGGGAAGTGAACCCAGAATTGCATCAACAATTTCCGTGTTCGGCTGGTCATTGCCAGTCCCATCTAGGTAGGCAATGATGGAAACATTGTCAATGAATTCCGGGCTCAAAAAGTCTTTTCGAGTCATCTTATGGACTAAATGATTGTGTTCCCAAGTCTTCTTAGCACCAACAGCGAATTCAATAAAGTTGTGAGGGAAAAACTGTGTAGAATTGCCATTCGGGACAGCGGAGTAGAAATGCTTAAACATAGCGTTTTCAAGCACTGTATCACGATCAGGATACACATCAACTAAATCACCATTCTCATTCCTTCTTCTTCCTGGGATAGTTTCCACGATGAGGTGGACGTTGGGTGTCTCAAATCTGTTGAATTGACTACAGATTGGATCAGTCCGAAGCCCAAGCGGGTCGTCCGCGGAAGTAGCATTTGGTGTGCACCGATATCCACCGACCTTGATATTTTCATTTTTGGCTAAATGCCTCGCAGCCAAGTCGACCATTCCAGCAATCATTCTGCTCATACCACAACGGGAGCTATACATGAACGTAATCCAAAGCTGGACTGAGGGTTCAGTTTCCTCTTCCTCACTAGATGTGTTATTCAAGAGCGTCGAATTTAGATTCGAAGCTACATTGAGAATGTATCGACTATTACTACTGTTATCAAGCTTCGTCCAGTGGTATGGCAATAGCTCAACAACATGCTGAGAATATGTGAATAGCTGCGAGCTGGACTCTGCGTCGATTCGGAACCGTTCCTTCTCGGCTTCATTCGCGCTTTTTAGACCTTGATAGGCATTTTGCAGTAGAATGAATATCCGACCAAACGCGTCCTTCTTCTCGGACTGATGTGCTAATAGTTTGTCAGGATGAAAGCTACGGCTAAGTTCTCGAAATCGTGATTTCACCTCTCCTTTCGTAGCTTCTCTTTCAACATCTAGTAAATGCCACGGTGCAAGCTGTGTGAGAAAATCAATGCCAATAATATTTGTTATCTTTTCGAGCCACTGTGCATGTTCATCAATAACATTATCTGACACGTCATCCATTTTGATGACTGGTCTAAATTGCCACATAGATCCTTCTTCTTCGTAGAAATGTATTTCGTATTGATTTGATTTTGTTTCAACCCTGAAGAGAGATTTCACGTGCAATGTTAATACAAATCAATATGAATAATGACGCAGTAAGACACCCCCAACACTGAAGAACTCACTCTGAAAACTCCTTCTCGCCAAATCTTCCATTTGCTAGATAGGTAAATGAATTAGATGCTCTATCACTGCCATCTGCATTTTTTTCACCTTCGTTCAAGTTAAGCTTAACAAAGTAGTAATCACCACTTCCATCAAACAATCCATCTTCCCATACTTGTGTTATATTCAAGTATAATTTACTCTTACTATCCAAGGCAGATGATAGTGAAACACCTGATAATGGATGATATATCATTACCCTCTCATCATCGCTGCTGTCCTCGTCATCTACTACATGACTTATCTCAAACTCTTGTTCGAGCAATCCACTTCTACATTTCTTCAATTCTACCTTTATATGTCGTGATATGCTGCGTCCAAGGTCAGGTTGATGCATCACGTTCGACAATTGTGCCCCCGTTGGCCATTGATGATGTGGTAAAAAGTCTCCATTCCCACTCATCATATACCCCATGGGACCGCAGGGTTTCATGATCTCTATATTGTATGTCTCATACGCAGTAATGTCTACAATTTTGATGGATTTGCATTGTTCGAGATTCTGACCAAATTGGCTTGACAACTTGACATATTCACCAATTTGAAGACGAGATGCACTTCGTGGTGTACGTGTCCCGCCACCACAGATACAACATGCCTCAGTTGCTGGTTGGAATGTGGCACCAGACAAGTTTCCATACTCGACACACCATCCGTCATTGACGTAGGCGTCACATCCATTCGTACCGTCGAACCAATCGGGATAGTTCTGACATAGCATATTGTTGGTAGCATCGTCTGGATTTATTTGGGGCGGAGGCAATGGTGCCTCGATGTGAATGCACCGACGTGGACTGCTGTTAAGTGTTGCAATTTGAACTAATGTGACATTATTGCAGAACGATGACGATACCGATGCAGTGCATGTCTTCTCCTCGTCGGATGCATCAATTGTCGCATCCACATCGACACTGAAAATTCCTAGTAAACAACAAGTTAGTAGACGAGTCTTCATCAGCGGAGCTAAGCACTAACAGTGTTCAAGATGGAGATCACTATGGAAGACGAACGAGATCCAAGACGAGGCTGGTGTCGGTGGTTGTTCCCCCACGTTGTTCGGAGGAGAGAGTATGGGCAGTTGTTTCCCGCAAAAAGAGCCCCGCAAAAAATCTTTTGAAATCTCATTTTTGTCTCGAAGATTTATTTAGATTCTCACACCCACTTCCTCACCATGACGTTCATGTCTGTAGCCGGACGATCCGTCGGGGCCAGACACAGCTCCAAGCTAAGCTCTATCATTAAGAGAGATATCAAGACGCTTACATTAAACGCTGGGTCTACGACATTAAAGTACTCTCTTTACGATGTAACTCGAAAGGCCGGTGCATCTGCCCTGCACGCTGAGATGATTGCATCAGGTTTAGTCGACAAGGTGGGTGGATCGGGTACTATCACACACAACAAATCAATCGAGGTGGATAATCAACCAATCCCAACACATACGGAAGGACTAAAGATGCTGCTCGATGTTCTCAAGAAAAAGGAAGGTCTTGATGTGAGCGAAATTGCCTGTGTGGGACATCGCGTCGTGCATGGTGGCGCTACATTCTCTAAACCGACCATTATAACTCCTGACGTATTGAAAGAGATTAAGCATTTAAGCTCGCTAGCCCCTCTTCATAATCCTCCGGCTGTGTCAGGTATTGAGGCATCAGGTACTATCTTCCCATCGGCGATGCAAGTTGCAATCTTTGATACTGCATTCCATACCGCCACGATGCCTCCATCATCTTACCGATATGCTATTCCAAAAGATTGGTACGAGAAGCATAACATACGAAGGTATGGCTTCCATGGTACGTCGTACAGTTTCGTTACCGATGCCGTGGCCAAGTATCTTGGTAAGAAAACTAGCGACGTGAATTTGATCGTGGCTCACATGGGAGGTGGAGCCAGTATGTGCTGTATAAAAAATGGTCAATCAATCGATACGACCATGGGTCTGACCCCACTAGAAGGACTTGTTATGGCATCACGGGCGGGTGATCTTGATTTGGGTGTGTATGACTATCTACTTAAGAATGGATTTACGTCCGATGAAATCTACACGCAGTTGAATAAGAAGTCGGGATTACTTGGATTGACTGGCGGTCAGACGTCGGATATGCGTGAAGTTTCAAACAAGGCAATGAAGGGAGATGCAGATTGCCAACTCGCACGTGCTGTCTTTGCTGAACGTTGGTAAGTACAACATGGAAGAACTTTGTTGCATAGATGTTTGATATCATTTTGATTCTCATTCATTTCGTTTCCTGGTTCCATTCGATTTATTTCTCATTTAACAACACACAGTCGCAAATATCTCGGGAGTTATCTGATTAAGCTGGGTGGGAAGGTTGACGCCATAGTCTTCACAGGTGGTATTGGAGAAGGAGATGTTGCAATGCGTCAGGCCATCTTGGAAGGACTTGATAAGAATTTGAGTTTACATATCGATGCATCACGAAACATGAGTGCTGTTGGTCCCGATGAGATCATGGACATTAGTCCTCCGTTTGCGAAAACCAAAGTTCTCGTAGTCCCAACCGATGAGGAAGTAAGTATTGCCATGCAATCATCTGAGCTTGCACTACCACCCGCAAAAGTCGAGGCGTCGAAGATGAAGGCTCTAAACCAGGTCAAAACGAATTTGTTTTGTCACTCGCTGGGTCAGACTTACACTGTCCCAGAAGAAGTTGGGTTGATGAACATATTTGCTTCTAGTGTTGAGAAAATAGGGTACTTCCGACCAGTAGCTCGAAAATCAGCTGGTGATCACTCATCCGATATTGACAACCGTATCGAACTGATGAAGAAACATTTCAATCTAAAGTGTGATAGTGAAGCCATGTATGGAGTGCACGAGGACGAGGCATTACTTGCACTTGCTGAGGGCCGTGAAGAAGAAATGTTCGAAAAGATTATTGAAAAGTACCTTGCATATTCTGCTGATAAGGGGTTTGTCATGATCAGTTCTTTCACAGCTGGAGATGATTCATTACACTGGGCTGGAAAGTTGTGCTCGGCCCTCAACATTCCGTCAATTTTGATCGGTGATGCCAGTCACGACACCCAGTTCGGAGTTACACGGGCTGCTTTTGAAGGTCATGGAGCGAATGTTCTTGGTGCAAGTAAGTGACGCCCTGTTATCATATGATCAGCTCACCGACGTGTAATTATCCCTAACCATTTTTGTAGTCATGTATACCGCCGACCTTGACCGCGACGGTGTAACGAAAAATCCTGCTCTCATTGGCAAAGAAAAGAAAATGCTTGAGGAGAGCGGCTTGAAGTCTCTGGCTCTGATTCCAACATCAGACATACTCGGAAAAAGATCTGTTCGTGAGGTAATGACTGCTGTCAAAGATGGTGTGTGTCTATACGGACACGAGTTGTTGGATGAGTCTATCAACGATTTATCGGTTTACACCATGCAAGTCGACGATCTACTTGAAAAGGATGTTTTAAAGGAGGGGGACTTGGTCATGGTATCTCATAAACGTGTAGACGTTCTGATGTCGTTATTATTGGCGGCCCAGTCCAAAAATTCACCAACTCCCGCCGGCATCCTTCTGTCAGGATTCAAGAGTGGAGATATGTCCCCCAAAGTAACCTCCATGCTCAGCGGACTTGACGATATCCGATTCCCCATCATCGCAACATCTGCAGATACTTTCCATGCAGCCAAGGAAATCGAAGCTCGACCAGTGTTTATGACAGCGGAAAGCACCAAGAAGCTCGCAGCTGCCAAAGATTTGATGGAGGATCATCTTGACTTTAGTTTCCTTGATCATTTCCAAAGTGATGAGATCCAAGCCAAAAAGAGAGACATCGGACCACGGATGTTTCAATATTCTCAGGTTCTAGCGGCAAGGAAATTGCAAAAGACTATAGTGTTACCAGAGGGAGCCGACCCTCGCGTAGTGGAGGCAGCGTCTATCTTAGTAAACCGAAAGCTCTGCAAGGTATTACTTGTTGGAGATCCTGCCGTCATCAAAGCGAACGCGGACAAGGTTCGTGTTTCGCTCGAGGGAGTCACAATTTGCGACCCTCAGAACTATGAAGGCATGGACAACATGATTAATGCCTTTGTTGAAGCAAGGAAGAGTAAGGGACTGACAGCTCTTGAGGCTGAGAATTTCTTGAAGCAAGATGTCAACTACTTTGGCACTCTAATGATGCATTTGGGTCTTGCTGATGGTATGGTCAGTGGTGCCATGCACAGCTCGGCCAATACGATTCGTCCAGCGTTGCAGGTTCTTAAAACTGCTCCAGGTGCCAAACTTGTATCGTCCTTTTTCTTCATGCTCCTTGAAGATGGTGTAAAAGTGTTCGGTGATTGCGCGATTAATGTTTCGCCAACGGCAGACGAGCTGGCTGAAATCGCTGTTGCATCTGCCAAGAATGCTATCAAGTTTGGTATCGATCCACGTGTTGCTTTGTTATCCTATGCCACTGGTGATTCAAACAAGGGAGATTTGATCGACAAGGTAGTGAAGGCAACTGCAAAAGCCAAAGAAATTGCAGCGGCAGAGGGCTTCATGGACCCAGATTTAATCCAAGGTCCACTGCAATTTGATGCTGCCGTAGACCCTGCAGTGGCTGCTGTCAAGGCTAAGGACTCCAGGGTAGCTGGACGAGCAAATGTTCTTATCTTCCCAGACTTGAACGCAGGAAATAATGGGTACAAGGCTGTACAGCAGGCATCAAAGACAATTGCTGTTGGCCCCGTCCTGCAGGGTCTAAAAAAACCAGTCAACGACTTGAGTCGGGGGGCTACAGTTGATGACATTGTTAATACAGCTATTATAACAGCCCTACAGGCTGCGTAGTGATGAAACATTTGCTTAATGGTTTTATGGAGATGAGCAACATTTGTGTCTCTGTATGTTTGATGTTATTGTCAAGATGTAAAGATTGTGCTGTAGTAGTTTCCCTGTCTAGTTAGTACTTAACATGTACAGCAAATCATATTTTGTCCAATGAATAACATTCTAGCATTCACTATTTGTTTACAATTTGCATGATTCAGCACCTTCTACTCCGGCCAGTGACCATAAGGATGCAAACCCCCAACCTGATAATGATTGGTCTCAAGTCAAAGTGGCAGTATGCGATTCTCTTGGTTTCTCACTTGCAATGTGCTGCAGGTTATGATAAGAACACCTCACCCATTTCATACTCATAGCAGGTCTTTGTCATACAAATATATAGTGTTTCAGCACCTGCTACTGTGACTAGTGGTCATAAGGATGCAACCCCATATGGTACTGATATCTGCCCTGGGAGAGTGGTAGAATCAGCAGTGGGATATTCTGATTTTGACATCTGTCATATTATGATTGAGACACCCGACTGTCTTCATACTCATAGCATTTCTTCTATATACATCTATAAACTGTAGCGCATTCTAATTTGGTTAGGGGCTATAAGCTGGGGTTACAAGTAAAAGTATCCCCCATGTCATTTCCCAAGACAAATGCGTCTTACTCTTCAGTCTGAACTTCAACTTCAGTTTTGGATGTACTTTCTCAACGGCACCCAACCAGCCTTCACACTCGGCTGAAAGTGCAATAGTTATGCAACCCTAGAGACTTATCAGGAACATACAGGCACTGGGGTTCAATTATTTAGGTAAAGTAAAAGTGTTGGAGTTGTAATGGTTAACCCTTTGTCTACCGTGGCTCATTTTTGGCTCATTTTTTTCAGTACCGAGCCTACGTAGGAACTAGTGGCCCATTCAAGAATCTTAAATAGGGTCGATATCGAGAATAGATAAATGTCATAAAAAACGGCCGTCATATATTAAACTATTAACATCAATGGATAGACGACTATCGGAGCTACCTAATCGCATTTCTACCCAGGACCTAACTCATCGTAGTAGGGGCGATATTCATGGTCAAAGTCCATCGCCCGAAATTTAGCGGGAAAAAACACTAAATTGTCTACGTAAAGTACGTCGGTAGACAAAGGGTTAAGCCTTTTTTGGGCCGGTTAGCCCCACGGTAGCCCTATCCTTTCCTACATCTCCCCCTCGCCGCTATGAACACCACTCAACCAATCAACACCACAGCAGCAGCACCACCGACATTTATTCAACGTGGAGTTGAATATCGGTGTGGTGATTGTGGGGCTAAGAATTTAATCAAGGGTGGTGACCCCGTGCGTTGCCGACAGTGTGGCTTTCGTATACTTTATAAGACACGTACAAAACGATGTGAGTTTATATCTATAAATAGTAATGTATATCTAAATCTTCGTCGTTGAAATTCGGCGTTGTGTCGAGAGTGATCCACCACCACCCATTTTTTTCTGCCGTTGCAACTTCTCTTTCTCTCTCTCTTTCTCCGATGATGGATTATTTATTCTACATGAGATTGCGTAATTCCAACATCAGAGATGTTGGACATTTTTGCCGACAATGGCTATTTATATTAGCGACTTTTAAACGAAGGAGAAAGAGAGAATATGAAGATTTAATGTAATTGAGGAGGAGGAGGATGATGTGATTTTTTTCCAAAGTCTTAAACCCATCTCTCTCATTAATTCTAAATGTTTGTTTTCTTCGTTTGCAATCGAACAATAGTGATCCAATTTGAGGCACGATAGAAAATTGAAAAAAGATGATAATATGCAACAATAATCTTTGGTTATTAGGATCGGGTGGTGAGTTCACAAAAACATATCATGGTCGAGATATTTAACAATATGTTTGACTTCTGATCATTTATAACTAAAAGTCAAACGTGGACACTTCATGATATAGCAAACAAAAGTAATGAGACGCTGAAATATTATGTGGAAAATAGAAGAAGGCACGGCATAAGCAGCAATGAGTGGGGGGGTGGGGTTGACGCAGAATACACATCATTAAAAAGTATTACAAAGCAAGATTCTCTCTACCCATTCCTCAAGAATATCACTTTTTTTCATTCCTCAGCAGTAGAAGGAGCAGCACCCGTCGGTGGTCGAAATACTGGTCCAAGCATTTCTGAATATTCCATCACAACCGTGCTCTCCTCTCCACCCTCAGTGACACTTACTAATACTCTCCGTGCCTCTATGGCAATCTGTCGTACCTCCTCAATAAGCTTTTGCGCTACAAGTTTGTCAGTCCCCCCGGAATTATCAATCAAACGGATACGTGTTATGGCATCAGAGATTGCTGTACCAAATTCAACATGCGATACTAATGGTGCCCCTGCTCCTCCTCCTCCACTATTGTTGTTGCCAGACTTTGGCAAATGGAAATCAATAACTTTACCATCTGGACTTGTGATACTCGTTGCACGCGGCCCGAGGTAGTGGCGTAATTGATTATCACGTATTGATGGGATGGTAGTGCGTAATAGTTTGTTCAGCAATCCCGTGCCCGGAGGGACTGCCTTTTCCAATTCTTCGTGACACCGTGTTTGGATATGATTCAATATTTGTAATTTGTCCGGAATGGTGTTGCTATTGATGTTGTTGGCAGAAGTAGTGGCACTGTCATCATCAATGTTACTTGTCGTTGTCATGGTGGAAGACGAGGCATCCATCATGTTGGCATTCAATACTTGAAAGAAACTCGTATCTAACATGCCCTCACGTGCACTCTTACCGATTAATGCATCAAGTTTACGTATTTCACCACTTGTTAGCATTTGCTGTAATAAATCTTTACCATGTTCAAGACGTTTGGTTAAGACATTGCGTAATGCTTGGCCTACGCGCACCATTTGACTATCAAAGTCGATAACTGATGCTGCGGCTGCTCCAACTTTCTCCTTCCATTCGAGGGTCTCCCCAGCCATTTGCAATGCCACGAGCAGTGAAGGGGACATGGTATCAATATTCTTTTCAATTTCATTCTCCATCATAATACTATCATTATCCTTAAATTTGGTAAACAATGATGTAACGCTAGATCTATCTTCGGGAGATAGATTTGGGACCTCACGTTGACGTTTCATTGCTATTGTCGTAGTTGTGGATGATAACGACGACGACAATGAAGAATCATCATCATCAACTTCTTTCAACATGGCGAATAAATGAGAAAAAGAGAATGCTACTGCAACGTTAAAGGTTCGACTGCCGACGAGGTGTCGTGAGGAGACAAGGTGACGAGCTGACCCCCATGACGACGACGACGACGACGAAGAGGATGGCTTTACACGATGTGAAAAGGGTGAGGAGTAGGTAAATGCACCAACTACCCCCGTCGTCATTGCCGTCGTTGACAGTTGGACGATGAGAAGAAGCTGAAGCATCGTGGAGATGTAAAGTACGATATGATGGATGGTAAAGAAGTTTTGGGCGGGAAAAGTCAATAAGACGGTTAGGGTTTAACCCTCACCCTAAATTTTCCAGTGGTCATTATTAGATCTACGATACCTATGGTAGACTTTTAAATGCTCAGAAGGGTCATTATTAGATGGATGACTTCTTCAGACTTCACACTTCAATCACAGCATTTGCAATTCTTTGCCATGCCAAGGTTCGAAGACTCGGGATTGAAACTTCAAGCCAGATCTTCATCGTCGATCAGCATGTCAAACAACCTCCCTCGTCGTCGTCGTCGTATCCAAGATGGGCAGCTATATCTATGTCCGGACGGTGCCGTGAACATCACCGACTGTGAGCAGCCGGCAGGGACGGACACACCCGATGGTAGCGGAAGTTCAACGGCAGGATCCTATCACTGCACGAACGATCAATACCTACAGGCACTCACGCCTGGCAAGTATGAAGGCGTGACTGCCAATTATCTAAGCTTTAATACCGATCAAGCCACCCCGCACTTCCGTACGCGTGCTAAGTTATTAGAGGCATGCACTGGGGGTAAAATCAACTTTGCCGAGGCTGGAGATATTGCGGCGGATCCGATTGCCGATCTTGGTTCGTCATCATCCCCCATTGGGAAGGAGCTACACGATGCGTACCTTATGATATATTCGTTCACGTCCGAGGCAAGTAATCTCGGCCTGCTGGAGACGTTGAATGATCGTATCTCAGAAAGTACCGAGTTGCTCAAGTACAATGATATTTATCCCAAGGTGAGTTAGTTTATAGTGTAAGAGTAGGATTTCTTGTTGTGATCCCAGGTGCGGGGGGAGGCAGTCTCACGGCGTGCAAGTCATGTATACGCGTTCAGCTACGATCCGCCGAGCCACGCGCCACGCATACAAAGACCGGATCGAGCCACGCGATGAGGCGCTGGGCAAGGACCCACCGGCCAAGGAGGACTGTCAAATTTGCTTCCTGCCGATACCTGTTGATTGTTGTTATGATTCAACTGAGGTGGGGGGCAGCGTGGCGGTCTGGTAGTAAAATTGTTTTGTCTGAGCTCTTCTTTATCTCATGTGTCAATCCTTTCTATTTTCCATCCGTAGGTCCAGAACATGGGAGAATATAGGAAGGATGGGAAGACGAATATTGATTTACTAATGGCGGATGGTGACTTCTTCCTCCCGGTAGTACGGATTGATTTGTTGGAGCGTGATGGCCGACCAATCCCACACACCTGGGAGGATCTTGTAGAATTAGCCAACTTCTACAACGGCACCGACTTGAATGAAGATGGGGAAGAGGACTTCGGGTTCTGTATTTATCCCCGTACTGGGTCAGGATTCAATGACTATTGGATATCCGAATTGATGTACTCAACATGGGCCACGACCGACCAGACAATCGGGATTCAGCAAAGTTTCTTCTTTAATGAAACCTCCTTCGAACCCAACATCAAAGCTGGGTTCGAGAATGCCATGACTATATGGAAGGACCTGTGGGGCAATACTGCCGATGGTTGTACCACGCCCAACATGGTGGCCGGACGATGTGCCATCTCATTCGCTCCCCCGGGGTGTATGAAGTCCATATTTGTTGGTGCGTTAGATGATGATGGGAATCCGATTGGGGGGATCTCAAGGAGGAACATGTCAGACTGGTCGGTCCTCACCGATGACGATGGGAAGCCATTGTGGTATCCAAAAATGAAGAATGGGGACTATGCCGAACCCTACCGCATGAAGCCATTCGGGAGTTTACAAGTCGTCGACCGGCAGAGTGGGGAGTTTGTGGAGTGTGATACCACGACCTGTCCCAAGGGGGAAGAGATTCTTCCCAACTCCGAGCTTCCTGAGGATGATCGTGCGAATCTATTAGTAGAATCTCCACATGTGGGCAAGATTATTAATCGTGTTCCATTCTATTGGAGTGGAGGATATGGCACGGGTATACGCAAGAGTGCTGAACCGAAGAAGAAAGATCTAATGTGGGAATTCTTTTCTTACGTCAACTCTCCTTATACATCACTTGATGATGTGGTACAGCCTTCGTGGCTGGACGAATGGCGCGTCTCCCAGATGAGTGTCGGAGACTCGGAGGCCAAGCAGCGATACATTGTTGCCGGATATAGTGAAACTGCCTGGAAGGAGCACGCCACTGTGATGAACTGGGGCCTTGGCAATGATGTTAATTCCGCCTTGACTCTTCGCTTACCAGGCGTAATCGGATACAGTGGTGACGTCGTCACAAGGGAATTCCAGGCTTGCATTGCCGGTAAGATATCTATCGAGGACATGATGTCTGAGGTCCGTAGCGGATGGGACGATGTTACAGCGAGACAGGGTGGTAAATTGAAACAGGTCCAGATTTACCGGGCATCTCTCGGCCTTGACGGATTATCGGAAAAGCAGCAGTGTGATTTTTATCGCACTGAAATGGATAACAAGGATCCTCAGATTTGTATCAAATACGACCCCGTCGAGAAATCGAGTACCGTTGTCCTCGTGGCCATACTTGTCCCAGTCTTATTTTTTGTAATGGCCGGTGTCTTCATTTGGGTGTACAAGGATCGTAAACGCCGACACGAGGACGCTATCTGGAAGATTGATAGGGACGAACTCAAGTTCGATGACCCTCCCGAAGTCGCCGGACGCGGGACTTTCGGTCTTGTTGTCAAGGCAGAGTATCGTGGGACTATCGTGGCCGTTAAGCGAGTCATCCCCCCCAAGGAGAAGAACTTTCGTAAAAACTCAGTGGAAGATATCCTGGACGATTCATCCTTATTATCCCCTGACCACTTGACGGCACACACCAAAAGTGGTAGGGGTGGAAGCAGGCTGAACAACAGCTTCACAGGAAGTTTCTATAGTGTGAATCAATTGGATTTTGATACAACCAATATGGAAGCAAATCGCAGACATACGATTGATTCCTCTATTAATTCCGATGAGGAGCTTGGTGACCTGCCTAAGAATTTGGTAACTGGCGGTACACCAATAAAAAATTCCACTTCGTACAAGCGAAACCCCAGCATCGATACCGGAACTATTGCTACGATACATAGTTCAGTCGACTTAAGTAGCATCAATGGCAATGGTAACTTGAACAGCACAAATGGAGACGCATTTGTTAAGGGCAATTGGAAGGGATTGTTAGGTTATAAATCAGTCACCGGGAAGACCTACGAGCAGCTTAAACAAGAGTTCATTGTCGAGATGAGAATTCTGAGCAAGTTGCGTCATCCATGTATTACGACGGTACGTTCTTTTTTACACTTATTGCCTCGTTTAATCGAAATTGTATAGATTCGTCGCTCATTCGTCTGATATCATTGTGCAGGTCATGGGGTCCGTGATTGATCAAAAAGACGATCCCATGCTTGTCATGGAATTCATGGAATATGGATCACTCTATGACCTTCTTCACAACGACACTATCGCGGTTGATGGAGAGCTCATCTTCCCCATCCTTCAAGATATTGCTCGCGGAGCACGCTTCCTCCATGCTGCAGACCCAAAAATCATTCATGGCGATCTTAAGGCAGCCAATGTCCTCGTCGACGGACGTTTCCGTGCGAAGATTGCCGACTTTGGATTGTCTGCGAAGAAGAAGGTACTAGGAGCGACCGGAACGCCGTACTGGATGGCCCCCGAGCTATTGCGTAGGGAGTCTGGCAATACTGCCATGTCAGATGTTTTCTCCTTTGGTATCATTCTGTTCGAGCTGTACTCTCGTAAGGACCCCTACTATGGGGAGAACCCAGCACATGTTCTCGATCAGATTGTGGATGTGAAAATCAACAAGCGTCCAGCCGTTCCTGAAGGATGTCCCACAAGGATTGCAGAGATTATGAAAGAATGTCTTGAGGGCAATCCGGATAAACGTCCGACGTTCGAAGAAATCGACAAGCGTGTCATGCGTCTCGACTCAGAGAATGTCGAACCCGAAAATGTCCACTTTGGTCATCGACTCAAAAAGAAATCATCCATTATTAATGAGCAGGATCTAATCCACCAGGTCTTTCCGAAACACGTTGCCAAGGCTTTGTTGGAAGGACGTAGATTGGAACCGGATCGGGCAGAGATGGCCACAATGTTCTTTTCTGATATCGTTGGTTTTACCATCATATCTTCAAAACTATCACCCGAGCAAGTATCTGATTTACTTGATCGATTGTACCTCAAGTTTGATGAGTTGTCGGTCAAACATGATGTATTCAAACTCGAGACTATTGGTGATGCCTTTGTAGGCATCTGCAATCTTGTGAAGGATCAATCTGATGATCATGCCAAACGCGTAGTTGAATTTGCCATGGAATGCGTTAAGGCTGCCGCGGAAACGCCTATTCTTTGCGAGGACCCTAGTATGGGCGCAGTCCGCATTCGTGTAGGTATCCACTGCGGCCCTGTCGTAGCACGTGTTGTCGGATCGCGCAACCCTCGTTACTGCGTCTTTGGAGATACAGTCAACACCACCGCGAGGATGGAGAGTCATTCATTACCAATGAAAATTCACTGTTCTGATCGGGCTGCACAAGTTTTGAAAGCGCAGGCACCGGGAATAACGCTGATTTCACGAGGTTTGATAAATATTAAGGGGAAGGGAGAAATGGGAACCTTTTTTGTCAGTCACGACAGATACATCGTGCCTGACAAAGAATTTTTGCCACAGTCGATTAAACCGTTTACATCCAACATTGTCGCATCGACACCGCTGGAATCAAGCGTTCCAGAAAAGAAGGAAAATGGAAATGGACAACAATCATCTTCATCTGATGATGGTTACGAGGAATTCCTCAGATCGTTGAAAGCGTGAACATTCTAAGAAAAAGAATAGGAAAAGATGGCTGTTTGTAATGTACTTACATGGAATTCACAACTTAAGAAATGGATTCCTTTCATAAATGCGATTGTTGAAGATGAATAGGAGTAGGAGCAATAATTGTTCTAGTTTGTGTTTATGTTACCATAGGTATGTCTAATAGATCCGAAGATTGATACACCTTCGTCTTTCGTTTTGAGGGTGTCATCGTCGTACTTGAAGACGGACTTGTCGATACAAAATCAGTCCTGCCATCGTAGTAATCCAAAGTCTCGTTGTCGGAGTCATCACTCCATGGTGCTCCTGATGGTTCTGTTGAAGTCTCCTCGACATTGCTTCTTGAATGTGTCAATCGTCTGGCACTAACATTGATTGTGGACGCTGCCTCCCGTGCTCGTCTCCCAATTCCCATATCCCCCACTGCCACACGAGACGCGACAGTCCTTAACATTCTCTCACCCTTCCTCAAGGATATGCCTTGATGGTCATTGATTAATTCCGTGGCACTGCGAGCACGACTATGTCCTGATGTACGACTTGTGTTGTCATCATCATCCTCATCATCATAATTATTATCGTGGTAGTTGTTCTCGGCCTCAAGATCCTCCTCCACACTGGTAATTGTATACTCTCTATACACTGTGCTACTACCCGCCATCTGCCCCTGCTTCCTGTTCTTGCACTCATCATTGTCATCATCATCACCCAATTTAGACGAGTGTAAAATCATTGCCTCGTCCTCATTGTTCGCACCTACCTCATACTTACTTCGCCAATACTTCTCACTTCGACGTATCACACACGATAAGACCATGGCCATAATGAGTGCAACAGTCGTGATCATCACTGCCAATGCCCATGTCGTCTCTCCTGCACGCCGGACCGTTTCACGGACAAACACTGGTAGTGGATTACCACCATGGAACATTTTTGTACATGTCTTTTGTCCAATGAAGGGTGATGTATGTCGTATACAGGGCATACATGCCTCTCCACCACCATAATCAAGTCGGCCAATGGAATTGTATGTCCCACTAGGACACGCAATACGGTCACAGTAGAATGCGCCATCCTGTCCATTACCATTCAATCCATCAATCATACACAGAAGTGGTGGGATAAGTCCACGTATTCTATTACCTGATATATCCAATGATGTTATTGATGTCCATCGTATATCACTTGGTACATATCCCATAAGGCGATTGTCGGAAACGTCGAATACTTCAAGGTTGGTTAATGATCCAATCTCTTTGGGTATATGTCCCTCTAATCCACGTCCTTTAAGATTGATAGATGTCACCCTATCATGTACATCACATCCAATCCCTGTCATTTCACAAACAGACTTGGTCGTATCGTTCCAATCATTCACACCATCCCATGGCCCGCCTTTCGTCGTGGCAAGATAAAATAATTGCAAGACGTCCCGATCGGTATAATTGACACAATCGCCAGTCTGGCCTAAATACCGATTATGCAACCGTGCCGCCTCGCCTCCCGGACATCGAGAGCAGGGATACACTCCCTCTAATGCCACACTGCCTGCCGGACAGGCAATGGAATCACAATAATTACGTTCCGCCTCGGTGGGCGCATCCTTGAAAAAGTCCACATTAATCTCTGGTCCGCATAGGTCCTGTGGCAATTCGCCGGTGAGTTTATTCCCATCTATGTAAAAACTATGCATTTTGTCAAAGTGTGCATAGGACGCGGGGACCGTCCCGGATAGTAGATTGTCTTGTAGCCACAATTCAAGTATCGATGCAGTTGCAGCACCACTAGTTTGTTGCTGTGTTGTTGCTGCTGCTAGTGAACTTGACAATGGACCCACGAGGCTATTGGAGTCGAGGTAGACATATTTCAACGTGGACATCGATCCGAGGCTAGATGCGGGCAGTAGACCGCTTAAATCATTATTGCTCAACGAGAGTGAAACGAGATTAGTCATTCGTGCGACAGTCGGACCATGGAGCGTCCCCGTAAGTAAATTATCTTCCATTCGTATTTCGCGTATCGATGATAGGTGGGGTGAATCGGCCGTATGGAAGAATCGTCCCGATATGGCATTATTCGCCAATAGTAATGATACTAGCCGCGTCGATGCGAAGGTTTGCGGTAGTATCCCCGTGAGGTAACATCCTGTCAAATTTAACGTGATCAATTTCGTCAGTTGCGAGGATAGTTGTGCGGGTATCGTCCCACGTAGCATATTGTCCGCGAATGACAGATATTCGAGATTGGCGAGCAACCCGAGCTCCGATGGTAGCGTCCCTCGAAGGCCTGCATTCGACAAATTCAATTCCACAATCGATGAGTTGGTCGACATCGAGTCGCCAACGCCGCCACTGCCACCACATTTGACGCCCTCCCATTCACAGTAGGGCACGGTGGACGAGGTATCCCATCCTATACGAGTAGTAGGACGTGATGATGATGATGTGCTTTGCATCCGAACTATGGCGAGGAGTGCCTTCTCTTCATTGCGGTGAATGTTATTGTTCCCGAACATAGTTTAATTATATGCTCGTTCTGCGTTCAGGACGATGGACCCAGATGCGCCAACGTCAACAGCGACAATTATTAATGTAGAGAAAGCTCTGGACGTTCATTCAAAGTAGAACATGGCTTCTCTATCATATCGACGGTCATTTGAGTTCATTTCATGCCCGCCCAAAAAGTGCCTTCTATTCTCCTCCTTTCCCGTTCAGTTAACAATGAACGATAAGATGGTCCACTGCTGCGCCGAGTGCGGCGAGGAGGGGGGTGTTAGTCTCAAGGCATGTAAATCATGTATGGTCGCCAAGTATTGCAATGTCAATTGCCAGAAGAATCATTGGCCAAAGCATAAAAACGACTGTAAATTACGAGCTGCCGAAATACGCGATGAGGCGCTGTTCAAGGACCCACCGGCAAAGGAGGAATGTCCCATCTGCTTCGTACCAATGCCAGTAAATATAATATCTTGTGCGTCGCTTCCAGCCGCGACTATAAAGTCGGTACCAATTTTCGACTACGCGAGAGCAAATGAAGAGTTGGCAAATTTGTCCGCGGAGACATATCATTCATGTTGTGGAAAGTATATTTGTAGTGGGTGCGTGTACTCCTTGTGCAAATCTGTGAACAGTGAGAAGTGTCCGTTTTGCAAGGCAGAGATTATGAAAAAATCAGACAATGAAAGACTTCAAGAAATGATGAAGCGGGTGGAGGCAAATGATGCTGGTGCAATTCATGAACTGGGTTGTTACTACTACAATGGAGAAATTGGTCTGTTGCAAGATCGGGCAAAGGCAATGCAATTATGGACACAGGCCGTGAAACTTGGGTCAAGTAAGGCGCACTATAACTTGGGTAATGTGTTTTATGAAGGGGGAGATATAAAGAAGGCCAAGTTTCATTTTGGGGCTGCGGCTGTGGCAGGACATGAAGAAGCAAGAAGCAAACTTGGAGGCATTGAGGGATCATCTGGAAATGTGGAACGAGCTATTAAGCATTGGAAGATTGCTGCATCAGCTGGGCATTTTCATTCCATGGATCATTTGAGAACAGGATTTGAACAAGGTGTTATAAGTAGAGATGCAATTGACTCAACTTTGACAGCTTACAACAGTTCTTGCAAGGAGATGAGAAGTGAGGCAAGGGACGCATTCATCGGTATTATGGCAGAAATAAACGGCCGTGGCACATGAGTGTGCCGAGATGAGTAAGAGTGTGAAACCCATATTTGTAAATGCTAAAAGACACTTATAAGGACTCAATTAAGTGCCAAAGTTTGATTACATTCCCTCCAATCATACCAATCTTTATTAGGAGTAGGTGTTACGTCCCATTGACCATGCTCTTTCAAACCGGAGCAGCAAATGGGGGACTTGTATCTAGTTGTATCCCTTTAGATCCCTTTGTGAGAGTCGAAGCTTCTATCGCCCGCGCGTCCAAACCAAGGAGGAATATTCATAGTCGTGCCCATGTCGGAAGAGGCAGCGCTGAAACCGGGTCAGAAGTTCCCCACCCCAACTCCTGGCAATGGCGAGTGAGTCCTGCTGCTGTTGTTTTCGTTTTTGTCTTTGCTTTCGTCATTCATCGGTATCCAGTTGTACCTGATCATCTCGGAGTTTCATTTTTGAGGACGGACCGTTCCATTGTGTCATTCTACCGCCAAAGTATCCCTTATTGCTCATATATCAACCCATCAATTTTATCAACAATAATTTCAATTGACAAACAAACCAATCATTGTAGTCGTGTGTTTTACGAGACATTATTAAACCAACGTCCAGAATCAGAAATGGCTCAAGAATGGTGTGTACTATATGGTGTTATGGAGGAAGAGGATGCTGCTAAGGCATATAAGAAAATGTTAAAACGTAAGGCAAATAAAGGAGGCGGGAGTGGTTCCACTGCTGCAACCCCATCATCATCAACGGGGGAGAAGAAAAAAAAGAAGAAGAAACGTATATTGGATGAGGTGGAATATGATGCAGGAATGAGTGCGGGTGGTGATGAGGGTATTGGTATTGCAGCATTGTAACAGAAAAAATGATGAATATCTTGTTAATAACGAGACAATTTGAGGGCTCAGAGACTGGATTGATTTATAACACTTTGGATGGCAGGGTTGGTCAATCTCACTCCTCAGCGGCACAAAAAAATATTACATGAATACAAATAATGAAATATTGTAAACTAAACTACAATTCGCTGACATTGATAAATGTGTGAAATAGGGCAACGTATTAGCAAAACCATCCAATCAAAATAGATGATATACCTCATGAATATCGAGCAACAACCAAAGCTTAACTCGTGAGAGAGGCGTATCTCCTATCGGCTTGTCGTCGTCTCTTTTTTCCTAGCACCCCATGGACAATCTCAATCACGATGCAATGGTCCACTGCTGTGCCGATTGTGGCAGCGTGGCAAGAGAGGGCTTCACTCTAAAGGCGTGTAAGTCTTGTATGCTCGTCAAGTATTGCAATGTCAATTGCCAGAAGAACCACTGGTCGACGCATAAAACACTCTGTAAACGACGTTCTGCCGAGCTACGCGATGAGGCACTATTCAAGGACCCACCGGCTAAGAAAGACTGTCCCATTTGCTTCCTACCAGTGCCGACGAAAGCCATTTCCTGTGTCTCGCTTCCACCCGCGACAGTATCGTCCATACCAATCAAGGACTTTGTGAATGAGCACGAGGAGCTGGCAACTCAGGATATGGAAATATATTATTCATGTTGCGGAAAGAGTATTTGTGGAGGGTGTGCACACTCTTTCCGTGAGTCTGAAAACAATAGGTCATGCCCATTTTGTAAAACTGATAGAATAGGGAAAACAGACGAAGAAAGAGTTAAACAAATGATGAAGCGGGTTGAGGCGAATGATGCTGGTGCAATTTATGTACTGGGCAGTAATTATTTTCATGGAAAGTTAGATTTGCATCAAGATCGAGACAAGGCAATGGAATTATGGAAGCAGGCCGCCGAAATGGGTTTCAGTAAAGCGCATTTTGCTTTGGGTACTGAGTTTTATGATGGTGGAGATTTAAAGAAGGCCAAGTTCCACTACGAAGAAGCGGCAATGGCTGGACACGAAGATGCAAGATTCAACCTTGGAATAATAGAGGGAAAATCTGGAAATGTGGAAAGAGGTTTTAAGCATTGGATCATTGCTGCATCCGCCGGGGATTGTAATGCCATGTATAATTTGCAACAGGCATTTGAAAAAGGTTACTCTGTCAGTGAAGAAACAATCAACTCAACTTTGGCAGCATACAATACTTCCTGTGCTGAGATGAGAAGTGAAGCAAGAGACATTTTCATTACTGATCACACTGTTGAAAGATGAAGAGAAAGCAATCAAACATAAACCTGAGTGTAAAGAGTTTGTTTCAGATGCAAGAGAATCCAAAAGGGGAGATTACTATATCATAGTACATATTTTTTTCTGTTACCACATTGTCTAATCTACATTGGTAGTGTATACACTGAAATATTATTTGTAGTATCCGCCACGAATATAGAATTTGGTAACACAGCATCCATTGATCTACTAGAGGTAATCCAATTGGGTTTATGTCCATGTGATATACGGAATAGTATACTTGGCATTGCTAATGATTGACGTTCTGCACCTGAGCTCATCGTTTTGTTTGACGGACTTGACAAAGACATGTTTGCTTTGTCTTTGGATGGTCCTATATCCCAACAGATTATATTACCATCATTCCCAGCCGATATTAGCAGTCGTTCTTCCTCGTCAATTGATATTGCATCTCTATTCTTGATATTGAGCTTTGACATGTGTTCATCACCATCATCACGACTACTTTCAACAATACGTTCAAAGGATGGATAATGTACAGCTGCTACAGCACTTGTATGACCCTCACCCTCCTTCTCATTATTATGACTATTACAACTGCTATTACGAAATCTTGCAACCTTGACAAGACGATGTCCCTTGGCACGTAGAATAGCAATAGATCCATCACCCACGCCAGCGGCAAGGTATTTTCCGGATATACTCCATGATAATGAATGTACATATGGTGGATTACATAATTTCATTGTTGTCGACATTGTCGACCTTGTTCCCGCGGCTGCCGTGACATTATCATCATCATTATTGTCGTCGTCATGTGGTCCAAATGTTATAGTTGACGTGGGTGGTCGATGACGAATACGTATTGTACTTTTACTACTGCTACTACTGTTATTATTACCATTGTTGCTCATGTCTATATCCCATAGTTTAATTGTACAATCAGTCCCTGCCGTGGCTAAGTAGGATATACCATCATTATTATTATTGGACTTCTTCTTTCCTGGATGTTGTTTGGGTCGGAATGCGGCACATGATGCAATCGATAATGTTTCAGGTTTGGCATGTTGTAGTACCATTGTTGTAGTATTGTTGCGTGACATTCTCTCATCATAATATGTATCATAATTTAGCATCACTCGTGCCTCACCAGAATCATCTACTGTTGCCATACATAAGTGGGATGATTCCAATGTGTTATTCATTGTATTACTGTTTGGATAGGAGAATGATAATTGATTAATTTCATCAATACACTGGAATTGTAATGTTAGATCCACGTGTGGTGTTTTAATAATTGGTATTGTTTGTGATGATACTGGTGACGATGCAGCAGCAGAAGCAGTAGAAGAAACGATGGGAGTTGTATATTGTCGTATATCATAGCAATATATCCTATTTGAATTTGTGGCATAGACCATACATGGATTGTTATATATTTCAGCAGCAGCAGCAGCAGCAGCAGCAGCAGCAGCAGCACTAATAACGTCATTGTCATTGTCATGATTATTGTAACCGTTGCGACTACGAGTGCTTTCTTCGTTATTTGCAAATGATAATGGATGGAACGCAACACAATTCACTGACTGATCTGCTGCATACGACTGTAACGATTTAGTACCATTGCTACTGCCATCATCATTACTACCAAAGTTGGCAGTTGTAGTACACGCAGGAGGGAGGATCATGCACAGTGAAGTACGACGGGATCGCAAATCCCATAACCGGGCAGTGCCATCCTCTGACCCACTTAATAGGAGACAGGGTGGATGATGATGATGATGAATGTTGGTATCATTATTACGACAGGAAAGAGAGGACAGGCATCGTTCAGAGGAGTGGGAGAGACATAGCACCGGTTTGCAATGTCCCTTGAGCCTCCTTCGTTGTACTTTTGGCTGTACTTGCGAAGTCGACATTTTGTTTTGAAGTTGGTTTGACCGCCACACTGACTTGAACCCCCTCGTGCGCCTCCCTCCTGCCTGCGTCAACCATGGACCATCTTGGCAATTCTGTGGTCCACTGCTGTGCCGATTGCGGCAGCGTGGCAGGAGGGGGCATCAGTCTCAAGGCATGTAAGTCGTGTATGCTCGTCAAGTATTGCAACGCCAATTGCCAGAGGAATCATTGGCCAAAGCATACAAAAGTTTGCAAACTACGTGCCGCGGAGCTGCACGATGAGGCGCTGTTCAAGGACCCACCACCGGCCAAGGAGGAATGCCCAATCTGCTTCGTACCGATGCCAGTAAAGTTGATATCTTGTATGACGCTTCCACCTGCGACTATAACGTCCATACCGATTTACGATTTCGCAATGGCAAATCAGGAGTTGGCAAAAGAAGATATGGAAGACTATTATTCATGTTGTGGAAACTATATATGTAGTGGGTGCATACACTCCCTGTGTATGTCTGGAAATTATGCACACTGTCCATTTTGTAAGGCAGAGACAATGAGCAAAACAAACGAAGAAAGAATTGAAGAAATGATGAAGCGGGTGGAAGCAAATGATGCTGGTGCGATTTATGCACTGGGTAGTTATTATCACCACGGAGGTTTAGGTTTACATCAAGATGGAGAGAAGGAAATTGAATTATGGAAACAGGCTGCGAGATTAGGTTCCAGTAAGGCGCACCATAACTTGGGTAATGTGTTTTATGAAGGGGGAGATATGAAGAAGGCCAAGTTCCACTATGAGGCCGCGGCTATTGCCGGACACGAAGGGGCAAGAAGCAACCTTGGAGACATTGAGGGAAGATCTGGAAATGTAGAACGAGGCTTTAAGCATTGGATCATTGCTGCATCAGCTGGGGATTGTAATGCCATGTATAACTTGCAACAGGCATTTGAACAAGGTTTAATGCCTCGAGAAGCAATTGACTTAACTTTGACAGCTTACAACAGTTCTTGTAAAGAGATGAGAAGTGAGGCAAGGGACGCATTCATCCGAACTATGGCAGAAATAAACGACCATGGCATGTGAGTGTGGGTGCCGAGATGAGTGAGAGTGTGACCAGAGCAAATGCTAAAAGACCTTGTAATATAGTTCAATAAATTCTGCCAAAGTTTGATTACATTCCCTCCAATCTACATTGGTAGTGTATACACTGAAATATTATTTGTAGTATCCACCACGAATATAGAATTTGGTAACGCAGCATCCATTGATCTACTAGAGGTAATCCAATTGGGTTTATGTCAATGTGATATACGAAATAGTATACTTGGCATTACTAATGATTGACGTTCTGCACCTGAGCTCATCGTTTTGTTTGACGGACTTGACAAAGACATGTTTGCTTTGTCTTTGGATGGTCCTATATCCCAACAGATTATATTACCATCATTCCCAGCCGATATTAGCAGTCGTTCTTCCTCGTCAATTGATATTGCATCTCTATTCTTGATATTGAGCTTTGACATGTGTTCATCACCATCATCACGACTACTTTCAACAATACGTTCAAAGGATGGATAATGTACAGCTGCTACAGCACTTGTATGACCCTCACCCTCCTTCTCATTATTATGACTATTACAACTGCTATTACGAAATCTTGCAACCTTGACAAGACGATGTCCCTTGGCACGTAGAATAGCAATAGGGTTTGAGTTGCGTTTGACCCGCCACTATCTACTACTTGAACCCGCTAGTTTTTGCGCCTCCCTGCGTCAACCATGTACCATCTTGGCAATGCTGTGGTCCACTGCTGTGCCGATTGCGGCAGCGTGGCAGGAGGGGGCATCAGTCTCAAGGCATGTAAGTCTTGTATGCTCGTCAGGTACTGCAATGCTGATTGTCAAAGGAATCATTGGCCGAAGCACAAAAAAGTTTGCAAACTACGTTCTGCCGAGCTGCACGACAAGGCGCTCTTCAAGGACCCATCGGCCAAGGAGGAATGCCCGATCTGCTTCCTACCGATGCCAGTAAAGTTGATATTGTGTATGACGCTTCCACCTGCGACTATAACGTCTGTTCCAATTCACGACTTTGCGTAGGCAAATGAGGAGTTGGCAAATATGAGTATGGAAACATATTTTTCATGTTGCGGAAAAAGCATTTGTAGCGGGTGCATACACTCCCTGTGTATGTCTGAAAACATTGGGACATGTGCGTTTTGCAAAGGAGTGAATGACAAAACAGATGAAGAAAGTGTTGAAGAACTGATGAAGCGGGTTGAGGTGAATGATGCTGGTGCGATTTATTTTCTGGGTAATTCTTATCGCCATGGACAGTTGGGTTTGCAGCAAGATAGAGCAAGGGCAATGGAACTTTGGACTCAGGCAGCGGCATTGGGGTCCAGTATGGCCCATTATCACTTGGGTCTGTACTACGTTGAAGGGGGAAAGTTGAAGAAGGCCAAGTTCCACTTCGAGGACGCGGCCATGGCAGGGGATGAAGATGCAAGGTACACCCTTGGATGCATGGAGTATAACTCAGGAGGAAATGTGGAACGAGCTGTGAAGCATTGGGCAATTGCTGCATCAGCTGGGCATTATAATGCCATGGATAGCTTTCTAGTTTCATTCAATCAAGGTTTGACTAGTAGAGCTACAATGGACGCAACTTTGACAGCATACAATAATTCGTGTGTTGAGATGAGAAGTGAAGCAAGAGACGCCGCTATACGTGTATTTATCGCCAGCATTGGTGCAAGATGAGGAGAGAGCAATCAAAATAATGCTCGAGTAACAGAGCCCAAGTTCAGGTAATAGTAAGGGGGTGATTATTTGAGGAAGTCCACTCGATATCGCGGCTCAGACTGGAAAGACTATCCGTATTATTTGTGTTCGATATGAGTAGGAGTAATGGCACACAAGATTTGTCGCTGGAACTCAATCTTTAGCACGGATAAAGTTAAATATTAGACATAATATTCCCATTGTCAACTCCTCTTAGTGTCAAGGTTTAGTGCAACTCTCTTTGTATAGATACACTTTATGGTATCCAATGCCGCACTTACAATCTTCCCATGCAGGTTACTACCCCTTGGGAGTAATGGACTTAGGCCACGAAACTCGGGTCCAGTGAGGCGCAATATCACCTGGGTAATGAGTATTATATTAGGGGCGATTTGAAGAAGGCCAAGTTCCACTACGAGGCTGCCGATATGGCTGGCCGCGAACTGGCAAGAAGCACCCTTGGAACAAATGAGTACCAATCAGGAAACCTGGAACGAGCATTAAAACATTGGACGATTGCTGCATCAGCTGGGAACTATCATTCCATGCGCAACTTGCAATCGACGTTCGAAGTAGGTTATATCAGTGCAGATGAAATGGAACAAATTTTGACAGCTTTGTATGGAAACGAGAAGCGAAGCCAGATATGAATACATCAATATTGTGAGGACCAGACAATTACAAAATCATGAAGTCGAGTACAACTGAGTTTGGTTTCAGTTTCCGATACAAGAGATATTTACATGGCATGAAAAAGATTGCCAATAATGTACTCGTCGTTGTTAGTCAATTATCTCCTCCTCAGAGCTCTATTGACCAACTCCAACGCACCTATTGCATCGTGCTCCGCTGTTATCCTCTTAATCTCGGCAGAGTCCATCTTCATTACCGCTGACCAGAATTCCTTTACTCGTCCAATGTTATACTCAGCCTCTGCTACTGGATCAGTCCGCTGAGGGAATGTATCAAAATACATATGACCCATAAAATTGATTTGCCGTAGTTGATACATTACCTCTAATGCAATAGATGGATGGACAGTGCCAAACATAAGTCCATCCTCCGCGGCCAATCTTGTATAACCATCATTAAGCTGAATACCGAAAAGTTTTTGTCCAACCAGGGCAATGCTTTGGCCAGGATTTTCCCCCGCCATGAGCATGTGCCCCATGTCCAATGTCAGTCCCATATTTGGTCGATCGATTTCTTTTACTAACAAGAG
>Ga0247833_1002065_pt1 | contig 30585 bp, 24 predicted proteins | sample LaCruzMarch2015__7_FD_187117 | JGI IMG/M metagenome (GOLD analysis project Ga0247833, IMG submission 187117) | Freshwater microbial communities from meromictic Lake La Cruz, Castile-La Mancha, Spain - LaCruzMarch2015_8m | ecosystem: Environmental > Aquatic > Freshwater > Lake | place: Spain... | reverse complement strand
TATTAGCGATAAGGTTGTGCATAATTAGATTTGTGTGAGAAGCTTATCTAATGTACTGTATTACAGTATATTGCACAACCTTAAATTACTTTATTTATTAACAATCTTAACCGCACAACGGGTAATACTAATATTGTTCTTGTCTAATAATGGGGTCCATCTTAGTTTGCTAATTATAAAATGCGATAAAAATTAGGGACTCCATTAATTGAAACTTACGATATGAAAAAAAATCTACGTCTTATTTCCGTTTTGTTCCTTTGGGGAGTTGTAATTAATGCTGCTCATGGGCAAAAAAAAGAAATTGACTCTCTACTTACCCTGGTAAAAAAAGATAAAGAAGACACAAATAAAGTAAATCACCTCAACCTCCTCGCGTGGGATTTGATGAACACCAATCCCGATTCTGCCATTTTTGTTGGGAAACAATCTTTAGTGCTTTCCGAAAAACTACAATGGAAACAAGGAATAGCAAGTTCTCTTGGACGTTTGGGTGTTTATTATTGGAATAAAGCAGATTACCCAAAAGCGTTGGAATACGATTTCAAGGCGTTGAAAATGAATGAAGAGCTTGGATATAAAGATAGGGCTGCTGCCAATCTTTCTAACATTGGAATCATTTATGGTAAGCAAGCCGATTATCCAAAAGCCTTGTACTATTATTTCAAGTCTTTGAAAATAGGTGAAGAACTCGGAAATAAAGAAGCAAATGCAAACAATCTAATGAACATAGGAATTGTTTATAAAGAACAAGAGAATGATTCTAAAGCACTCTATTATTATTTCAAGGCAATGAAAATATATGAGGAACTTGGCAATAAAAGAGGAATTGCAACAACTCTTAGCAACATGGGAAATGTTTACAAAGGCCAACGCGAATATTCCAAGGCGATGGACCATTATTCCAGGGCATTGAAAATAAAGGAAGAACTCGGAAATAAAAAGGGAATTGCAACTACACTCAGCAACATGGGTTCTTTGTATATGTTAACCGGAAAATTTAAAGAGTCGGAAGAGAATATAAAAAAAGCAATTTCCATTGCCAGTGCTTTAGATATAAAAAAGGAATTAAGAGAATTCGAAGGTAATCTTTCCCGACTTTATGACACCACAGCCCAGTTGGCAGTTAGAAATGGACAGTTTGCAATAGCGGCAGAAAACTATAAGCTTTCTATGGTGCACTATAAAAAAGTAGTAGCGATAAAGGATACACTTTTTAATATGGAAAAAAGTAAGGAAATTACCCGTAAGGAAATGAATTATGAGTTTGAAAAAAAGGAAGCCGTAACAAAAGCAGAACAAGAAAAGAAAGACTTATTAGCTAAGAAAGAAATCCAAAAACAAAAACTAATAAGAAATGGGTTGTTAGCTGGATTTGGTTTGGTATTGATTTTTGCCGGAATATTTTTCAATCAAAGAAATAAAATAAAAAAAGGAAAGAAAATAAGTGACGAGCTACTTAAAAGCGTAAGCAAACAAAAAGTTGAAGTTGAGAAACAAAAAAACATTGTGGAATTTCAAAATAAAGAGATACTTTCTTCTATTGAGTATGCCAAAAGAATACAAGCTACCATTTTACCTCCATTAAAAGTAGTGGAAAAACACCTGGAAGATTCATTTGTATTGTATTTACCTAAAGATATAGTTGCAGGAGATTTTTACTGGATGGAGAATATAGAACAAGAAGAAGGATTGGTTTTAATTGCTGCATGCGATTGCACTGGGCATGGTGTCCCTGGTGCACTGGTAAGCGTTGTATGCAGTAATGCATTAAACAGAGCTGTAAAAGAAAATAGCATAACAGAACCCGGTTTAATACTCGACAAAGTAGCAGAACTTGTAGTACATGATTTTAGCAAAGATGAAAATGAAAACGTACAGGATGGAATGGATGCTTCGTTGTGCGCTTTAAATACCAAAACAGGTAAAATACAATGGGCTGGTGCCAATAATCCATTGTTTCTTATTAGCGATGGAAAATTAATTGAAATTAAAGGAGATAAACAGCCGATTGGTAAAATTGACAATTTACACCCTTTCAAAACCAATTATATTGATACCAAAAAAGGAGATACATTTTATCTTTTTACTGATGGATATTCAGATCAATTCGGTGGGCAGGAGAATAGAAAATTCACCAAAATGAAGTTTAAAGAATTACTACTATCTATTCAACACTTAAACATGCATGAACAAAGGAATTACCTTTATGAATTCCATAACTCCTATAAAAATTAAACTGAACAAATGGATGATATTTTGATAATTGGGATAAGAGTTTAAATAAAATATTATTGAATAGATTATCCTATTACGTTTAATGTGCTACAACCAAGCGCGCTGTTTTTGATGAATTGCTGTTACTTTTTTTAATTGGTAAATACCATTTGCGACATCACTGCTGTTATTGTATTCAGCCTCAAGAAAGAAATTTAGATAAAGTTTGTGTAAATTTCCCGCAGATAACGCTGATTTACCCAGATGGCATTTAGAAAAAATAATCTGCGGCAAAATCTGCGAGATCTGCGCAATCTGAGGGAAAATAAATCTCCCGCTGATAACGCTGATATACGCAGATGGCATTTAGAAAAAAATAATCTTCGAAAAAATCTGCGAGATTCGCGCAATCTGCGGGAAAAATAATCTCCCGCTGATAACGCTGATTTACGCAGAGGGCATTTAGAAAAAAATAATCTGCGGGAAAATCTGCGAGATCTGCGCAATCTGCGGGAAAATATCTCCCGCTGATGATGCTGATTTACGCAGAGGGCATTTAGAAAGAAATAATCTGCGGGAAAATCTGCGAGATCTGCGCAATCTGCGGGAAAATATCTCTCGCTGATGACGCTGATTTACGCAGAGGGCATTTAGAAAAAAATAATCTGCGGCAAAATCTGCGAGATCTGCGCAATCTGCGGGAAAAAATAATCTACCGCTGATAACGCTGATTTACGCAGATGGCATTTAGAAAAAAATAATCTGCGGCAAAATCTGCGAGATCTGCGCAATCTGCGGGAAAATAAATCTCCCGCTGATAAAGCTGATATACGCAGATGGCATTTAGAAAAAACTCAAACAAAAAAATCTGCGGCAAAATCTGCGAGATCTGCGCAATCTGCGGGAATAATAATCTCCCGCTGATGACGCTGATTTACGCTGAAGGTATTTAGAAGAAACCAATGCTACGAATTATCTACTTTTCGATATAAATTACCTTATAACTGTGATTTTACCTATGATGTTTTTTTCTTCTTTAATACATTTATAATTTATGATGTATGCATAAACATCAATTTCGGCGTCATTGTTTTTTACTTTGCCGTCCCAGCCAAGGGAAAGATCATTTGTAGTGAAAATGTTTTCACCCCAACGATTGAAAATTCTCATTTCAAAAAATCCAAGATTGTCAGAAACTATCGGATTAAAGACATCATTCTTTCCATCCTCGTTGGGAGTAAATGTGTTGGGAATATATATCAAATTACAGTTTGCTTGAAGGCTTACTTCAATAGAATCTATTGCTTTACAACCATATTCATCATAGCCAGTTACAACATAATATGAATTTTGAATCGGTGTTGCTGTAGGATTGCTGATTTCAATATTGTTAAGTGTAGCATTAAAATCCCATTGATAATTAGCAGCGCCCGTTGCAACTAAGTTTACATTTTCTCCCTCAAAAATTGTAGTATCCTTTCCTGCATTCACAATTGGTAAAGGTGTTACATTAATGTTAATTACGGCCGAATCAGGACATACTGCATTTGGAGTAGTTACCAAATAACTGATGTTGCTTAATGGAGTACAAACCGGATTCAAACAATCATCACAACTTAAATAATCAGCAGGGAACCAATTTACAGCATTAGCAGCAGTAATAGCATTTAGCTGCAAGATATCATAGACGCAAATAGTTGTATCGTTTGATAGTATAATGGGTGTAAAATTATTCACTGTAATTGTAAGCGAATCGCTCAAAAAGCAACTACCTAAATCTGCTGTAGCAATGTAGGTAGTGGTTTGAGTTGGCGTTGCTATAGTTGAACTGCATGTATCGCAGGATAAACTGCTAATTGGTGTCCAGTTTACCTGCAAGTCAGGATTAACGCTTAAAGTAGCTGATGCACCCTCACAAATAGAAACATCATTAATAAGTGCAAGTATTAAAGGGTCGTAAAAAGAAACTGAAACAGAATCACTTGATGTGCAGCCGCTATTGTTAGTTACTGTAACAAAATAAGTTGTTGGATTTAACGGGCTTGCAATTGGATCATTGCAGGAAGTACAACTTAAAGTTGCATCTGTTTGCCATATAATATTTCCCGAAGCTGCGCTGGCATTAAGCTGAATACTAACGTTTTCACAGGTTATTGTATCGTTTCCTGCATTGATAATTGGGAGTGGTAAAGTTTGGATGGTAATAAATGCCGAATCTTGACAGGCTGCATTTACGGTTGTTACCAAATAAGTAATATCTGCAGCCGGAATACAAACCGGATTGAAACAATTATCACAACTCAAATAACTGGAAGGAAACCAATTTACAGCGCTTGCATTGGCAATGGCATTGAGTTGCAAGGTATCGTTTACACAAACAATGGTATCGTTTGAAAACAAGATTGGTGAAAAAATTTCAACTGTAATTGTAACCGAATCGCTCACCGCGCAACTTCCTAAATCTGAGGTTGCAATATAGGTGGTGGTTTGGGTTGGAGTTGCAATAGTTATTGTACATGTATCGCAGGACAAATCGCTGGTTGGTGTCCAGTTTACTTGCAAGTTAGGATTAGCGCTTAAAGTAGCTGATGTGCCTTCACAAATAGAAGTATCACTGCTAACGGCAAGAAAAGATGATGTATAAAAAGAAACTGAAACCGAATCTCTTGAAGTGCAGCCATTATCGGTGGCTGTTACAATATAAGTTGTTGGCGTGAATGGAGTCGCAATTGGGTCATTGCAGGAAGTACAACTCAAAGTTGGTTCTGTTTGCCATTCAATATTCCCAGATGATGCACTTGCATTCAGTTGAATACTTGTGTTTTCGCAAATAGCGGAATCGTTTGTTATAGTAATTGCTGGGCCATTTTGAAGCGTAAAATTTGATGCGCCATCACTGCCTGTTAATGAGCCCGGACCTTGTGAAAATAATGTTGCGGTGGTGTTTCCATTATGAGGTTGATCTATTTTAAATATATTTCCATTTGCATTATTTAAAGCGTACATGCTTCCAAAATTATCCATAAATATTCCTCCGAAATTACCTCCAGCATTAACTCCTCCACCTGTTGCATTGCCTAAAAATGTTCGGTTGCCAAAGGTGTCGAATCTATACACTTCAAAAACATCATTGCTGATAGAATAAAGATTATTATCGATAGAACTAATTGCCCAATCAGAAAGAGATGTAGGTATAATTGGTAAATTGGGTAAGATTAATTGAGGAGTTGGTAAATTAAGATTTACTCTGTAAAATTCAGTATCAAGATTCGAACCCGCATAGAGGTAAAATATTCCGTTTTCGCTTATATCGCCAGTATTGTATGGTTTAATGGGTAAACCAGGGATGGAAAATATGGTAACCGAATAATCGGATGCAATTCTTACAATTTGATTTGTGTTTACTCTGTAACCCCAAATATAATTATCGGCCGGGTTAAAACCGAAAGCATTTAAGCCCTGGTTGCAAGGGCTCGAAATGATGGGGTTTGCAACTAATTGGGACACTCCTGAGTTTAAATTTAAGCGATACATTTTCGTTGGATTATCCAGAAACAAATATGCTGTGGTATCGCAGGAGAAAGGAGCAGCTTGATTAGAGACCGGTAAAGTTCCACTAAGTTTAGCAACAAACAAATTAGCAGGAGTAGCAACAGAATTTCCGGGTGGCATCCCTAAAGTAGTTGTATCGAAAGTGATATTGATTGGAGGATTTGCCTGTGCCGTATAATTACCTGCTACAATCACATTTCCGCTGGCATCCGCTGCAACGCTTTGTCCAACATCATTACCTGTTCCGCCTGCATCTTGTTGTTTTGCCCACAACACATTTCCGTAGGGGTCGTATTTAACAATAAAAAAATCACGAGCACCTGCATTAGTTAAAGTAGTGGTTCCGAAAGTGATGTTAGCACCTTCAAAATAACCTGTTACAATAACATTTCCGCCGGCATCAGCTGTAACGTTGACTGCATTATCATTACTAGTTCCGCCTGCATCTTGTTGTCTTGCCCACAAAACATTTCCGTTACAGTCGTATTTCACTATAAAAACATCTATGCTATTTGGACTTTGTGAATTGGTTAAAGTAGTTGTTCCAAAAGTAACGGTAGGAGAATCAAACCAACCTGATACGATAATATTTCCGCTGGGATCCGCTGTAACCCCTGCGCTTAATTCATTTGCACTTCCGTTTGCGTCTTGTTGTTTTGCCCACAAAACATTTCCGTTGGGGTCGTATTTCACAACAAAAATTTCAGTGGCACTGGTGCCTATTGGATTGGTTAAAGTAGTTGTGCCAAATGTGATAGTGGGACTTTGAAAATTTCCTGTTATAATAACATTTCCGCTGGCATCCGCTGCTATGCGGTAGGGAACGTCATTATTTACACTTCCGCCTGGTCCTGGCTGTTTTGCCCACAACACATTTCCATTGGGGTCGTATTTCACTGTAAAAATATCATTGGCGCCAGCATTGGTTAACGTGCTTGTTCCAAAAGTAATAGACAGACTGTTAAAATTACCCGTTACAATCACATTTCCGTTGGGATCTGCGACAACACCCTTTGCAACATCAATGGCAGTTCCACCTGCTGTTTGTTTTTTTGCCCACAACACATTTCCGTTGGGGTCGTATTTCACAACAAAAATATCAGAACTGTTTCCGCCTCCTGCATTGGTTAATGTAGTTGTTCCAAAAACGATATTGAGGCCATTAAACGTTCCTGTTACTATCACATTTCCACTGGCATCTGCTGCAACGCCTCGGGCTTCATCAGAACCTGTTCCGCCGCCTGTTTGCTTTTTTGCCCACAAAACATTTCCATCGGGGTCGTATTTCACAACAAAAATATCAGAACTGTTTCCGCCTCCTGCATTGGTTAATGTAGTTGTTCCAAAAAGGATGTTGGCACCAACAAAATTACCTGCTAAAATAACATTTCCATTGGCATCCGTTACAACGTTGTTGGCTGTAGCACCATTAACCCCTGCTCTATTTGCCCACAAGTAGTTTGGCGTTTGTGAGAAACAGTTTGCAGTAAGTAATATGGAAATGGCTGAAAGTAGAATATTTATTTTCACAAACTTTGCATTTTGTTTATTAATTCATTTCAGTTTCAGCTACCCTAGTTTTACCAGATTCGATTTCCTTCAAAGGTACATTAATAAGCAAGGAAACTTCTATTTTTTCACTACAAGCTTTTTCGTTGATACACAATCTGCTGATTGAATTTGTACTAAGTAAATTCCTTCTTTAAAATCAACTGTATTTACTTCTAGTTGCAGTTTATCTGTTAAAGTATGAGCGTAAATTAATTTCCCAGTAATGTCAAAGATATTTACTTCAACATTTTTATTATTGCTATTAAAAGCAATGGTAAAATGATCGTTTGCTGGATTAGGAAAAATTTGTGCAGTAGTTAAGTCAACAATTTCTGGAACAGAAGTTACACTGCAATTGCTGCTATAAATTGCAGTGGCATCTTTCTCATCAAGACAATGTACATTTGCATGCGCTACATCATCTACTTCAATGCAAAGGAGATTAGGGTTGTTTCTTGCATCAAAACCGTTGAAATTAATGTTGTTTCCATTTTTTACATTCAAAGTCGTTAATTGATTGTTATTACATATCAAACGCCACAAAGCAGTATTGGCAGAAACATCCAAACTCGTTAATTGGTTGTATTGACATTCCAAATAGTCAACACTATTTAAAAAATTCAAACTTGTTAATTGATTATTGTGACAATACAACGTTTCAAGAAGAGTATTTGCCGAAAGTTCTAAGTTTGTTAATTGGTTATTGTAACAATATAATTGTCCGAGGTTGAAATTATTGGAAAGATCTATGCTTGTTAATGAATTATGGCAACAATTAAATGTAACGAGTGCAATATTTGCAGATACATCGATGTTCGTAAATTGATTATTCTGACAGTACAGCGTTTCAAGAGCAGAATTTGCAGAAATATTTAAGCTTGTTAAATCGTTGTAGCCACAGTTTAAAAAAGTAAGTGCGGTGTTGGCTGAAAAATCCAGGCTCGTTAAATTATTGCCTAAACAATTTAAATAAGTTAGCGCGGTAAATGCTTCAATTCCTGTTAGGTTAGAAATAGGTGAACTGGATCCACTAGCGGATACATTTAACTGTCCTGTAAATGCAGCAGCTTCGGTAACTTGTATTTCCCTATCTATGTCGATGTTAATCGCAGCATTGGTTACAAGTCTTGACTTAAATACAGCATCAGGAATGTTTACAATTGGTGTAATTATAATGGTGTCAGTTGTTTGCCCGGCAAGGAGGGCTTGGTCTGAAATTGAATTGTATGCAAATTCTTTGTAAGTGTAAGAGCTTGAGCCAACGTTCAATCGAATCCACCCATAATTGGTTTCACTTCCTGAAACTATTCTAATTCCCAAAAATCCATCAATTAAAGGACTCCAGTTACCTGAATAGCTTAAGTTACCTTGTGGACCACCATAACTAACAGCGCTTAAAGTTTGATTTGCAGTATTGCTCCAGTTGCTGGTGGGGTCGATACTGTCATTTCGGAACAATTTACTGGGTAATTGTGCATTTCTCATGATAGCAGAGCCATTTAGCGGAGTTGCCTTAACGCTTCCGCTTGGCCCTGACTTGGTAACCACTAATTTTAGATCAAAAATACCATCACTGTTTACATCAATTGAGTCCGTTTGTGTGCAAGTGCCAGTGCAGGATTTTGTAACATCAGGAATTACATCTGTGAAAACAAATTGTGCGTTAGCACTTGCGGAAAACAAGATCCCGAAAGCTAATGAGATGAAAGTCATGTTTAATGGAAGGCAAGCAGAAAGTTTTTTAAGAAATTGGGGTTTCATAGTAATTTGGTTTTTAGAATCGTTAAAATAATTTGTTGCAATTTGAACTGTGACAAAGGTTGATTATAATTCAGCGTACATCAATACCATAAACTAGGTGTTCTTTTACTACAAGAATTATAAAACACCATGATTAGGGGGTTGTAGTTGTAATATTATCGGATTAGGTTTGCTAATTATAAATTGCAAGAAAAATTAAGGTCTCCAGTAATTCAAACTTGGATATGAAAAAAAAACTTCGTCTTATTTCCGTTTTGTTCCTTTGGGGAGTTTTAATAAATGCTGCCCATGCACAGAATCAAAGAAATGTTGATTCGTTGTTGAACCTTTTGAGAATATCAAAAGATGACACCAACAAAGTACATTACCTAAACGACCTTGTCAGGGAGTTTGCTAATGCCAACCCTGATACTGGCATTGTATTAGGCAACCAAGCTCGTTCACTTGCAGAAAGATTAAAGTGGAAAAAAGGGATTGCTAATTCTTTGGGATACATTGGACATTGTTATAGAACTAAAAGCGAATATACTAAAGCATTAGATTATTTTTTAAGTGCTTTGAAGATGTATGAAGAAATTAAAAATAAAAAAAATACTGCACTGGCACTCGTCAATGTTGGAATGATTTATAATATCCAAGGCGATTATGTTAAAGCCCTTGACTATTTTTTTAAGGCATTGAATGTCGCGGAAGAAATTGGAAATAAAGAAGGGATTGCTACACTCTATAGCAACATTGGAAATACCTATCTTATCAAGAGTGATTATCCAAAGGCTCTCAACTATTATTTCAAAGCATTGAAAATGGCCGAAGAACTTGGAAATAAACACTTACAAGCAAATAATATTGGAAATATTGGTATTGTTTATGCAAATCAGGAGGATTTTACCCAAGCATTAACCTATTTCCAAAAGGGTCTGAAATTGAATAAAGAAGTTGGGGATAAACTTGAGGAAGCAACAGTTTTAAACAACATAGGAAATATTTACAATGAGCAAGGTAATTATGGTAAACAGGTGGAATATCAATTACAGTCATTGAAGATAAAGGAAGAATTGGGCGACATACATGGCATTGCGCAAACGTTGGGTAATATAGGGTCGGCTTATACAAATACCGGGAAATTTAAAGAAGCAGAAGTATATCTTAAAAAGGCAATTGTGCTTTGTGATAGTGTTGGTGAGTTGTACGATTTAGAGAAATTTGAAGTAGGTCTTACAAAACTCTATGAAAGAACCGGGCGTTACAAACTTGCGCTGGAACATTATAATAGAGCAATGGATATAAGAGACACTTTGTTTAATCAAGAAAGAGACGAGCAAATAACGCGCAAGGAAATGAATTATGAATTTGATAAAAAGGAAGCTGTAACAAAAGCAGAAAATGAAAAACAACTGGCCGTAGCAGCTGTAGAAATTAAAAAACAAAAATTGATAAAATATTTTTTAATAGGCGGACTTGTTTTGTTGTTGGCCCTTTCTTACTTCGTATATAATAATTTCAGGACAGCGAGTAAATTGAAGCTGCAAAACATCCGAAACAAAATTGCAAGCGACCTGCACGATGATGTCGGCTCTACCTTAAATAGTATTTCGGTTTACAGCGAGGTGGCCAAACAAAAATCTCCCGCTGTGGTAAATGAACTGGAACAAATTGGTGACGCTTCAAGAAAAATAATTGAGGTAATGAGCGATATTGTCTGGACAATCAATCCGAACAACGACACTTTTGAAAACATCATTTCCCGCATGGGTACACTTGCATACAACTTGCTAAAAGCAAAAAACATTGAACATACATTTCAAGCAGATGAAAGTTTAAATGAGACAAAACTATCCTTGGAATCGAGAAGAAATTTTTACCTGATTTTTAAAGAAGCGCTCAACAATCTTGTAAAATACTCGCAAGCCTCGCGCGCATCCATCACGCTAACAAATGAAAACGGATTCATAAAATTAGCAATTCGAGATAACGGAATTGGGTTTGACGTATCACAAACTTCAAAAGGAAATGGCTTGCTCAACATGAAATCCCGTGCTAAAGAAATGAAAGCGGAATTGAAGATAACGTCGGAAAAAGGGAGTGGGACGAGTGTGGAGTTGAGGTTTTCGAGTTAGGATAAGATGTGAGGGTGGAAGATTATGTGAAGATAGGAGATAGAAGATAGAAGATAGAAGATAGAAGATGGAAGAATAGAAGATGGAAGAATAGAAGATGGAAGAATAGAAGATGGAAGAATAGAAGATGGAAGAATAGAAGATGGAAGAATAGAAGATGGAAGAATAGGAGATGGAAGATAGAAGATGATGTGAAGATAGAAGATGGTAGATGGAATTTGGGAGATGGGAGTTTGGAGGATACAGGATGGAAGATGGAATTGATAACAATAGTTTTAGGAAAAGATTTAATTTTATTATAGAAACCAAATGAATACAACATCAAAGAATTTTCGAGATTTAATTGTTTGGCAAAGAGCTCATCAATTTGTTTTAAGTACTTATGAGTTTACAAGGAGTTTTCCCAAGGAAGAAATTTTTAGTCTAACTTCTCAATTCAGAAGGGCTGCAATTTCAATTACTGCGAACATTGCCGAAGGATATAAAAAGAAAAGTAAAGCTGATAAACTAAGATTTTACAACATTTCTGAAGGCTCTATTGCAGAATGTCAGTACTATTGTATTCTAGCCCAAGATTTGAATTATGGAGATTCCAATGACCTTATAAATTTATCTTTCGAAATAGAAAAATTGTTGGTTTCTTATTGCAATTCTATCCGAGAAACTCAGTAATCTATTTTAAACTTTTGTCTTCTAGCTTCTGTCCTCTAAATTCTACCAACTATTTTCTAAAATCTATATTCTATCTTCTATTTATTAACTACTATCTTCTAACTTCCACAAACTATCTTCTAACTTCTTCTAATCAAAAAACTAATTCAAAATGAACATCAAAGTCATCATCTTCGAAGACAATCGTAACCTACGTGAAGGATTGTTCCAACTAATAAATGGCACTCCTGGATTTGAATGTACCGGGGCGTTTGCCAACTGCACCGATATTGTAAACGATATAAAGCAAACAAATCCTGACGTTATTCTTATGGATATTGAAATGCCAGGCATATCGGGTATTGAAGCAGTGCTCATTGCAAAAGAAAAATTTCCTGAAGTAAAAATTCTGATGGAGACAATTTTTGATGAGAACGATAAAATATTTCAGTCCATTTGTAACGGAGCAGAAGGGTATATTTTAAAAAGCACTCCTCCGGTTGAAATGCTTGCAGCGATTAAAGAAATTTATGAAGGCGGTTCTCCTATGACACCCAGCATAGCAAGAAAAGTTCTGAAGATGGTAAAACAAAAACCATCAACAGAAACAGTAGATGACTTTGACCTTTCAGAAAGAGAGAAAGAAGTGGTGAAATACCTTGTGCAAGGAATGAGCTATAAAATGATTGCAGAATCCTGTTTTATCAGCCCCGAAACGGTAAACGGTCATATCAAAAATATCTATAAAAAGCTGCAAGTTCATTCCAAATCAGAAGCTGTGGCGAAAGCTATAAATGGGAAGATTGTTTGAGGAAAGTTTATACTTAGCAACAATCTTCATTTGGAGCAGAGACGGTGGAAAAAAGGGGAAACTACATTTCCCACCCCGTTGTAAATTTACGCATCTAAAATTTATTAGTCGTATGTTAAACGTTTATAAACGTTTAGTTATGAATGCTATAGTTAGTAAAATAATTATTGAGGGTTCATAAATTTACCTAAATTAATCACGGGAGGGAGCCATGGCGTACCCTTTATTTTAAAGATTTATATAAAATGGGGGAATAAATTTGATTGATTATAGTAATTTCATGGCTTAAGATTATGATTCATTAGTTGAGTTCGATAATCCTAGAATATTCAGATTGTTGAATTAGGTTTCAAACGAAATCTTAAATTAAATTTCAATTCCGTACTAAGGAATCATTTTTTTATTCTCTACTTCGTTTTACGTACTAGACTTTCATTTTTCTTCATCCTTAGTACGAAAAAAAACTAGAAAATTATTTTTCTTCATCTTTAGTACGAAGAAGAACAAGAAAATTATTTTTTTGCTTGATTAGTTATTTATCAAATACGAGTAAAAACCAATTTCAACTTCCTTGTTATTAACCGTTCGATCAATCTAATAGAAAGATTTACAAACGGGTTGCAAGTTCATTTATATGGTAAAATGTCTGCTGCATTTATTTGTCTTATTTTTAACCCTTGATTCACATTAATAATGAAAATTGTAATAGAAAAAAATCTAAAACTTGAATTAATTGAAGCCTATCATGAGCAAGCAATTTTTGAGTTAATTGATAATAATAGAAATTATTTAAAAGATTGTTAACATTTATTGACAGAATGCCAACTGTTGAATTTGTTGAGCAATTTTGTAAAGGTACAATTCAGAGAAATAATGAAGGAAGTGAATTTGCTTTTGTAATTGTAGAGCAGCAGAAAGTAATTGGAAGAATAGGAATTTATAAAATCGATACCCAAAATTAAATTGGAGAGATTGGTTATTGGATGGAAGAAAGCGCACAAGGCAAAGGGGTTATGACTAAATCTTGCAAAGTAATAATTGACTTTTGCTTTGCAGAGTTGCAATTAAACAGAATAGAGATAAAGTGTGCTAAAGATAATTTGAGGAGTAAAAGAATTCCGGAAAAATTGAACTTTAAAAAAGAAGGAATAATTAGACAAGGTGAATTTTTAAATAATGCTTTTATTGATTTGAATTTATATTCATTATTAAGAAATGATATTTACTAATTAAAAATGTATTTTGAAATGAAAATAATAAATAAATTAAATGCATGTATAAAATTAACATTATGGGTTATAGAGAATATGGTAATTTTCCATTCTTATTTTATTGGAATGAATTTGTAATTTAGTTTTTTAAAATAAATCATGAATATAGCAATTATTGGAACAGGTAATGTTGGTGGAGCGCTGGCATTATCATGGGCGAAAAAAGGTCATCAAATAAATTTAGGTGTACGGGATGTAAATAGTTTTAAGGGAAAAGAGTTGCTAAATATTCCCAATATTGCAGTTTTTGAAGTCAATGAAGCTGTAAACAAATCAGCGGTAATATTGATTGCAACACCTGCATTATCAACAATAGAAGTGGTAAAAAGCTTGGGTGATACTTCGGGAAAAATTATAATTGATTCCATGAACATTATCATGGGAAAAGGGCCTGAAGGATATACTAATACAGCAGATGCAATTTTAAAGAACACCCAAACAAAAGATGTTGTAAAATGCTTTAATACAACGGGATTTAACAATATGCAAAATCCTATGTATGGAAATGTAAACATAGATATGTTTGTTGCGGGCAATAGTGTTAAAGGAAAAGAAATAGCCATTCAACTTGCAAAAGATGCAGGTTTTGCCGAGTGTTATTCTGTTGGAGGAAACGACAAATTTCAAATGATGGAGCAGTTTGCTTGGTTTTGGATAAACCTTGCCATGATGCAAGGGCAGGGCAGGGGCATTGCCTTTAAATTATTAAAAAGATAAAGTTCTAATGCAGTATATTAAATGTCAACTCGCGACTTCTTCATGTTAAGATGGCTTTGAAATTATTGCTTTAGTTGCAATGTTGCTCCTTCTTTTAAAGGATTAAAACCCGACGTTTAAATTTTAGAATGAAGCAGTGCTGATTTTTTTAGTCTGAATCTGCTTTTGAATCTGCAAAGTTTACTCACAATATTGATAGACATTGCAATTGTAACATTTGTACATAATTTTCAATCTACCTTATTCTACTTTTGCTGAATTGTTGGGTGTTTAATCATTCTAGTTAAAGTAACTAAAAAAGATACACTCACACTTAAAATGAAACAATATTAATATGGAAATAATAGGATTTTTAGCATCAATATTAATTGGTGTAGCATTGGGTTTAATTGGCGGAGGAGGAAGTATTCTCACAGTACCGGTACTAGTTTACTTATTCGGAATTGACGCTGTATTGGCAACTGGTTATTCTCTCTTTATTGTCGGCTTTACTAGCGCGGTAGGTTCAGTTACCTACTTTAAAAAGAATTTGGTAAACATTAAAACGGCACTCGTTTTTGGGATTCCATCGATTGTTGCTGTATTCGCTACCCGGGCATTTATAGTTCCGGCAATACCAAAGGAAATTATCTCAATTGGTGATTTTGTAGTCACCAAAAGCATATTATTGATGGTGCTTTTCGCAGTATTAATGATTGCTGCTTCATATAGCATGATTAAAAAAAGCAAACCTGTTGAAAGTTCAGGCATTAATGAAGCACAAAAATTTAATTATCCTTTAATATTAATTGAAGGTTTAGTGGTCGGAATCCTTACTGGACTTGTGGGCGCAGGAGGCGGCTTTTTAATCATTCCGGCATTGGTAATTTTAAGCAAATTGCCAATGAAGGAAGCGGTTGGAACATCATTGGTAATAATAGCTGCAAAATCTTTAATAGGATTTGTTGGTGAGTTAGGTGATGTTGCTGTTAATTGGACATTTCTGGCTCAGGTTACGACATTCGCAGTGGTGGGTATTTTTATTGGAGCCGCACTTTCCAAAAAAATTGATGGTGCAAAATTGAAACCTGCTTTTGGCTGGTTTGTGTTAGTGATGGGAATTTATATAATTATTAAAGAGCTTTTTTTGAATTAGATAGGTTATTGTAACAAATGTAACTATTTGATAAATTGTCGGCAATTACCTTTGTACAATCAAATTTTAAAAACTAAAAAACAAATTTTATGGGAATTTTCAGTAATATTTTCGGCGGCGGTAACGCAACAAACGAAACATTGGCTAAAGTAATTGAAGAAGGAGCTTTTCTAGTAGACGTAAGAGGTCCAAGTGAATTTGCCGGAGGAAGCGCAAAGGGTGCTGTTAATATTCCGCTTGACACACTTTCGCAGCACTTAAACAAATTTAAAGGTAAAAAAGAGATTGTTGTTTTTTGCAGGAGTGGAAATCGTTCTTCAAGCGCTAAAAGTATCCTTGAGCAAAACGGATTTAAAAATGTAATAAATGGTGGAACATGGCAAAATGTAGTGTCATTACAAAAGTAATTAAGGAGTAAAATCTCATGGAAAAATTAAAAATATTAATACCAACAGATTTTTCGGTGCAAGCTGAGTTTGCATATCTCATGGTAAAGAAAATTGAAGAAGGTTTGCCCTTAGAAATTCATTTTCTACATGTGCTGGCTGCTCCCGATACAGTAACGATGGATGAAAAAGGACAGGTTACAACTTGCGGTGAAATTGATGTGCGTTATATTGAAAAACAAGTGGAAATTGCAAGCCGAAAACTGGAGCAACTAAAAGAAGCTTATGGAAATGATATTCAAGTGCATTTAAGGTTAGGAAAAATCACAGATTTAATTGTTGATTTTGCGCATAAAAACCAGTTTAACTTAATTGCCATGGGCACAAAAGGTGCATGGGGAACAAAAGAAAAACTTTCTGGCTCCGAAACACAATTCATTGCTAGAAAATCTACAGTTCCAGTGTTATCATTGATGTGCGACAGGTCTGATTTAATCATCAAGAATATTCTTTTAGTTCACGATTTTAGTTCACCTGCTAACGAAAATCTCGCATTATTACGTAAATTAATGAATGCATTTCATACTAAATTGCATTTTCTACAAATAGCAACGGTGAAGTCTGATGAGGTGGAAAGAGATATTGAAAATAATATGAAGAAATTCGCGCAAATTAATGATATTAAGGAGTTTGAAGCTCATATATTAAACGATAAAGACGTTGAAAATGGAGTGATTCACTTTAACGAAATGAATAACATGGATATTATTTGCATCGGAACACATGGTAAATCTGGAATTTTCCATAAGAGTTCAACTGAAAAATTAATAAATCACATGTTCAAACCTATTATTTCTTTTCACTTAAATAATTAATATAACTATTTCTTAAATATGATTGAATTTCTTATTCAACCTTGGCCTTGGTGGTTTTCTGGAATTATAATTTCAGCCATTATGTTTTTCCTCATTTATTTTGGGCAGTCTTTTGGCTTTTCATCAAACCTCAGAACTATTTGTGCTGTTGTAGGATTGGGCAAAACAAACAAATTTTTTGATTTTAATTGGAGGGCACAAATTTGGAATATTGTGTTTTTAATTGGTGCTGTTATTGGAGGATTTATTGGAGGAAATCTAATGTCAACCGGCGAACCTGTTAAGATTTCTGAGGCTACCAAAGCAGATTTAGCTAATTACGGTTTCGCGGAACCAACATCAATTCAACCTTCCGAATTATTTAGTTGGGACGCATTATTCACATTGAAAGGTTTTTTAATTATGGCATTAGGTGGATTAATGGTAGGATTTGGCGCCCGATATGCCGGCGGTTGCACTTCCGGACACGCCATCAGTGGTTTGTCTGACTTACAATTGCCCTCGTTTGTGGCGGTAATTGGTTTTTTTGTAGGAGGATTAATTATGACATTTTTAATTTTTCCATTTATTTTTTAATCGTACACTAAATTATGAAGTATATTAAATTTTTAACCGTAGGAATTGTATTCGGAATTGTGATGGCAAAATCAGAAGCCATCTCTTGGTACCGAATTCAGGAAATGTTTCGGTTTCAAGCTTTTCACATGTATGGCATCATTGGAACTGCTGTGGTGTTGGGCGTTATTGGGGTGTTTTTAATCAAGAAGTTTCAATTGCGCGATTTTCAAGGAAATCCAATTGTTTTTTATCCAAAAGATAAATCATACAAACGCTACATGTTTGGCGGCACCATATTCGGTTTAGGCTGGGCGCTTAGTGGTGCGTGCCCAGGACCAATGGTAGTTAATGTAGGTTATGGTTTTATTCCGATGATAACTTTGTTTCTTTTTGCAATTGTGGGAACGTATTTATACGCAGTGGTGAAAGATAAATTACCTCATTAATTACAATACAATGGCTGCTGATTCAAATTTATCTTCTGGCAAAAAATCTATTGAATGTGGTACAAATTGCTACATCATTATCTTAATTACAGCTTTTATTGCCATGTTATCTGTGGTGGTATTAACCGTAAAATATGACCTATTTTCGGTAGGTACAAGAATGAATGAAATTGAAAAACTTAGTTTGAAAGAATCTCTTTCTAAGGGTAACTCAACTTCAGAAAGCATTTTTTGGACGGCACCCGATATCAATCAAATTAGTGATGATAGCTTAAAACAGCAAGTTGCTTATGGCAAAGATTTAATTGCTCATACAGCTAAATTTTTAGGACCCAATGGCAATGTTTTGAAAATAAGTAACGGTTTGAATTGCCAAAATTGCCACCTTGATGCAGGCACTAAAGTTTATGGAAATAATTATGGTTCTGTAGCTGCTACATACCCTAAATTTAGAGCAAGAAGTGGAAAAGTAGAAGATATTTACAAACGTGTAAACGATTGCTTTGAGCGTAGTTTAAACGGTCAGCCATTAGATACTTCGGGAAAAGAAATGCAAGCCTTAAAAGCATACATTGAGTTTTTGGGTTCTAATGTTGAAAAAGGTAAAAAGGCCGAAGGTTCAGGATTTAAGGAACTGGCCTTCTTAGACCGCGCAGCCGAGCCCGAAAATGGTAAAATTATATACGAAGAAAAGTGCAAAAGCTGTCATCAAACAAATGGCGAAGGTGTTGCCAATGCTGATGGAACCGAATATACTTATCCTCCTTTATGGGGAAAAAATAGCTTCAACAACGGAGCTGGACTTTACCGTATTTCTAATTTGGCAAAATATGCAAAGTACAATATGCCGCTGGGTGTCAACCATGAAAATACCCAATTAACCAACGAAGAAGCTTGGGATGTTGCAGCGTTTATTAATTCTCAGCCTAGGCCGCATATCAATACTTCTAAAGATTGGCCAGATATAGCTAAGAAACCAATCGACCATCCTTTTGGACCTTATGCTGATAAATTTTCAGAAAAACAGCATAAATACGGACCTTTTCCACCAATTTTAGGAGCAACAAAAAAGAAGGAAAAGTTGGTAAGTAGTTTAAAATAAAGAACTTAATTTAAGTGTAATGAGTAACGACAGGAGAGAATTTATTAAGACAATTGGTTTAGGTGCTGGCGCAGGTATTATAGCTACAAGTCCCATTTTAGCTGCAAATAATTCAATATCAGAATTGCAGCAGGAAGATGCTGAAAATAAGGAATTTACCATTTCTATTTTACAAACTACTGATGTGCATTGTCAGGTACATGCCCATGATGAACTGTTTTGGGAAAATGGAAAATCAGTTTTTCGTAAAACAGGCGGATATGCTCAACTAGCAACATATTTAAAACATGCCCGTAAAGAAAATCCGGACACGTTTCTTATTGATACTGGTGATATGTTTCAGGGTAGTGAATTAAGCGTAAAAACTACGGGAAAAGCAATGGTGCCAATTTTAAATTCATTAAATTATGACCTTTATTTACCGGGAAATTGGGAGGTGATTTATTATAAAAAAGCTATGCAAACTTTGTTAGGGTCTTTAAATGCACCTAAGGTTTGCGCTAACATGTATCATGATTTAGGTGAAGGAAAAAAAGGTGAATTAATTTTTCCAGCATACCACATCTGGAATGTGAAAGGTGTGAAAATTGGATTTATTGGTTACACAGATCCTTTGGTTCCGATTCGTCAATCGCCAAATTACAGCAAAGGAATCATTTACACCAAGCCTGAGGAGAATTTACAACATTATGTTGAAGTTCTCCGCGAACAAGAGCAGTGTGCTTATGTGCTAATTATTGCGCATTTAGGTTTATCACAACAAATATACTTAGCTAATTTAGAAGTTTGTAAAGGCGTTGATTATATTTTAGGTGGTGATACACACGAACGGGTTCGAGTTCCTATTCAATGTAAATATTCAAAAGTTGTTGAACCTGGTGCTTTTGGTTCTTTTGTAGGTAAATTAAATTTAACCATTGAAGACGGAAAAGTCATAAAAGACGAATATGAATTAGTTGAAATTTCAGTCGATAAATATAAACCGGCAAAGGAAATGGAAGCTTTAATTAAGTCGAACGAAGAGCCATTTAAGCAGGAAATTTTCAAAGTAATTGGATATAGCACTTTGCCTCTGTATCGCTATTTTGTTATCGAAAATACAATTGATACAATGGTATTGAATGCATTAAAATGGCAAATGAAGGAAGTAGATATTGTTTTATCAAACGGATTTCGTTTTTGTCCTCCACGAACTACGCCCGACAGTACAGGAAATATTCCAATTACAGAAGGATTCATTTTTGATATGTTACCGGTTGATAGTGCAGTTAGAACAGGCACTGTAACTGGTAAGCAGCTTAAAGATTGGCTCGAAAAAGAATTGAACAATGTTTTTGCAAAAGATGCTTCAGAGCGTTTTGGAGGTTGGGTTATTAAATTTAGTGGAATGGAAATTACTTTTAATGCTTTTGGAGAGAAAGGTAAACGTGTGCAATCAATAACAATAAAAGGAAAGCCATTTGATGAAACTAAGAATTACAAGATTTGTGCGTGTGAGCGTGATGGCGACCCTGCAGACATGCTTTGCAGAATTAAAGGCGTTGCAGATGCGAAAAATACCGCTTTCACTTTGCATGCTGTAATGAGAAATTATTTAAAAGAAAATTCACCTGTCACACCCGAACTTCCTTTAAATGCAAAAGTTTTAGATGCCCCACAAACATTGCTAACACAGGTAACTGGTGTAGATTACCAATTTAGATAATCTTTAATTAATTAAAATCCATGAAAACAATATTTACAATTTTATCTGTCCTATTAATTTCATTTAATGGAATTGCACAGACAGAATTAAAAACTTCTAACCCCACTAAAACTAGCAAAAAAGAACCGCTCAAAATCATTTATCAATACACCGTTAAAGACACTGCGTTTCAAAGAACTTTTATGAAACAATTGACAAATATTCAAAAGGTGGCTCCTGAAACAAAAATTGAGGTTGTTTGTCATGGTCCAGGCTTAGAGTTATTGCAAAAAGAAAAGACTTTAGTAGCCGATAAAATTGCAGCATTTGTAGCATCAGGAGTTGTATTCAATGCATGCGAGTTTTCTATGAATGAAAGGAAAATTACAAAAGAGCAAATGATTTCTTCTGCAACATACGTTTTGGCCGGGATTTTTGAAATTGCTACCAAACAATCAGAAGGCTGGAGTTACATCAAGGCAGGGTTTTAATTCTGAGAATTATTTTACTTATGAAATATCTAATTTTTGCTGTAACATGGTTACTGGCCATGTCGGGGAATATTCTTGCGCAACATCAGGAAATTTCTGAAAAACCAAAAATGTGGAAAGGAAAGGATAGCACTACAAGCGATTCTCTTACCTTACTAAAAGTTTTTAGAACAGGTCATTTTGAAGGTCATTTTAGGTATTTTCTAATGGCCACTGATAATCAAAAAGGACTTACAGATTATTATGCAAATGCAGCTGGTGGAGGAATTCGTTTCGAATCCAATAAACTATTTGGTTTTCAATTCGCAGTAAGTGGATTTTATATCTTCAATATCGGTTCGTCTGATTTATCGAAAATTGATAGCGTAACAAAACAATCAAACAGGTATGAAATTGCATTGTTTGATGTAGAAAATCCAAATAATAGGAAAGACCTTGATAGGTTAGAGGAACTTCTTATAAAATATAGTTATAAAAAAACTAAAATCACCTTCGGGCGACAACTCATAAATACTCCATTTATAAATCTTCAAGATGGACGTATGCGCCCAACAATTGTAGAAGGAATTTGGTTTGAAACGCACGTAAAAGATAGGTTTAAATTGGATGGAGGTTGGTTGTATGCAATTTCACCAAGAGGTACAACAAAATGGTACAATGTAAATAAATCTGTAGGCATTTATCCTTCGGGAGTTAACATTGATGGAACAAAATCTGATTATGTCGATAATATAAAAAGCGCTGGTGTCGGACTTTTAGGGGCTGAATTAAAAGTAAATAATTGGCTAAATTTAAAACTATCTAATAGTTATTTTGAGAATGTGCAAAACTCTGCTTTGCTGCAAACCGATATGTTATTTAAGGTAAATGAAATATCATCTGTAATTGCTGGTTTGCAAGGTGTTAGGCAAGATGCAATAAATGATGGAGGAAATACCGACCCTTCAAAGACATACATCAATAAAGGAGCTAAATCGCATGCATTTGGCGCTAAGCTTGGTTGGAGAAGAAATGAACTGGAGTTCTCCGCAAATTATAATAGAATTACAAAAGATGGCAGATATTTAATGCCTAGAGAATGGGGAAGAGACCCGTTTTTTACATTTTTACCAAGAGAAAGAAACGATGGTTTAGGTGATGTGCATGCCCTTGTGGCCAAAGTAAATTACAATTTCAAAAAGCAAAGAATCAAAACTTCACTTGCAGCAGGGTATTACAGCCTACCTGATGTGAAAAATTTCGAACTCAATAAATATGGATTGCCAAGCTATACGCAGATAAATGCTGATGTGAGGTACTCTTTTAATAGATTTTTAAAGGGTTTAGAAATGCAGCTTTTGGTTGTAGGTAAGTTGAGAAGCGGCGAAACATACAACAATAAAAGATTTGAATTTAATAAAGTAAATATGCTACTTTTAAATTTCGTTATGAACTATCATTTCTAGTCAAATACATATGCAAAACAACTCCAATTTTGAAAACCTGTTTGAAGCTGCTTTGGTTAAAGAAATGCATCAGTTTGGAGAAATTAAACATTTCAAAGAAGGTGATTTAATAATGGATTACGGAAAATACATCCGAATGATGCCACTTATTTTAAAAGGAACCATTAAAGTGCTCAAAATGGATGATGATGGGAACGAAATACTGCTTTATTATTTATCAAACAATGAAAGTTGCAGCATGGCATACAGTTGCTGTTTAGAAGCCAAAAAAAGTGAAGTAAAAGCAATTGCAGAAGAAGATGTAGAAATATTGGCAATTCCGCATTTAAAATTAGACGAGTGGCTGTGTAAATTCCCTTCGTGGAAAAATTACATCATGCGAAGTTTTAACGAGCGATTTCTTGAAATGCTTAAATCTATAGAAAGTATCGCCTTTCATAAGTTAGATGAAAGATTGGTGAAATATTTAAAAGATAAACAAAAACACTCAGGCTCAACAATTATTAAAGCATCACATTACCAAATTGCAGATGAATTAGCAACTTCTAGGGTAGTGGTTTCAAGACTTTTAAAACAATTAGAAAATAATAAAAAAATATTGCTGTATAGAAATGAAATTAAATTGCTAAATGATTTTAATTCAATTTAATTTTAAGCGGTATTAAATCTAGAATTGCTGATAATTATCATATTTTAAGAGTTACAAAAGTTACTCAGTTTCTAAGTGGTTAAATGGACATTTGTACTCATTCATTTAAAAAAGCGTACCAATGAAAATAGAACAAATTTATACGGGTTGTATTGCTCATGCAGCATATTATTTAGAAAGCAACGGTGAAGCCGCCATTTTTGATCCTCTGCGCGAAGTTATTCCTTACATTAAAAGAGCTGAAAAAGATAACGCAAAAATTAAATACATTTTTGAAACTCATTTTCATGCGGATTTTGTTTCCGGTCATTTAGATTTAATGAAGAAAACAGGAGCAAAAATTGTTTTTGGTCCTACTGCAAAACCAGCTTATGAAGCAATAACGGCCGAAGACAATCAAGTTTTTGAAGTTGGAAAATGCAAAGTAAAAGTAATCCATACGCCTGGTCACACCATGGAAAGCACCACATTTTTGCTAATTGATGAAAATGGCAAAGAACACGGAATTATTACAGGCGACACTTTATTTATTGGTGATGTTGGCCGTCCTGACTTAGCCCAACATGTAATTGCAGATTTAACAGAAGACAAACTCGCCGGATATTTGTACGATTCGCTGCGCAATAAAATTATGCCTTTAAGTGATGATTTAATAGTATATCCAAATCATGGTGCAGGCAGTGCTTGTGGTAAAATGATGAGCAAAGAAACTACCGACACTTTAGGAAATCAAAAAAAGGTGAATTATGCATTAAATCCCAATTTGAGTAAAGACGAATTTAAAAAAGTATTGCTCTCTGGATTAACCGCGCCTCCAGGATATTTTCCTCAGAATGTGTTGATGAACATAAGAGGATACGAAAGTATAGATACAATTATGGTGCGTGGAAATAATCCATTGTCCGTAAATGTATTTGAAACCATTGCTAACGAACACAATGCTTTGGTACTTGATACCAGAAATGCAGATGATTTCGCAAAAGGTTTTATACCCAATAGTATAAACATTGGAATTGATGGAAACTTTGCACAATGGGTCGGAGAAATGATTCCTGATGTGAAACAGCCAATTTTGTTAGTTGCAGAAAAGGGCAGAGAAGAAGAATGCGTTACTCGTCTTGCAAGAGTCGGTTACGATAACTCGTTAGGTTACTTAGAAGGTGGATTTGAAGCATGGATTTCTGCTGGAAAAGAGGTGGAAACTGCGAAACGTATTAATGGGGAAGAGCTAGAAAATCTAGTGAAATCTGATAAAGTTTTGGTTATAGATGTGAGGAAAAAAAGTGAATACGATTCTGAGCATGTAATAGATGCTTTGAATATTCCATTAAATCAAATAAATCAACATTTGGCAGAAATACCTAAAGATAAATTTTTTGTGCTGCACTGCGCAGGTGGTTATAGAAGTATGATTGCAACTTCCATATTAAAACAACGTGGTTGGGAAAATTTTGTAGACGTGAGCGATGGTTTTGCCGGAATTTTAAAAACGGATATTAATAGAACAGCATATGTATGCCCTACAACGCTCTTGTAATTTTTAAAATTGTAAATTTCATTGAAAGCTGCGTTCACACGCGGCTTTTTTTATTTTTATTCATGATGGTGAATTGTAACTTTTGTAGCCAATTCAATTAAAAAAATCTGCTGAAATTTGCACTATACAAATCATAAAAATGAAAATAGAACAAATTTATACAGGTTGCTTAGCTCAAGGAGCTTACTACATTGTTTCTAATGGCGAAGCCGCAATAATTGACCCATTAAGAGAAACAAAACCATATACAGACAGATTAGAAAAAGATGAAGTAAAACTTAAGTACATTTTTGAAACACATTTTCATGCTGATTTCGTTTCAGGTCACTTAGATTTGAGCAAGAAAACAGGAGCAAAAATTGTGTACGGTCCAAATGCGGCTCCAGAGTTCGATTGTATTGTTGCAAAAGACGAAGAGGTTTTTAAAGTGGGCGATTTACAAATTATTGCAATGCATACTCCAGGGCATACCATGGAAAGTACCACTTACTTATTGAAAGATGAGCATGGAGTTGACCATGCGATTTTTTCAGGTGATACTTTGTTTTTAGGCGATGTTGGACGTCCCGATTTAGCGCAGAAAGCTGCAAGTATGACACAAGAAGAATTGGCTGGAATGTTATATGATAGCTTAAATAAAAAGATTATGCCTTTGGCAGATGATGTTATTGTGTATCCTGCACATGGCGCTGGAAGTGCTTGTGGGAAAAACATGATGAAAGAAACGGTTGATACTTTGGGAAACCAAAAGCGCGTGAATTATGCATTAAATCAACCTAATAAAGAGGAATTTGTAAAAGCAGTAACAGATGGTTTGCTTCCTCCGCCGGCATATTTCGGGATGAATGTAGCAATGAACAAAAAAGGATACGAGAGTTTTGAAACTGTTTTTAACAATGGTATGCGTCCATTAACTACAGAAGAATTTGAGGTAGCAGCAGAAACAACTGGAGCACTAATTTTGGATACAAGAGATAATGCAACTTTCTACAAAGGTTTTGTACCACAATCTGTAAACATTGGAATTAATGGTGATTTTGCACCTTGGGTAGGAGCGCTTATTGGGGACGTAAAACAACCTTTGCTGTTGGTTACTGAACTAGGAAAAGAAGAAGAAACCGTTACCAGATTGACGCGTGTTGGATTTGATTCCATATTAGGTCATTTAGGAGGTGGTTTCGAAGCATGGTTGGCTGCAGGTAAAGAAGTAGATACGGTTGACAGAATTACTTCGCCTCAATTCGCGAATGTTGTGGATGTGGAGAAAGATAAAATTGTTGATATAAGAAGAGAAAGCGAATATGCTGCCGAACATGTAGAAAATGCTTACAGTAAACCACTTGCCTACATTAACGAATGGATAAAAGACATAGATCCGAAAGAGCATTTCTTTGTGCATTGCGCTGGAGGATACAGAAGCATGATTGCCGCTAGTATTTTGCAAGCAAGAGGTTACCGAAATTTTACAGAAATAGAAGGCGGATTTAAAGCCATAGCTGAAACTACAATTCCGAGAACTGATTTTGTTTGCCAAAGTAAAGTGCTATAAACTCAATAATAGTAAGTTTCACAAATTTCTGAGGCAAAGCTACTTCCTCCAATAGACGTATTTTCTAATTGTATAGAAGGTAAACTAGTAAATGCAATTTATGGTTTAATGCTAAAATTGGTATTGGGTATCAGATAAACTGTTATATCTTCTTACAGTTCTTGTGTATCGCTGCAAATGCCATGTTTTGCAATAAAAGTTGATTTATAAGTCCCCAGTTTAAAACTGTTAAAGAAGGATAGTATTTTTCATAAACCTAAATCAATTGATATAAGTTTAAGGCAATACGCTATTCGCTTGAATTAGGTTTTCAAATGAATTGTTCACTCCTGAGTAAAAAAAAATTAGTTAAGTATTGCTTTTTAAAGTTCTAATCTTGCTTTCCAATTTTTCATTTCAAATTTACTTCTTTAGGTTTTTTGTAAGACTTTCTTTATTGATATTGCATTCTCTTAAATTTATTTATTCTTTTTTATTTAGTTGATACGCTAATTGTACAATACAATTTTACGATTCAATTAATTAAAAGATATTAATCAATTCTTTTATTGTCCTCAAATAGGGATTTCAATCAGCTTAATATTTACTTTTTGGGAGACACTTTAATAAGTTTAAATTTAGTGAATAACCCGTCATCTTTTTGTTTTTATCCTGCTAAGTTTTGCCGTTTATTTGCGCCAAATTTTTATCATGCCCCGCAACAATTCCATTCAGTCTGTTCTTATTATTGGTAGTGGTCCTATTATTATTGGTCAAGCCTGCGAATTCGATTACTCTGGCTCACAAGCTGCCAGGTCTTTGCGTGAAGAAGGTATAGAAGTTTCGCTCATCAACAGCAATCCTGCAACTATTATGACCGACAAAGTTTCGGCCGATCATGTGTATTTGCTGCCTTTGAATGTGCAATCTATTATACAAATTCTGGAAGAACGTAATATTGATGCAGTATTGCCTACCATGGGCGGACAAACAGCTTTGAATCTCTGCAAAAAAGCAGATGAAATGGGTGTTTGGAAAAAATATGATGTAAAAATTATTGGGGTAGAGATTGATGCCATTGAGAAAACCGAAAATCGGGAGCAATTCCGCCAACTGTGTGTAGATTTGGGTGTTGGTGTTCCGCCTTCGCAAGTTGCAAATTCATTTTTAGAGGGAAAAGAAATTGCACAACGCATTGGTTATCCATTGGTTATTCGTCCATCGTATACATTAGGAGGAACGGGTGGCGCATTTGTACACCGCAAAGAAGATTTTGATGAATTACTGAACCGTGGTCTTCATGCTTCCCCCATACATGAAGTGTTGATTGAAAAAGCGCTTTTTGGTTGGAAAGAATTTGAATTGGAATTGCTACGTGATAACATCAATAACATTATTATCATTTGTACCATTGAGAATTTTGACCCAATGGGTATTCATACCGGAGATTCAATTACGGTGGCTCCTGCAATGACATTAAGCGATGTTTCTTACCAGCAAATGCGCGACATGTCTATTAAGTTGATGAACTCTATTGGAACATTTGCCGGCGGGTGCAATGTACAGTTTGCCATTAATCCTGAAACCGAAGAGATTATTGCTATTGAAATAAATCCAAGGGTTTCGCGCTCTTCTGCTTTGGCATCTAAAGCTACGGGTTATCCAATTGCGAAGATTGCGGCTAAGTTGGCCATTGGTTTTAACTTAGACGAACTTAAAAATCAAATTACCAAAACCACTTCTGCTTTTTTTGAGCCTACTTTAGATTATGTTATTGTAAAAATTCCTCGCTGGAACTTCAATAAGTTTAAAAATGCTGATAAAACCTTAGGCCTTCAAATGAAATCTGTTGGTGAGGTAATGGGAATTGGTCGTTCGTTTTCTGAAGCGCTTCAAAAAGCTTGTCAAAGTTTAGAAATTAGCCGCAATGGTTTGGGGGCCGATGGTAAAGATTTACGAAATCCAGAGGCCATAGTAGATAGTTTAAAGCATCCTTCATGGAACAGACTTTTCCATGTAAAAGACGCCATGACTATGGGAATTCCAACCAAGACCATTCAGAAACTCACGCAAATTGACCCTTGGTTTCTAAATCAAATAGAAGAAATGGTTGGATTAGAGCGTGTAATTGAAAAATATACAATCGACAATATACCATTTGAATTGATGCTTGAAGCAAAGCAAAAAGGCTATGCCGACCGTCAAATTGCACATTTGCTGCGTTGCTTAGAAAGTGAAGTGTTTAAGAAGCGTCACGAAATGAACATCAAGCGCGTTTACAAATTGGTTGATACTTGCGCTGCTGAATTTGAAGCAAAAACGCCTTATTATTATTCTACATTCGATGGAGAGAATGAAAGTTTGGTGAGTGATAAAAAGAAAATAATTGTGCTTGGTTCAGGTCCAAATAGAATAGGGCAGGGCATAGAGTTCGATTACAGTTGTGTGCATGGTGTGCTTGCTGCCAAAGAATGTGGCTACGAAACCATTATGATTAACTGCAATCCCGAAACAGTATCAACAGATTTCGACATTGCCGATAAGCTATACTTTGAACCTGTTTTCTGGGAACATATTTACGATATTATTCTCCATGAAAAGCCAGAAGGCGTTATTGTGCAACTCGGTGGACAAACAGCATTAAAGTTGGCCGAAAAGCTAGACCGTTATGGCATTAAGATTATTGGAACATCTTACAAAAGCCTCGATTTGGCCGAGGATCGCGGTAGTTTTTCTACCTTGTTAAAAGACAATAACATTCCTTACCCAAGATTCGGAGTAATAGAACATGCCGACCAAGCTGCTGCTTTGGCACGCGAACTCGGATTTCCTTTGCTGGTGCGCCCAAGCTACGTGTTGGGTGGTCATAATATGAAGATTGTAATAAACGAAGAAGAACTCGAAGACCACGTAATTGATTTGTTGAAAGACATTCCCGGAAACAAAGTGCTTTTAGACCATTTCCTCGACAATGCCATAGAAGCCGAAGCCGATGCCATTTGTGATGGAGAAAATGTTTACATCATTGGTATAATGGAACATATTGAGCCGGCTGGAATTCACAGCGGAGATTCTAATGCGCTATTGCCACCTTTTAGCTTAAGCGAAAACGTGATCAAGCAGATTGAAGAACATACCAAAACCATTGCTTTGGCTTTAAATACTGTTGGTTTGGTAAACATGCAATTTGCAGTGAAAACTGAAATCGTTTATGTAATTGAGTCCAATCCGCGGGCATCACGTACCGTTCCGTTTATTTGCAAGGCCTACGATGAACCTTATGTAAACTATGCCACGAAAGTAATGCTCGGCCATAACAAGGTTACAGATTTTAACTTTCAGCCCAAGAAAAAAGGCTTTGCTATAAAAATTCCCGTTTTCTCATTCGATAAATTCCCGGGCGTAAACAAAGAGTTAGGACCAGAAATGAAATCAACCGGAGAAGCCATTCATTTTATAGCCGACCTGCATGATGAGAAATTCTTGCAGTTGTATGGAGAGAGAAATTTGTATCTGAGCCGCTAAACAGTATCTAGAATTTAAGAAATTTCCACATTTACTTCTTTCTTTAATGGTGAATATTAAACCATTAAGAAGTTAAGGCAATCAAGTGTTTTCATCATTTCCTTAATTCCTTAATGGTGAAAAATAAACCATTAGAAGTTAAGTTTGTTTCCTTCATTCATTCATAGTGAAAAATCAACTATTAAGAAATTAAGTTTATTTCCTTCATTCCTTAATGGTGAAAAATCAACTATTAAGAAGTTAAGTTTATTTCCTTCATTCCTTCATGGTGAAAAATCAACTATTAAGAAGTTAAGTTTATTTCCTTAATTCCTTAATGGTGAAAAATCAACCATTAAGAAGTTAAGTTTATTTCCTACATAGCTTCATTATGGAAAATAAACCATTAAGAAGTTAAGATAGTTTGAGTGTTTTTTTATAAATAAATAACAATAAACTTCATTTTTTATCAATGCCGTCCTAAACGTTTTTTAGTGAAATAATTTTCTCAATAAAAATAAGCAATTGGGTTTTAATAATTGCTTTTTTAGAAAAGAATCCCTTGCTTGTATTTTGATGGTGGTTTTTCAGGCTCTG
>Ga0247833_1002063_pt1 | contig 30589 bp, 32 predicted proteins | sample LaCruzMarch2015__7_FD_187117 | JGI IMG/M metagenome (GOLD analysis project Ga0247833, IMG submission 187117) | Freshwater microbial communities from meromictic Lake La Cruz, Castile-La Mancha, Spain - LaCruzMarch2015_8m | ecosystem: Environmental > Aquatic > Freshwater > Lake | place: Spain... | reverse complement strand
GGCGTCGTCCACCACCACCACCAGGTTGTAGAGGGGGTCGCCGATGGCATCGGCGGGCGCCCGGCGGGCGATCACCATGTCGCCGCCCAGGTCGCTGCCGGCCCAGCGCATCTCGCCCCGCACCAGATCGTTCCAGGTGATCGTGGCGCCGTCATCGATGCGGAAGCGGATCACCGCCTCGCGGCCCTCGGTGATGTAGGCCTGCTGCTGCTCGGGGGTGAGTTCGCGGTGCAGGTTGTCGTAGCGGGGCGCCCGGCCTTCGGCCTGCTGGCGCTCCCGCATCGCTGAGAGCTCGTCGTCGCTGGCGAAGCAGCGGTAGGCATGGCCGCTGGCCAGCAGCTGGCCGATCGCTTGCCGGTGGGCCTCGATGCGCTCGCTCTGCACCACCGGCTCCTCATCCCAGGTCAGGCCCAGCCAGCGCAGGCCATCGAGGATGTTTTCGGTGAATTCCGGCTTGGACCGTTCCCGGTCGGTGTCCTCGATCCGAAGCAGGAAGGCGCCCCCGAGGTGGCGGGCGAACAGCCAGTTGAAGACCGCCGTACGGGCGGTGCCGATGTGCAGGGTGCCGGTGGGGCTGGGGGCCAGGCGAACGCGTACGGGAACCGTTGCGGGCACGGAAGCGGCTCCAGATGGTTGAGAACGGGACTGACGGGGCTCGAACCCGCAACTTCCGCCGTGACAGGGCGGTGCTCTAACCGATTGAACTACAGTCCCAGACCGTCGTTCGAGGCTCGAATCGCCCCGAGGGGTGGATTCGACGCCGATGGGCGATCGCGACGGCGCGAACGCCGACTAAAGAAGTATCCATCGTCACCCGTCCCACCGTCAACGCCAACTTTCAACGCCAACCGTCAACGCCGGCTGGTGGGGTCAGGACGACGATCGGCCACACAAAAAGCCCCGTGCAGGGCACGGGGCACATTGAGACGGTTGGCTGGGAAGGCAGGCTCGAACTGGGGCGTAATGGCGCCAGATCGCCCTGGCCTCAGGGGCGGAAGCCGGCGGGTTCGATCAGGCGCACCTGGTTGCCCCGGGCGGTGAATTCCCGCCCCTGGTCGCTCTGGACCACGACCCGACCTCCGGATTTGACCCGGATCACCCGGGCCCGAACCCAGCCAAGGGCAGCTGATTCCAGCACCTTGACCACATCACCGGGTTGTAGATCCAACTCCATTTCCGGAACCACGAGACTACAAATGGGACCATCGAACGCGCCGTGGAGGACTTGAACCCCCGACATCAGGTTTTGGAGACCTGCGTTCTACCAGCTGAACTAACGGCGCAAGGCGATGGTCCCTGGACAGCGTGAAAGGGAAACGCGGGCAATGAAATCCCGTGAAACCAGGCTTCAGCGATCGAAGCGCTGTTTGACGCGAGTGGCTTTACCCACCCGGTCACGCAGATAGAAGAGCTTCGCCCGCCGCACCTTACCGCGCCGCTCCACCTTGACGGAAGCGACCTGGGGGCTGTGCAGCATGAAGACCCGCTCCACGCCGATGCCCTGGAAAATGCGGCGCACGGTGATGGTCTGGTTGAGGCCGCCGTGGCGCTTGGCGATCACCACGCCCTCATAGGGCTGCACCCGCTCCTTGTTGCCTTCCCGGATTCGCACGCCCACCTTGACGGTGTCGCCCACGTAGATCTCGGGCAGGTCGCTCTTCAGCTGGGCCGCCTCGAACTCGTCGATCAGGGCCCGGGCGCTGAGCTTGCCGGTGGTCACCTTCACTGTTGTGGCCGCCGTGGCTGTAGCAGCCGTGGCCGTCACGGTTCCCGTTGCAGTTTCCGCTTCCACCGACTGGGGCTCCGCGTCTGGGGTTTGTGGGTCCACTTCCGTGGACGGATCGATCTCGGTTGCCATCCCTGTTCTCGGAGCGCCAGGCCAAACCAACACCTTAACGCCTCAGGTGACCCCCTTCCCCCCACGCCGCCGCCAGCCCCGCTGCAACCGCTCCCAGGCCATGAAGCCGCCGGTGATCAGCATCCACAGCAACCCCAGGCCGTTGAGCAGCACGTAAACCGACTCGCCCACCTCGCCCACCCAGCCCTGGAGCCATTCGCCCTCGTGCAGCACCATCAGCGGATGGGCCTGATCCCGGCTCAGCCCCCCCCAGTCGCGCAGCAGCCGGTATCCCACCCCCGTGACGGCCGAGAGCAGCAGGGGGGCGAGCACCAGCGGCGCCAGCCAGGCATGGGCCTGCCGCAGGCGGACCCCCCAGGAGGGGGCGGCGGGGGTGGCTTTGGACACGGGGAACCGACGGCGGGAGGGACGCCATTGATAACTTGATTGTCCGGCCCGTACCCCTCGCATGAACCTGTTCGCCGATCTGCTGGCCAGCACCAACGGCGTCAAGGGCGGCGGCACCCCTCTCACCCAGGCCGGCCCCCGCATCCAGAAGGGCCGCCGCGGTGTCGAGGTGAAATCGGCGCGGGAGATCGCGATCATGCGCCAGGCCAGCCGCATCGTGGCCACGGTGCTGCGCGAGATCATCGACATGGCCGCCCCGGGCATGACCACCGGCGACCTCGACCGCCACGCCGAAACCCGCATCCGCGCCATGGGGGCCACCCCCAGCTTCAAGGGCTACCACGGCTTCCCGGCCAGCATCTGCGCCAGCATCAACAACGAGGTGGTCCACGGCATCCCCAGCGCCAAGCGGGTGATCAAGGCCGGCGACCTGGTCAAGATCGACACCGGCGCCTACTTCGAGGGCTTCCACGGCGACAGCTGCGTCACCCTCTGCGTCGGTGAGGGGGTGCCTGAGGAGGCCCGCCGCCTCAGCCGGGTGGCCCAGGAATCGCTGATGCAGGGCCTGGCCACGGTCAAGGCCGGCAGCACCCTGCTGGAGCTGGCCGGTGCGGTCCAGGACCACGTCGAGGCCCACGGCTACGCGATCGTCGAGGACTACACGGGCCACGGCGTCGGCCGCAACCTGCACGAGGAACCCTCGGTGTTCAACTACCGCACCAGGGATCTGCCCAACATGCAGCTGCGTGCCGGCATGACCCTGGCGGTGGAGCCAATCCTCAATGCCGGCAGCAAAGGCTGCCGCACCCTCAAGGACCGCTGGACCGTGGTGACGGTGGATGGCGGCCTCTCGGCCCAATGGGAGCACACCGTCGTCGTCACCTCCGACGGCTGCGACATCCTCACCGACCGCGACTTCTAGGCCCGATCGCTGCCCTCACTGGCGCCTGAGCAGGCCCACGTAGGCCCATCGGCCCAGGGTGGCCAGCGGCATCAGCAGGTAGGTGAGCGGGTTCGGCGTCACGATGATCAGGCTGCAGTTCCAGTCGGCCTGCCGCAGGATCTCCCCCGCCACCCAGTCGGCCCCCATCACCCCCACCGGGTTGAGGGCGGAGCGAAAGGGTCCCAGCACCAGCCGCCGCAGCCGCAGCGTCCGGGCCAGCTCCGGTGCCCGCAGGCTGAGCAGCTGGCCCAGCAGCCGCTTGCTGATCTCATACAGGGGGCTCACGGCCGGCTGGATCTCCGCCTCCGAGGTGTTCACCCACACCTCCGCCCGCCGTGCCCCCTCCCGCCTTTGCACCCCCTCCCGCCGCTTCGCCACTGCGGCGAACAGCTCCAGCAGTCGCCAGGCGCTCAGGGCGTTCACCTCCAGGGAACGGCCGGTCGCCGCGGCGCTGCAGTCGCCATGGACGTTGATGCCGTGGTTGATCACCAGCACGTCCACCTGCTCCAGCAGGGGCTCCAGGGCCGCCTCCTGGCCCACCTGCCAGTGCCCCTGGCGCAGGGGGATCGGCTGCCCGTCCGGGCCGGCCAGCTGCAACGGGGCGCTGCTGTGGCAGAGGGCGATCAGCTGGGCGCCGCGGCCATGCCAGCGGCGCAGCAGGGCCTGCCCCAGGGCGCCGCTGGCCCCGGTGACGGCCACGGTGAGGGAGTCGCTCGACGGGTCCGGCATGGGCTTGCAGTGGACGTGCTGCCTAGATTGCCCCGCACCTGCAGGACCCGGCGAGGTCAACCCATGTCCATCCCCCTGCTGATTGGCTCCTGCGAACCCTTCAGCGGCAAGTCGGCGGTGGTGCTCGGTCTCGGTCGCCAGCTCGCACGCGGGGGCGTGCCGCTTGCCTTCGGTAAGCCGCTTGTCACCTGCATGGACGATCCGCTCGACAACGTTCCCGAAGCGGCGCCGGGTCACCCCCTGCTCGATCCCGATGTCCGCTTCATCGGTGACACCCTCGGACTGTCCCAGGACCAGCTGATCCCCTCGCTGCATGTGCTGCAGCCCGCGGCCGCCCGGGAGCGCCTGCTGGCGGGGGACCTGACCCCCGGGGAGGGCCTGAAGCTGCTGCAGCGGCGCATCCACGACGACGCCGATCGCCTGGTGCTGCTGGAGGGGGCCGGCAGTCTCAGCGAGGGCCAGCTCTACGGCCTGGGCCTGGTGCAGCTGGCCCACGCCCTGCAGGCGCCGGTGCTGCTGGTGCATCCCTGGAGCGACAGCCGCAGCGTCGATGCGTTGCTCGAAGCCAGGCGCCAGCTGGGGGATCTGCTGGCCGGTGTCGTGCTCAACGCCGTGGTGCCCGACATGGTGCCGGACGTGCGGGAGGCGGTGCAGCCGGCCCTGGAGCGGCTGGGCATCCCGGTGCTGGGCGTCATGCCCCGCAGCCCCCTGCTGCGCAGCGTCACGGTGGAGGAGCTGGCCCGCCGCCTCGAGGCCACCGTGCTCTGCTGCCACGACGGCCTCGACCTGCTGGTGGAGACCCTGTCGATCGGCGCCATGAACGTCAACTCGGCGATGGAGTTCTTCCGGCGCCGCCGCAACATGGCTGTGGTGACGGGCGCCGACCGCACCGACATCCAGCTGGCCGCCCTGGAGGCTTCCACCCAGTGCCTGATCCTCACGGGGGCCGGCGAACCCCTGCCCCAGCTGATCAGCCGGGCCGAGGAACTGGAGGTGCCGGTGCTCAAGGTCGACCACGACACCCTCACCACGGTGGAGGTGATCGACGCCGCCATCGGCCATGTGCGGCTGCATGAAGCGGTGAAGGCCACCTATGCGATCCGCCTGGTGGAGGAGAACTGCCACTTCGAACGGCTGTTCGGCCGGCTGCGGCTGGCGGTCCATGCCTGAGGGCGCTGCTAGTTTCAGGTCGTTGGTTGTCGATAACGGGTGACCCGGTCCCTAGATCTTCCGGCCCTGGACCGGATCGATACGCTCGCCCAGGAGCTGGCCATGCTCCAGGACCGGGGCAAACGCAGAATCGCTTTCCTTGGCAGCCGCCATGTGCCGGTGGTGTCGATCCATCTGGTGGAGCTGGTGGCCCGCTCCCTGGCCCAGGAGGGCCACAACCTGATCACCTCCGGCGCCCAGGGCGTGAACGCCGCCGTGATCCGCAGCGTGCTGGAGGTGGATCCGGCCCGCCTCACCGTGCTGCTGCCCCAGAGCCTGGAGCGCCAGCCCGGCGAATCCCGAAGCCAGCTGGAGCGGGTGCTGCACCTGGTGGAGAAGCCGGAGAACGACGAACTGCCCCTGCCCATGGCCAGCAGCCTCTGCAACCAGGAGATCATCAACCGCTGCGACCAGCTGATCTGCTACGCCTTCCACGACAGCGAAACCCTGCTCTCCAGCTGCCGCACCGCCGAGGACATGGGCAAGGTGGTGAGCCTGATGTTCTTCGATTAGCCAGCCCGGCTCTAGCCCTGTAGCGACTCCTGGCGGGGCAGCACCTGGAGCCGCGTTCCCTCCCTGCCCATCACCGTCACCTGGGTGCCGGGGAGCAGGAGCTGGTCGGGCGCCAGGTTCTGGGCGGCCCAGCTCTGGCCCTGCCAGCGCACCCGGCCATCGCCATTGGCATCAAACGCCGTGGTCACCTCCGCCAGCTCGGCCCGGGCACCCTGGGGGATCGTGCGCGCCTGGCGCCCCGCCGACCAGCGCCGCATCCAGCCGTAGCCGGCCCCCACCAGAGCGCCGAACAGCAGCACCTGGACCAGGGGCGGCACCACCGGCACCAGGACCGCCTCCAGCGTGAGCAGCAGGGCGGCCACGGCGCCCACCAGCAGCAGGCCGTCCGCATCGGCACCCACCAGCTCCAGCACCAGCAGCACCCCCGCCAGGGCCAGCCAGAGGATCGGGGGGGCGGGCATCGGCGGGGGGCGAAGGGGCGGTGGCCAGGGCAACGAAAGCAACGGGACCGTTGGCCTTCCCCCCCATCCTGCCTAGCGTTGCCCCAGTGATAAAGCCTGCATGGAAGCCCTCATCATTCCGGTGCTCGTGGTGCTCGCAGGTCTTGGCATCAGCGGCGTCAAGGTCACCAGCAGCAGCCGCTCGATGCTGGTGGAGCGCCTCGGCAAGTACGACCGGCAACTGCGCCCCGGCCTCTCGTTGGTGATCCCCGGCCTGGAGCGGGTGGTGAGCCATGAATCGCTCAAGGAGCGGGTGCTCGACATCCCTCCCCAGCAGTGCATCACCCGCGACAACGTCTCGATCGAGGTGGATGCGGTGGTGTACTGGCAGCTGCTGGAGCATGCCCGCGCCTACTACGGCGTCGACAACCTGCAGGCGGCCATGGTCAACCTGGTGCTCACCCAGATCCGGGCTGAGATGGGCAAGCTCGACCTCGACCAGACCTTCACCACCCGTCAGGAGGTGAACGAAACCCTGCTCAAGGAGCTGGATCAGGCCACCGATCCCTGGGGCGTGAAGGTGACCCGGGTGGAGCTGCGCGACATCCAGCCCTCCCAGGGGGTGCAGCAGGCCATGGAGCAGCAGATGACCGCCGAGCGGGAGAAGCGGGCGGCGATCCTGCGCTCCGAGGGGGAGCGGGAATCCCAGGTGAACGCGGCCCGGGGCCGGGCCGAGGCCCTGGTGCTGGATGCCAAGGCCAAGCAGGAGGCGGTGCTGCTCGATGCCGATGCCCAGGCCAAGCAGCAGTTGCTGCTGGCCAAGGCGCGGGCCGAGTCGGCCACCCAGCTGGCGGCCGTGATCGAGGCCCATCCGGCGGCGGCCGAGGGCCTGCGGCTGCTGCTGGCCAGGGACTGGATGGCCATGGGCCAGCAGATGGCCGCCGCCCAGGGGGGATCGGTGCTGATGGTGGATCCCCAGAGCCCGGCCTCGTTGCTGGCGGCCCTCAAGGGGCTGCAGGAGAGGGGCGGCAGCTGACTCAGCTGCGCAGCACCGCCCGCAGCCCTTCGGAATACAGCAGGGCGGTGCAGAGAATGCCGCCGGCCCAGCAGAGGCTGCGCAGGGGCGGCAGGTTGGCCACGTAGGCCGCCAGGTAGCCCAGGCGCAGGGCGGGGTGCAGCCAGGCCGCCAGCGCCAGCCAGGGGGAGGCCGCCAGCACGCCAGGGGCCACCACCAGGCAGAGCAGGCAGGCGGGGGCATGCAGGGTGAAGGCCTCGAAGCTGTTCTGGTGGGCCCAGTTGGCCCGCTTGCCCCAGGCGGGCAGCCGCTCGAACATCGCCCGCGGCGCGGCCAGGTCGGAGGGTTGGAAGTCGGCCTGGGAGCGGGCGGCCCCCAGGGGGATCAGGCTGAGCACCACCACGGCTCCCGAGAGCACCAGGGACCAGGCGAAGGGCCCGCCGGCGGCCGCCGGCAGCACCGGCAGGGCGATGCTGGCCGCCAGGAGGGTGCTGGGCAGAGAGAAGGTCATCGAGAGGGGTCGCAGGGTCTCTTTTCTAGGCTGGCGCTGCCTTGCCTTCGCCTGCCCCATGGCCGACAGCTATTCCTTCGACGTCGTCTCCGACTTCGACCGCCAGGAGCTGGTAAATGCCGTCGACCAGGTGCGCCGGGAGGTGGGCCAGCGCTACGACCTCAAGGACTCGGGCACCGAGATCGAGGTGGAGGAGGCCAGCCTCACGATCACCACCGCCAGCGACATGACCCTGGATGCGGTGGTCGATGTGCTGCGCCAGAAGGCCACCAAGCGCAACCTGTCGCTGAAGATCTTCGATCTGCAGACCCCCGAGCCGGTGGGCGGCAACCGGGTGAAGCAGGTGGTGAAGCTGCGCAAGGGCCTCAGCCAGGAGCTGGCCAAGACGCTCAGCAAGAAGGTGCGCGATGAGGTCAAGAAGGTGACCGTGGCGATCCAGGGCGAGAGCCTGCGCGTCACCGGCAAGAACAAGGACGATCTGCAGCAGGTGATCACCCTGCTGCGCGGCGAGGACCTGGAGCTGCCGCTGCAGTTCGAGAACTACCGCTGAGGGCTGTTTCGGATCCTGCGTCTCAGCTTTCGGCTGAATCCGAAGGCGGCGGCCACGCCCAGGAAGGGAAGCGGACCTGGGACGCCGTCGTCTCCGGGATCGCCATGGGGGGGTGGTGTGAGCCATCCGGACCTGGGCTCAGTGCCTGGGCCCGGAGCCGGGCACCTTTCTGGATCGCCGTCCACTTCATAGCCTGGGCAATACATCAGGGTTCCAAACAGGGGCCATGGCAATGGTGACGGGGTCGGTGTCGTGATCAGAAGTTGCCAACCATCGTTATGGCCATGGAAGCGAGCTGGGGAAGTGAAAATGGATCCGTCGGCCGTCACCGAGACATAGCCGCAGTCTGGAAGGAGGCATCGCGGAGCCTTGGTGTAGCGCCCTTGGGCGATCCTGACGACGAGGCGACATTCATTTCGACTTCGGCGGGAGGAAAACCCGTGGCGGTTCCAGCTTCAAGATTGCGGAAGGTGCCGCTCAGTCCATCAAAGATGAAGATCAAGTCCAGAGCAAAGGCGGCTGGCGGTTGTACCAGGAGTGTTGTTGCGAGGACTCCAATGAAGACCGCTGAAGACCCGTGAAGGCTTGCCGGCTTCATTGCGACTTGCTCCTAATTCACTATCGTTGTTCTTTTTGAGTTTCTCTGTGCCGTCCTGCCGGATGCATCTTCATGATTGATGCGGATGTGCTGCAGGGATGGTCGAGCAGCAGCGCTTCATTCTGGGAGGGCTCCTTGGCGCAGATTCCGGTGCACCCCCTCTGCCACTGCCTTGACCCGCAGCCGTGACGCGTACGGGCTGGCGCTTCTGGATCGACCGCGGCGGCACCTTCACCGACGTGGTGGCCCGCACGCCCAGCGGTGAGCTCCTGGTGCGCAAGCGCCTTTCCGATCCGCCGCGCCGGGCCGATGGCACCGCTCCGCAGGATCCCGCCGTGGCCGCCCTGCGCGAGCTGCTGGAGCTGGCGCCGGACCAACCCGTTCCCCCCGGGCTCGTTGCGGAGCTGCGCCTGGGCACCACCGTGGCCACCAACGCCCTGCTGGAGCGCCAGGGGGCGCCGGTGCTGCTGCTGGTGACGCGCGGCTTCGCCGATCTGCAGCGCATCGGCGACCAGCACCGCCCCGACCTCTTTGCCCTTCAGATCCGGCGGCCCGAACCGCCCCCCCTGCGGGTGATTGAAGTCGGCGGCCGGCTGGCGGCGGATGGCGAGGAACTGGAGCCCCTGCAGCTGGACGCGGATCTGGAGGCGACCCTGGCCCAGGCCCGTTCCGATGGATATCGGGGCGTGGCGGTGGCCCTGCTCCATGCCGGCCGCCACCCGGTCCATGAGCAGGCCCTCGGGAGCTGGCTGGCCTCGCGGGGTTTCGCTCCGGTGGTGCTCTCCCACCAGCTCAGCCGCCAGCCCCGGCTGGTGCCCCGCCTCGATACCAGCGTGCTCGAGGCCTCCCTGGGTCCCGTGCTGGGGGCCTATCTCGATCAGGTGCGCGCCGCCATCGGGGCGGCCATCCCGCTGCGGGTGATGACCTCCTCCGGAGCCCTGCAGTCGCCCGCCCTGCTCCAGGCCAAGGACACGATTCTCTCCGGTCCGGCCGGCGGCATGGTGGCGGCCGTCGCGGTGGCGGCGGCCGCCGGATTCGGCGACGTCCCGATCCTCGGCTTCGACATGGGGGGCACCTCCAGCGACGTTTTCCACTTCGACGGCAGCCGCGGCGAGGCCGCCTGGGAGCGCAGCAACGAAACCGAAATCGACGGCCTGCGGCTGCTGGCACCGATGCTGCCGATCCACACGGTGGCGGCGGGCGGCGGCTCGGTGCTGCAGGTGCAGGACGGGCGCCTGCAGGTGGGCCCCCGCTCGGCCGGCGCCAACCCCGGACCCGCCTGCTACGGCCGCGGGGGGCCCCTGGCGATCACCGACGCCAACCTGCTGCTCGGCCGCCTGCCTGTGGATGCGTTGCCGCGGCTGTTCGGCCCCGGCGGCGACCAGCCGGCCGATCGGGGGGTGGCGGTGGAGCGCTTCGAGGCCCTGGCCCGCCAGCTGGGGGTGGCCGGGCCGGAGGCGGCGGCCCAGGGGGCGCTGACGATCGCCATCGAGCGCATGACCGAGGCGATCCGGCGCATCTCGATCCAGCGCGGCCACGACCTGCGCGGCGCCGTGCTGGTCAGCTTCGGCAGCGCCGGCGGCCAGCTCACCTGCCCCCTGGCCGACGCCCTCGGGCTCACCCGGGTGCTGCTCCATCCCCTGGCCGGGGTGCTCTCGGCCTACGGCATCGGCCTGGCCCGCCCCTCCCTGCTGCGGGAGTGCACCCTGCGGCAGCCCCTCCAGCCGGCGCTGCTGCCCCAGCTGGAGCGGGCGATCGAGGCGCTGGTGGCCGAAGCCACCGCCGAGCTGCGCACCAGCGGTGATCTGGCGACCGGCCAGGCACCCCGCTGGCAGGCCCGCCTGGAGCTGCGTTACCGCGGCAGTGACCAGGGGCTGGAGCTGCCCTGGCCCACCGGTTCGCCCGAGGGGCTGCTGGGCGAGCTGCGTGCGGGTTTGGAGGCCCGCCACCGGCAGCGCTTCGGCTTCGTGGTGGCGGACGAGCCGCTGGTGGTGGAGCGGCTGCAGGTGGAGGTGAGCGCTCCGGCGCCCGAGGTCTCGGCGGGTGTTGTCAGGGCCGCGGAACTCCCTGAGGCGGCGGATCCGCCCGAGCCCTCTGAATGGGTGCCCCTTTGCCTGGCGGAAGAGCACGGCGGGGGCAGCGGCGACGGGATGGTCTGGCGCCAGGTGCCCCTCTGGCGCCGGGAGCAGCTGGCGGCGGGTCAGCGGATCGCGGGGCCGGCGCTGGTGGTGGAGCCCACGGGCACCACGGTGCTGGAGCCCGGCTGGGGTGGCCGGGTGCTGGCGGGGGGCGAACTGCTGCTGGAACGGCAGGCGCCGCCCGCTGGCGCGGCCTTGGCCAGCAACGGCGCCGGGGCGGTGGATCCGGTGCGGCTGGAGCTCTACAACCATCGTTTTGCCGCCATCGCCGAGCAGATGGGGGAACGGCTGCGCCAGTGCAGCCGCTCGGTGAACATCCGCGAGCGGCTCGACTTCTCCTGCGCCCTGTTCGATGGCGCCGGCCGGCTGGTGGCCAATGCCCCCCACATCCCCGTGCACCTCGGCTCGATGGGCGACAGCGTCGCCAGCCTGCTGGCCGCCGTGGCCGCCGCCACCCTGCCGCCCCTGGCGCCGGGCGATGCCTACGCCGCCAACGACCCCTTCGACGGTGGCACCCACCTGCCCGACATCACCGTGATCACGCCGGTGTTCCCCCCCGAGGGCGGGGCGGCGCCGCTGCTGTTCGTGGCCTGCCGCGGGCACCACGCCGACGTGGGCGGTCTCACCCCGGGCTCCATGCCCCCCTTCAGCCGCCGGATCGAGGAGGAGGGGCTGCTGCTGCGCCACGTGCCCCTGCTGCGCCAGGGCCAGTTCGATGCGGCCGCCTGGCGTGAGCGGCTGGCCGCTGGCCCCCACCCGGTGCGCAACCCCGACCAGCTGCTGGCCGACCTGCAGGCCCAGGTGGCCGCCAACCGGCTGGGGGAGAGCGAACTGCAGCGGCTGCTGAGCCGCGATGGCACCAGGGAGGTCAGCGCCTACCTGGGCCACGTGCTGGCCAACGCGGCCGAGGCTGTGCGTGACGCGATCGCTCGCCTCAGCGACGGCGACCACAGCGTCGAGCTCGATAACGGCAGCCGCATCGTCGTGGCCGTCCGCATCGACCGGGCCGCCCGCCGGGCCCGCATCGACTTCAGCGGCACCTCCCCCCAGCTGGAGGGCAACTTCAATGCCCCGCTGGCGATCACCAAGGCGGCCGTGCTCTACGTGTTCCGCTGCCTGGTGGGCCGAGCGATCCCGCTCAACGCCGGTTGCTTCGAACCGATCGAGCTGATCGTGCCGGAGGGGTGCCTGCTGCACCCGCTGCCGCCGGCGGCGGTGGTGGCTGGCAACGTGGAAACCTCCCAGGCGGTCACCAACGCCCTGTTCGGGGCGCTGGGGGTGATGGCGGCAGCCCAGGGCACGATGAACAACCTCAGCTTCGGCGATGCCCAGCGCCAGTACTACGAGACGATCTGCGGCGGCACCGGCGCCGGGGTGCTGGCCGATGGCGCCGGTTTCGCCGGTGCCAGTGCGGTGCAGAGCCACATGACCAACTCGCGCCTCACCGATCCGGAGATCCTCGAGGACCGCTTCCCGGTGCGGCTGGAGGGCTTCGCCATCCGCCGCGGCAGCGGCGGCGCCGGCCGCTGGCCTGGCGGCGACGGCGTGGTGCGGCGGCTGCGGTTCCTGGCGCCGATGACCGTCGCCATCCTCTCGGGCTCCCGGCGGGTGCCTCCGTTCGGCCTGGCCGGTGGTGGCGATGGTGCGGTGGGGCGCAACCGGCTGGAGCGGGCCGATGGCTCCCAGCTGGAGCTGGCCGGCTGCGACCAGGTGGCCGTGCAGCCGGGCGACCTGCTGGAGATCGCCACCCCCGGGGGTGGCGGCTACGGAGCCTCGCTGTGAGCGCCGGCCGCCGGGGAGCCGCCAGGGCGGTGCTGCTGCTGGTGGGACTCGGCACCCTGCCGGCGCCGTTGACGCGGGCCCAGGCCGTGGTCCCCGCCGCTGCGGAGAGCAACGTGCTGCTGGAGGGCGAGCAGCGCTTCCGGCCCCAGTGGTCGGCCCGGGGGCTGGTGGCGGCCCAGGAGCCGCTGGCCTCGGCGGCGGGCGCGGCGATCCTGCGCCAGGGGGGCAACGCGGTGGATGGGGCGGTGGCCACCGCCTTCGCCCTGGCGGTCACCCTGCCCCAGGCCGGCAACCTCGGCGGCGGCGGCTTCCTGCTGCTCTGGCTGCCCGGCCCTTCGCCGGCGGCGGCCCGGGGCTGCCTGGACGGGGCACCCGCTGGCACCAAAGCGAGCGGGCCCGAGCTGGCCATCGGCGGCGGCACGGCGGTGGCGGTGAACTTCCGCGAGACGGCTCCGGCGGCGGCCACGGCCACCATGTTTCTGGGCCCCGACGGCCAGGTGGACCGGTCCCGCGCCACCCGCAGCCTGCTCAGCACCGCCGTGCCCGGCAGCGTCGCCGGCCTGGCCCTGGCCCAGCGTTGCTATGGCCGCCTGCCGCTGGCTCAGGTGATGGCGCCGGCGATCCGGCTCGCGGCCCAGGGCTTTCCGGTGAGCCGCGAACTCAGCGATTCCCTGGCCGCCGCCGCCCCGCGGCTGCAGGCCGACCCCGTCTCCCGCCGTCTGTTCCTGCCGCCCCCGGTGCCTGGGACGGTGCTGCGCCAGAGCGAGCTGGCGGCCAGTCTGCGGCGCATCGCCGCCGAGGGGGAGCGGGGCTTCTACGTCGGGCCGGTGGCCGATGCCCTGGTGGCGGCCATGCAGCGGGGTGGCGGCCTGATCACCCATGGCGACCTGCGTGCCTACCGGGCCCGGCTGGTGCGGCCCCTGCGGCGCGAGTTCCGCGGCCACCCGGTGCTCACCATGCCGCCGCCCGGGGGCGGGCTCACCCTGCTGCAGCTGCTCGGGATCCTCGAACCCCTCGACCTGGTCGCTACCGGCCTCAACGCCGCCGCCAGCCTGCACGTGATGGCCGAGGCCATGAACCTGGCCTTCCGCGACCGCAATGCCCTGCTCGGCGACCCCGATCAGGTGGCGGTGCCGGTGGAACGGCTGCTGTCGCCTGCTCACCTTGATGGTCTGCGCCGCCGCATCGATCCCCGTCGCCACACCCCGGCCCCGGCGCTGGAGGCGGCCGCCGCCCGGGAAGGCACCAACACCACCCATCTCTCGGTGGCCGACCGCCAGGGCGGCCTGGTGGCCCTCACCACCACCCTGAACTTCCCCTACGGCAACGGCATCAGCGTGCCGGGAATGGGCTTCCTGCTCAACAACGAGATGGACGATTTCAGCGCTCTCCCTGGCAGCGCCAACGCCTTCGGTCTGCGCCAGGGGACGGCCAATGCGATCGCTCCCGGCCGGCGGCCCCTCAGTTCGATGGCCCCCACCCTGGTGTTCCGCCCCGATGGCCGCCCCTGGCTGGCTACCGGCAGCCCCGGCGGCAGTCGCATCATCACCACAATCCTGCAGGTACTGCTCAACCGGATGGTGCACGGCCTCAACCTGGCCAGTGCCGTCGCCTCCCTCCGGATCCACAGCCAGCTGTGGCCCGACCGGATCGATGCGGAGGAGGGCCTGAGCCCCGACAGCCGCCGCCTGCTGGAGGCCATGGGCCACAGCATCCGCCGGGCCCCGGCCATGGGGGCGGCCAACAGCGTCGAGGTGCTGGCGGGGGGCGGCAGCCTGGGGACGGTGGATCCGCGCCGGGCCGAGGGCCTGGCCGTGGCCGAATGAGCCCCAGCCCTCAGGCCTGGGGAGCCGCGGGGGCGGTGATCAGGTTGAAAGCGGAGAAGGCCAGGCCGAACCCGAACAGGGTGCCGATGGCCCAGAGGCTGTCGGAGGGCCACTCGGCGATCAGCATCCCGCCCAGCACCACGGTGACGATGCCATCAAGCAGCACCAGGCCCCGGGCCGGCCCGGCGCCGGCGGCGGCGCCCGCCAGCTCCATCACCCCCTCGACCGCCAGCAGGACGCCGATGAACAGGGTCAGGCTCACGGTGCTGGCCACCGGGAAGGCCACCAGGCCGATGCCGCCGACCACGTAGAGCACCCCGGAGATGGCGCGGAACACCTTGCTGCGGGTGTCATCGGCCGAGGTGAGCCGCAGCAGCTGGGAGACGCCCGCCGCCGCTGACACCCCGCCCAGGGCGATGGTGAGCAGGGTGGCCGACACGAAGGGCAGCGCCAGGCAGAGGACGGCGGCTACCAGCAGCAGACCGGCGGTGACCCAGCGCAGGGTGGGGGAAGCGGGAACGGACAAGGACTCGGGGAGGCTGATGGCAGGTTAGGCCGCTTTCCCGTGGCCGACTGCCGGGCTCAGCGGGAGCGGGGCGGGCCGTTGAAGAGGATCGCCACCACGCGGCGGCCGTCCGGGGCGATCTTGATCTCGGTTTCCGTGGTGGGCGGCAGTCCCTTCGCTTCCCAGCCGGGGGGGCCTCCGAGGAAGCGGTAGACGAAGCCGTCGGCGTCGTTGCGCACCAGGCAGGGGTTGGTGGCCGCCGAGGTGCTGAACATGCAGTTGGCCGGGGTGTAGACCGTCAGCCCGCCGTTGCTGAGCACGGCAGCATTGCGGGCCAGGTTGAGGGCCCGGATCTCGTTGAAGGGGATCCCCTGGGCCAGGGCCGGGGCCATGGGGGCCAGTGCCAGCAACAGCCCAGCTGCGGCAGGCAGCAGGCGGGTGGCGGGTCGGAAGCGGAAGGCCATCGGAGTCCTTGCGGATGGCTCCAGTATCGGGCGGTGCTCCGCCTTTGCGTCCAGGGCTGCTGGTTGTCGCTGGGACCCGACCTACCTTGTCGGTTCCGACTCCATCGCCTCCGTGATCCGACCCCTGGCGGCGCCGGCCACGCCGGAAGGCCTGACGCGCCGGCGGCACCGCTTCTACCGCCGGCTGCTGTTTCTGTGCCTGCTGGTGATGCTGAGCCTGGCGTTTCCCCAGACGCTGCGCCTGGCCGGCTCGATGGGCTACTTCCTGCTCACGTTGCTCACCACTGTCGAGCTGGGCGGCTTCCTCGCTGGCTCGGTGGCGCGTGACTGGGGTGATCGCCTGTACCTGGCGCTGGGAGGCGCCAACCTCATCGCCCAGCTGTACTGGCTGCTGACCCCTGCGTCGCAGCGGCTGTCCGGGGTGCCCCTGCTGCTGATCACCACGCTGTTCATCGGCTGGAGCCTGGTGCGGCTGGTGCGGACCCTGGGCCGGGAGCCCCGGGCCACCAGTCCGGTGGTGGCCGGGGCAGTGGCCGGCTACCTGCTGCTCGGCCTCAGCGGTGGCCTGGTGCTGAGCGTGTTGGAGACGATCGAGCCCGGCAGCTTCCTGGCCAACACCGCCGATGGCCAGGCCGCGATCGTTCGCTCCCATCCGGGGGCGGCCGCCCAAAGCGTCTGGCAGCTGGATTTCGCCCGCATCAACTACTTCGCCTTCGTCAGTCTCACCACCACCGGTTATGGCGACATCACCCCTGCACGGCCTCCGGCGCGCATGGCCAGCGTGGTGCTGGGGATCGCCGGGCCGCTCTACATCGCCGTGATTCTGGGGGTGCTGATCAACCGATTCAAGGGTCCGGAGGGGGGCTCCTCCGGCGACTGAGCCAGGCCACCCGGCGGTACGGCCCGCTCCAGTCCCACATCGACGCCGATGTGCTGGTCGGGACGGCCGGTGATCAGCAGGGCCGTGCGCTGGCGGGTGGCGATCTGCCACATCCATTTGCTGAACAGGGCGATGCGGTTCTCGGTGTCGGGGATGAAGGCGAGGTGGGCAAGGGCCCAGAGCACCCAGCCCGCCAGGCCGCTCACATGCAGCCCGCGCAGATCGGCCACCGCGTACCAGGGGCCGATCACGGCCATGCTGCCGAGATCGAACCAGCGGAAGGGCTCACTGCGGCGCCCCTCCAGGCCCGCCAGGATGTCGCGCGCCACCCAGCCGCCCATCTGCACGGCCGGCCCCGCCATGCCTGGAAGCACCCGGCCGTCGCCGGTATGGGCGTAGTGGCACAGATCCCCCACCGCCCGGATCTCCGGGTGGCCCGGCAGCGAAAAATCGGCCTCCACCTGCAGCCGGCCGCCCCGGTCGACCGGGGCGCCGGTGCGTTCCGCCAGCAGCCGGCCCAGGCGCGAGGCCCGCACCCCGGCGGTCCAGCAGATCGTGGCGGCCTCCAGGTCGCCGAGGCCTTCGCCGCCGCTGTCCGCCTCACCAGCGGCGGTGTCCGGGGGGGGCTTGAGGATCACCCGGCCCGGCTCGATCGCCGCCACCATTGTGTTCAGGCGCAGCTCGACGCCGGCCCGCTCCAGGTAGGCCGCCGCCTCCCGGGACAGGTTGGCGGCCATCGCCGGCAGCACCCGGTCGACCGCATCCAGCAGGATCACCCGGCACTGGGCGCGATCGAGCTGCTTGAAGTCCCGGGCCACGGCGCGGTGCATCAGCTCGATCAGGGAGCCGGCCAGTTCGCACCCCGCCGGACCGGCCCCCACCACCACCACCGATTGCAGGAAGCGGCGCCGCTCGGGGTCCCGGGTCTGCTCGGCTTCCTCGAGGGCCATCAGCAGCCGGCGGCGGATCTCATCGGCGTGCTCGAGGATCTTCATCGGCGGCGCCAGGGGGCGCCATTCCTCATGGCCGAAGTAGGTGCTGCCCGAACCGCTGGCCAGGATCAGGTGGTCGTAGCCATAGCGGTGGTCGTTGAACACCACCTCCCTGGCCTCGGTGTCGATGTCCACCACCTCGCCCAGCAGGATCTGGATGTTGGCGGCCTCGCCCACCATCTGGCGCAGGGGCGAGGCCACATCGGCCTCCGAGACGAGCCCGGAAGCCACCTGATACAGCAGGGGCTGGAAGAGGTTGAAGTTGCGCTTGTCGATCAGGGTGACGCGCACCGGCTTGCCGGCCAGGGCGTTGCAGGCCTTGAGCCCCGCGAAGCCACCGCCGACGATCACCACGTGGGGCCAGCTGCGCATGGCCTCCAGCGGTGGGTCCAGCTCAAGGAAGAAGCGTTCCGGGGCCATCGCACGCCATCTTCAGCACCTGACCGTAGGCAGATCGCCCGTGCGGGGCGGTAGTGATGGACGCGGTTTGCGTTGAAGCGCGGACTCCCGTCCCACGGCTGCTAGCTTGATAATGATTCCCAAACCCGGCCCGGCAGCGCCAGGCCCCGTCCCATGGCCCCTGATCGGGAGCGCTTGCCTGTCACTGTCCTGACGGGTTACCTCGGCTCCGGCAAGACGACGCTGCTGAACCGCATCCTCACCCACGAGCACGGCAAGAAGGTGGCCGTGATTGTGAATGAATTCGGCGATGTGGGCATCGACAACCAGCTGGTGATCGAGGCCGATGAGGAGATCTTTGAGATGAACAACGGTTGTATCTGTTGCACCGTGCGTGGCGACCTCATCCGCATCATCGGCAATCTGATGAAGCGCCGCGACCGTTTCGACCACCTCGTGATCGAAACCACCGGCCTGGCCGATCCCGCCCCGGTGATTCAGACCTTCTTCGTCGATGAGGACCTGCGCGACGCACTGCAGCTCGACGCCGTGGTCACCCTGGTTGACCTCAAGCATGTGGAGCAGCACTGGGACAGCGAGGAGGTCCAGGAGCAGCTCGCCTTCGCCGATGTGCTGCTGCTCAACAAGATCGATCTGGTCGACGCCGAGGCCTGCCTGGCCATCCAGCAACGGACCCGGGCCCTCAATCCGCTGGCGCGGGTGATTCCCACCTGCCGGGCCGATGCGGCCATGGATCAGATCCTGGGCGTGGGGGCCTTTGAGCTCGAGCGGGCCCTGGCGATCGACCCGGAATTTCTCACCTCCGACCACGACCATGAGCACGACGGGGCCGTCGGTTCGGTGGCCTTCATCGAAGAGCGGCCGATGAGTTACAAGAAACTCGAGCAGTGGATCGATCGGCTGGTGAGTGAACGGGGCCCCGATCTGTTCCGGATGAAAGGCATCCTCCAGATCGACGGCGAGAGCCACCGCTATGTCTTCCAGTCGGTGCACATGCTGATCGACAGCACGCGGGATCGCCCCTGGCGCGAGGGCGAAACCCCCAGCACCCAATTCGTGATCATCGGCCGCGATCTCGACGAGGCCGCCCTGCGGGCCGGTTTCGAGGCCTGTGTGGCCTGAGCCCCCCATGGCGGCCCCCCCGACCCTGGTGCAGGAGCGTCTGTGCGGCGCCTGCAGCCACGCGATCACGGCCCAGGTCTGGTCGGCCGATGGCGAGCTGCTGGCGATGGCGACGGCCGGTGGCGAGCTGCTGCTGATCGATTTCCGCGCCGGCTGCGAGGAGCTGCTGCGCGGCGAGCGGGACAGCAGCCTCGATGTGGTGGGCTTCAGCGCCGACGACCGCTATCTGATGGCGGCGGGCCAGGACGGGGAGCTGCTGCTGTGGGAGCTGGGGGGCTCCGGTGTGCGGCCGATCGCCTTCGACCCCCTGCCCCTGGGGGGCCACTGGCTGGATGCGGCCGCCTGGCAGCCCCAGGGCCCCCTGCTGGCGGTGGGGGCTGGCCGGCAGGTGCGGCTGTGGGATGGCGACAGCAGGACCCTGCGCATCGAGAGCCCGGAGCTGAAGGGCACGGTGCTGGCCCTCGCCTGGAGCCGGGATGGCCGGCGGCTGGCGGCGGCCTGCCACGGCGAGGTGCTGCTCTGGTCTCCGGACGACCCTGCCCAGGCACCCCAGCGCTGCCCCACCGGTTCGGCGGGCCTGGCCCTGGCCTGGTCCGGCCAGGGGAACCTGCTGGCCAGTGGCCAGCTGGACGGTTCGCTGATGCTTTGGCCCGACGGCGGGGCCGGCACCGGTTGGCAGTTCCGTGGTTTCCCCGGCAAGGTGCGGGCCCTGGCCTGGTGTGATCAGCCGGGGCGTCTGGCGCCGCTGCTGGCCGTCGCCTCCAGCGACATCGCCGTGATCTGGAGCCAGAAGGATCGCGGCGCCAAGGGCTGGACGCCGGAACCCCTGGCGCTGCATGAGGGCCGTGTCCATGCGGTCGCCTTCGCCCCCGGCAGCAGCCTGCTGGTCACCGCCTCCAGCGATGGCACGGTGGCCCTCTGGGATGGGCGGGGCCGGCTGCAGCAGCTGCTCGAAGGCGACGGCCAGGCCATCACCAGCCTCAGCTGGCGACCCGATGGCCGTCATCTAGTCGCCGGTGGCGAGCAGGGCCAGTGGTGGCTCTGGCCCGTCACCCTGCCCCCGTCCGTCCGCTCCCGCCCACCCCGTTCCGGAGGTTTTGCCCCATGAGCCCGTTCCCATCCCGTCGTCCCCTTCTGGCCGTGGCGGCGGCCCTGTCCTCCCTCCTGCTGGCCTGCCGTCCGGCGGCGGAGTCGGCCGCACCCCAGGCCGGCCGTGCCGATCGCCCCAAGGTGGTGACCACCTTCCTGCCGATCACCCTGTTCACCCGCGCCGTGGCCGGCGACTGCGCCGAGGTGACGGCGCTGATCCCCGCCGCCAGCGGCCCCCATGATTTTCAGGCTCGGCCGGGGGATGTGGCGGCCATCCGCAACGCAACGGTGCTGGTGAAGAACGGCCTGGGCATGGAGTCGTTCCTCGACAAGCTGGTGCAAGGCGCCGAAAACCCGGCCCTCAAGGTGATCGATTCCAGCCGCGGCATCGCCACCCTGGAGAACCCGGAGGAGCCTGGTGGGGAGCACGCCGATGGGCACGATCACGACCACGGCCATGCCCATGGCCCGATCAATCCCCATATCTGGCTTGATCCGGTGCGCGCCGCCCAGCAGGTGGACAACATCCGCGACGGTCTGATCGCGGCTGATCCGGCCTGTGCCGATGGCTACCGCCGCAATGCCGCCGCCTTCAGCGGCCAGCTGCGCCAGCTCAACACGGAATTCGAGAAGCAACTGGCCCCGTTCCGGGGCAAGACCTTCGTGGTCCTGCACGACTTCGCCCCCTACTTCGCCGACCGCTACGGCCTCAAGGCCGAGTACCTGGTGGATGTGCCGGAGCAGAACCCCTCCCCGGCGGATCTCTCACGGGTCGCCGACACGGTGAAGAGCACCCAGCTGAGGGCCCTGCTCAGCGAACCCCAGCAGGGCAACCGCTCCTTCAATGCCCTGGCCGGCGATCTGGGGATCCGCATCAGCGTCTTCGATCCGATGGAGACGGGCACCGAGGAGGCCTCCCGCAACCCGGCCACCTACGGCGCGGTGATGCGCCGCAATGTCTCCGATCTGGTGAGCGCGTTCCGCTGATGGCCGTGCTGGAGGTCGAGGGCCTGCGGGTGCTGCGCGATGGGGTGCTGGCGGTGGACGACGTCAGCTTCCAGCTCGCGGCCGAGAGCGACACGGCCCTGGTGGGGCCGAACGGGGCCGGCAAGAGCTCCCTGGTGGGGGCGATCCTCGGCCTGATCCCCCGCCAGGCCGGCGAGGTGCGGATCCTCGGCCACCGGCTGGGGCCCGCCGGCCAGCTGCCGGGGCAGGTCCGCGCCCAGCTGGCCTTCCTGCCCCAGGCCCTGCCGCTCCAGGGGCGCCTGCCGCTCACCGTGGCCGAGTTCGTCGGCTTCGGCTGGGATCCGCCCGGCCCGCGCCTGCCCTGGATCGGCGGCGCCGAGCGCCGCTCCGCCGTGCGCTCCGCCCTGGTCAAGACGGGCTGCGGGCCGCTGGCCGAGCGCCTGCTGAGCGAGCTGTCGGGGGGGCAGCTGAAGCGGGTGCTGCTGGCGTTCTGCGTTGTGCGGCCCCGGCGCCTGCTGGTGCTCGATGAGGCCCAGGCCGGCCTGGACGCCCCCTCCACCGAGCAGTTCCACAGCCTGCTGTTCGATCTGCGCCGCAGTGAGGGCTGGACCGTGCTGCAGGTCTCCCACGACCTGGACATGGTGCGGCGCAGCTGCGACCAGGTGCTGTGCCTCAACCGCCAGCTGCGCTGCAGCGGCCGTCCCGAACTGGCCCTGTCCCGGGCCCAGCTGGAGCGCCTCTACGACCCGGCCGACCTTCCCAGCCATCCCCGGCGCCAGGCGCCCATGGGCCGCCCCCGGATCGGATGACGGAGTTCTCCCCGTTCACCGCAGTGATCGGCCAGCCGTTCATGCAGCGGGCCCTGGTCGGCGGGCTGCTCACCGGGGCCCTGGGCGGCCTGCTGGGCAGCTTCGCGGTGCTGCGGCAGCTGTCGTTCTTCAGTGATGCCCTGGGCCATTCGGCCCTGCTGGGCATCAGCCTGGGCATCCTGCTGGGGCTCAATCCCACCCTGGTGCTGATCCCCTTCGCGGTGCTGTTCGCCCTGCTGGTGAACCTGCTAGTGCAACGCAGCCAGCTCCCCACCGATGCCCTGCTGAACATCGTCTACTCCACCTCCCTGGCCTTCGCCGTGGTGGCCCTCAGCCTGGTGACCACCTACAAGGGCGGGATCCAGCAACTGCTGTTCGGCGACATCCTTGGCATCTCCTGGCTGGACCTTGCCCTGATCGCGGTGCTGCTGGTGGCGGCGGTGGCCTACCTGCTGGTGAGCCTGCGGGCCCAGGTGCTGGTCACCCTGCATGCCGATCTGGCCGGGGCCTTCGGCGTGGGCAGCCAGTGGCACCGGATCGCCTTCATCCTGCTGCTCGCTGTGGTGGTGGCGGTGTCGATCAAGGCGGTGGGGGTGCTGCTGATCAGCGCCTTCGTGGTGATCCCCGCCTGCGCTTCCCGGCTGGTGAGCCGCCGCTTCGGCACCTATCTGGTGCTCTCCTCCGTCATCGGCGGCGGCTGCGCCGTGCTGGGGCTTCTCGGCTCGGGCCTCACCAACCTGCCGTCGGGCCCCTGTGTGGTGATCGTGCAGTTCTTCGGATTCCTGCTGGCCCTGGGCGTCAGCCTGTGGCGGCGGGGACGGGGCAGGGCGGCCCTAGCCTGAGCTGCCCCGACCCGCCGCCAGCACGATGTTGGCGCAGGCCTCGGCATCGGAGAGGGCATCGTGGTGCCGGAGCGGCAGACCCAGATGCCGGCACACATCAGGAAGCTTGGTGGGCCGCAGATTCCAGGCCTGCCGGGCCATCTGCACGGTGCAGACGAAGGGCTGGGCTGGGGGCCTCAGGCCGGCCTGCTCGCAGCAGGCCCGCAGCACACCGGCATCGAAGCTGGCGTTGTGGGCGGCGATGAACTGGGCCCCATCCAGACCGTTCACCAGCTGCGGCCAGAGCTCGGCGAAGCGGGGCGCATCGGCCACCTGCGACCAGCTGATCCCGTGGATGGAGGTGAACTGGAACGTCCGGCGCGGCGGCCGGATCAGGTGGTGCTCGCGGCGCACAATGGTGCGCCCCTCCACCCGCACCAGGGCGATCGAGCAGGCACTGTCCCGGCCCTGATCGGCCGTCTCGAAATCCAGCGCCACAAAGCAGTCCCGCCGGACCGCCATCAGGGCGACCTCCCCCCGGCGCAGGAACCGGCGCTCGTCACGGTCCAGGTTGGCGGCGCCCCAGCGGCTGCGGTGGATCCAGAGCTGGTGGTAGCGGCGCACCTCCGGCTCCGGCCAGCCAAGGGCCCTGAGTTCTTCGCTGCGGCTGGAGTCCTCCATCGGCATGACGGGCCAGCCAGTCGCGGGTCTGTGCGGGATTCTCACCGATCGATCCCCCGCAGGGGGGCGACGCCCCTGGCTACGGCTCCCCTTCCGGGTCCAGCGCAGCCCCGCAGTGCCGGCAGTGGCGGGCGTCGGCCTGGTGGTCGCCCAGGCCGCAGGCGGGGCAGGGCCGCCCCGCAGGCCGCAGCACCTTCAAGCCGATTTCGGCGCTGAGGATGCCGGTGGGCACGGCGATGATGCTGTAGCCGATCAGCATCACCACCGAGGCCATGAAGCGTCCCAGGGGTGTCACCGGGGCCACGTCGCCGTAGCCCACCGTGGTGATGGTGACGCAGGCCCAGTAGATCGCCACCGGGATGCTGCCGAAACCGTCATTGCCGGCTTCGATCACATCCATGAAGGCGCCGATCAGGATCACCAGCGTCACCATGGCCAGCAGGAACACGGTGATCTTGCGGCGGGCGGCGACCAGGGCGCCCCAGAGCAGTTCCGCCTCCTGCAGGAAGGCCCCCAGCTTCAGCACCCGGAACACCCGCAGCAGCCGCAGCACCCGCACCACCAGGAACAGCTGGCCGCCACCGATCAGCAGCCCCAGGTAGGAGGGCAGGATCGCCAGCAGATCCACGATCCCGAAGAAGCTGGTCGCATAGCGCCGTGGCTCGGCCACGACCAGCAACCGCAGCAGGTATTCGAGGCTGAACAGGAGGGTGAAGCCCCACTCCAGCCCCAGGAAGGTGCCGGCCCAGTTCTGCCGCAGCAGTGGATCGCTCTCCAGCACCACCGCCAGCACGCTGAGGGCGATCGCCAGCATCAGCACGGCGTCGAAGGCCTTGCCGGAGGGGGTGTCGGTCTCCAGGATGGTGCGCTCCAGCCAGGGGCGCCCGACAACCCCTACCAGGGCCAGGGCCAGGACGACCAGGCCGGCCAGCAGCAGCGGCACCAGCAACATCCTCAGCCGCTCCCCAGATAGGAGGCCCGCAGCCCCGCATCGGCCAGCAGGGCATCGGCGGTGCCCTCCAGGCTGATGCTGCCGCTCTCCAGCACCACGCCGCGGTCGGCGATCTCCAGGGCGGCGGTGGCGTTCTGCTCCACCAGCAGCATCGACAACCCTTCCTGGTGCAGCGCTGCCAGGGCGGCCATCACCTCGGCCACCAGCTTCGGCGCCAGCCCCAGGCTGGGCTCATCGAGCAACAGCAGGCTGGGCCGGCCCATGAGGGCCCGGGCGATCGCCAGCATCTGCTGCTCGCCCCCCGACAGGTTGCCGGCCAGCTGGCGGCGCCGTTCCGCCAGCCGCGGGAACAGGCCGTAGCAGCGCTCCAGGTCGGCGGCGATGCCGGCCCGGTCGCGCCGCAGCCAGGCCCCCAGCTCCAGGTTGGTGGCCACACTCTGGCGCGCCAGCACCCTCCGGCCCTCGGGGCAGTGGCCGATGCCCAGGCGCACGGTGGTTTCGGTGCGGCAGCCGGTGCGTTCCACCCCCTGCCAGAGCACCCGGCCGCCGACCACCGGCACCAGGGAGGAGATCGCCCGCAGGGTGGTGCTCTTGCCGGCCCCGTTGGCCCCCAGCAGGGCCACCAGTTCGCCGCTGCGCACCTGCAGATCGAGGCCCCGCACGGCGGTCACGGCCCCGTAGCGAACGACCAGCCCCTGCAGCTCCAGCAGTGGTGGCGCCGTCATCGGCGCTCCCCGGCGGCGCTGGCCTGCCCGCCCAGGTAGGCCTCGATCACGGCCGGATCGTGGCGCACATGCTCGGGGCTGCCCAGGGCGATGCGCCGGCCGAAATTCAGCACCGCCAGGCGGTCACAGAGGCGCATCATCAGCGGCACGTGGTGCTCGATGATCAGCACCGTGAGCTGGAACTGCTCCCGCAGCCGGTCGATCAGGGCGCAGAGCTCATCCTTCTCGGCGGGGTTCATGCCGGCGGCCGGTTCGTCGAGCAGCAGCAGCGCCGGGCCGGTGGCCAGGGCCCTGGCGATCTCCAGCCGCCGCCGGTCGCCGTAGGAGAGGTTTGCGGCGGAGTCGTCGGCGCGGGCGTCGAGGCCGAAGAGGGCCAGCAGCTCCCCGGCCCTGCGCTCCAGCGCCGCCTGTCGGGCCCGGAAGCCGGCGTTGCCGCTGAGGGCCTCCACCAGCGGAGCTCGGGTCTCGCGGTGCAGACCCACCAGCACGTTCTCGCGCAGGGTGAGGCTGTCGAACAGGCGCAGGTTCTGGAAGGTGCGGGCGATGCCGAGCCGGTTGATCCGCTCCGGACCCAGGCCGCCGATCGGTTCCCCTCGCCAGCGCACCTGGCCGCCGCTGGCGGGAGTGAGGCCGGAGATCAGGTTGAAGAGGGTGGTCTTGCCGGCGCCGTTGGGACCGATCAGGCCGAAGATCTCTCCCTGCTGCACGGCGAAGCTCACCTGGTCGAGCGCCACCAGCCCGCCGAAACGGCAGCTGAGCGCATCGAGTTCCAGCAGCGGCGACGCGGCGCTGCCGCCGGTGGGCGCAAGGCGTGGGTCCACCGTCATGGGCGGCTCCCCTCGGCACCGGGGCGGCCGGCGGGATCCCCCAACCGGCCCAGACGCTCCAGCAGGCCCGGCGTGACCAGTCCCTGGGGAAACAACGCCGGACCCGACAGGATCACCAGGCCGAACAGCACCAGCCGCGCATCGCCCACGGGCCGCAGCAGTTCCGGCAGCGCCGTGAGCACCAGGCCGCCCAGCACCGGCCCCAGCCAGCTGCGCGATCCCCCCAGGATCACGAAGGCCAGCATGATCACGGCGCTGTCGAAGCTGCCCTGGCGGGCGTTCCAGGTGTTGAGGAAGTGGGCGGCCAGAACGCCGGTGCCCCCGGCCAGCACGGCGCTCATCACGAAGGCGGTGAGCTTCACCTGGGTGGTGTCGATCCCCATGCAGCGGGCCGCCAGTTCGTCCTCGCGGACGGCCGCCATCGCCCGGCCCAGGGCCATCACCTCCAGCCGCTGGCACACCCATCCCGCCAGCAGCAGCAGCGCCAGGGCGGGCAGCAGGTAACCGGCTGCTGAGGGGAAGGGCTGGGGGATGCCGAAGATCCCCACGGCGCCTCCGGTGAAGGGCAGGTTGAGGATCGCCACCCGCACGATCTCCACCAGGGCGATGGTGGCGATGGCCAGATAGATGCCCTGGAGCCGCAGCACGATCCGGCCGACGAGCAGGGCCAGCAGACCCGCCAGCGCTCCGCCCAGGGCCAGTTCCAGCAGGAAGGAGGGCAGGGGGAAGCTGCCGTCGATTCTTGCCCCAAGCACCGGCCAGCGGGTGGAGAGCAGGGCCGCCAGGGTGCCGCCCACGGCATAGAAGGCCGGGGTGGCCAGTGTCAGCTGCCCGGTGGCCAGCGGCAGGTACACCGAGATTCCCAGCAGGGCGCCGATCAGCATCTGGACCAGAAGAGCGGGATCCATCAGCGGGTTCCTCCTGCAGCGGTGTTGGCCATGGGACTACACCTTCTCCACTTGTCGCCGGCCCAGCAGGCCGCTGGGACGCAGCAACAGCACGAGGAACAGGATCGCGAAGGCCAGGGCGTCGCGCCAGCCGGAGGCGTCGCCGGGCACCAGCGCCTCCGCCAGACCCATGAGCAGGCCACCGGCGATGGCGCCCGGCACGCTGCCCAGCCCCCCGAGCACCAGAACCGCCAGACCCTTGAGTCCGTAGCTGATCCCCATGTAGGGCCCCGGCAGGCTGATGCTCACACCGATCAGGCCGCCGCCGAGGCCGGCCAGAGCGCCGCTGAGCAGGAAGGCCAGCCGCAGCATCGCCCCGCTGTCGATCCCCAGCAGCCGGGCGGTGGTGGCGTCCTCGGCCACGGCCTTGAGGGCGCGGCCGCTGCGGCTGCGCTCCAGCCACAGGGTGAGGACGATCACCGCCGCGGCGCAGACCGCCAGCAGCAGCACCTGCACGCTGCGGATGCGGGCGCCAGCGACCTGCAGCGCATCGGGCAGGCCCGCGAGGGCGGTGGCGGGGAAGGCATAGCCCTCGGCACCCATCAGCATCTGCAGCAGGTTCACCAGCACCAGGCCGGCGCCCAGGCTGGTGATCAGGTAGAGCAGCGGCTCGGCCCTGCGGCGGCGCAGCGGCGCGAAGGCCAGGCGCTCCACCACCAGCGAGACCAGACCGGTGAGGAGGGCCGCCAGCAGCAGGGCCGGGGTGAAGGAAAGCCCCTGCGGCAGTCCCCAGCCCGGCAGACCGCCGTTCGCGCTGATGCGCCCGCCCATCAGCAGGTAGGTGAGGTAGCCCCCCAGGGAGAACAGGGCACCGAGGGCGAAGTTGATCACCCCCAGCACGGAGAACACCAGGGTGTAGCCCAGCGCCACAAGGGCATACACGCCACCGCTGGCGGCCCCGTTGAGCAGGGTCTGGAGCAGGGCTTCGATCATCGGGCCGGGGGTGAAGCGCTGCCGCCGGCCCCGCCGCTGACCCCGGTCTCGCGCACCAGGGCGAAGCGGCCGCTGCGGCCGCCGGGATCCATGCGCACCTGGGCCACGTAGAACTGCCCCTGGACCAGCTCGCCATCGGGAGTGAAGCGGATCGGTCCGAGCGGGGTGTCGTACTGACCGGCGAGCAGCTCCTCCATCAGCGCCTTGCGAGCCTGGCCCAGGTTGACGTTCTCAAGCCCTCCGCGCCGCTGCAGCCGCTGGACCGCCTCGAACAGCACCTGGTAGGCGGTGAACGCCTGGGCCGTGATCTGGGAGGGGCTCCGATCCGGGCTGCTGCCGCGCAGCAGGTTTCGGAAGGTGCGGTTGACCGGGGTGTCCAGCTCCGGGCTGTAGGCCTGGGCGATCAGGATGCCGTCGCACCAGCGCTGGCAGATCGGGTAGATGTTGGGTGTGTTCATGCCGTTGCCCACCACGATCGCGCCCCGGTAGCCGAGTTCGCGCAGCTGACGCACCAGGTTGCCGCCCCCCACCGCCTGGATCGAGATCACCACCAGCTGGGGATCGGCCTGCAGAGCGGCGGTGATCGGGATCTGGAAGTCGTTGTCGGCCAGCTGGGTGCGCTGCACGGACACCGGCGTCAGACCGCGGGCGCGCAGGGTGCGCTGGAAGATCGCCGTTTCGGAGGTGCTGAAGGCGTCGTCCTGGGAATAGAACACGGCCACCCGCCGGATGCGCGGATCGCGCCGCAGAGCCTCGCTGATCGACAGCGGTGCGATCACCGAGCTCTGGGCTGACACGCGGCTGATGAAGGGGCCGATCTGGGGGATGCCCTTGGCGGTGTTGGAGGGGGCCACCACCGGCACGCCGCGGCGCTGGGCGATCGGGTCGGCGGCGAAGGCCTGCTGGGAGAGAGTGGGGCCGATCAGGGCCAGAACCCCCTGCCTGATCAGCAGATTGAAGCCGGCGATCGCGGTGGCCTCATCGCTGCCGCCGTCCTGCAGCTGGAAGTGGAGCGGGCGCAGGGGCGGTTCACCTGGCTGGCGCCGCCGGCTCCCAGCCCACTCGCGGGCCAGGCTGATGCCCAGGCGTTGATCCTGGCCGTAGAGATTGGCGTTGCCCGTCAGGGCGATCACCCCGCCGATGGTGAGGGCACCGTTGGGGGCATCCGCCGCTGGAACGGCTTTGGCGGCCGGATCGGCCTGCTGGCCCAGTACCGCCAAACCACCCATGCCAGCGGCCAGAAGGGCGGCGAGGCGAAGGGCTCCCCGCGCTCGCCAGGAGTGACGCGCAATCGGGGAAGTGGCGAGAGAGGATGCCAGCGTCCCAGCCAAACAGTCATCAACATAGGCGGTAGATACCTTCCTCGCTGGGGAAATCGGGGACTGGCTTCTCCGGGGCTCAGGGGAGATGAGCGGTTGCCGTTGATTGCTTCTGCAGACTGTTCAATCTCGTTTCACATCGGGTCTGCGCAGGCTGTTTCTGAGTGGCACCACTTCGTACACCAAAAATCATCTGACCTGCCACGGTGCATAATGTTGCCCATTCGCCCAGCCTTAGGGAGGCTCTGGGTAATCGGGGTTTGAGTGGCCGCAGTGAGAGATAACAGTGCTTTTGGTCGTGCATTGCCTCTGGGGCCCCCTTCTGAGGGTTTTTGGTCTCATGTTCAGCCACTCTGGGCTGGTTTTTGAGGCTGAATCGAGGTGTTCAGACACACCAAGCTCCTGGTCAGACTGTCACGAGTAACTGTCGTCGCGCCTGAAACAGATTCAACAATGCCGCCAGCACGTTGATCTTGGAGCGGTTCTTGGCCAGGCCACGCAGCCTGGTCTTCTGAAAGCCGAACTGCTGCTTGATCACCCGGAAGGGGTGCTCAACTTTGGAGCGGATATGAGCTTTGGCGGTCTCGATCAGATCCTGCAGCCTTCCTTCTGGTGTGTCTGGTAGGGCCGTGCGTTTGCCGGGTCGCATCGCCACCCTGAATTCCGTTGTCTTGCCTGTCATCTCGGGTCTCTTGGCGATGCCCTGGTAGCCAGCATCCGCGTAGACGACCTCCTCGTCGCCATGCAGTAGCTCGGCAGCCGAGGTGAGGTCATGCACGTTGGCGGCCGTCACCACCACCGAATGGATCAAGCCCGAGTCCTTATCCATGCCTGCGTGGACTTTCATGCCGAAGTACCACTGGTTGCCCTTCTTGGTCTGGTGCATCTCGGGATCTCGCTTCCCCTCTTTGTTCTTGGTGGAGCTGGGAGCGGCGATCAAGGTGGCATCGACAATTGTGCCCTGCCGCATCGTCATGCCTCGCGCACTGAGGTGGGCCTTAACGGTCTCAAAGATCTGCTCACCAAGCTCGTGCTTCTCCAGCAGGTGGCGGAAGGTGAGGATCGTGGTCTCATCAGGAATCCTGTCGCTGATCAGCTCGATGCCGGCAAAGCGGCGCATGGTGGGCACCTCGATCAGGGCCTCTTCCATGGCGGGGGCACTGAGGGAATACCACTGCTGCAGCAGGTGGGTCCGCAGCATCGTGGCCATCGGATAGGGAGGCCGGCCGCCTTTCGTGCTCGCTTTGGGGTAGTTGGGCTCGATCAACGCAATGAATGCCTGCCAAGGCACCACCGCCTCCATCTCACCGAGAAACTTCTCCCGTTTCGTCTGCTTCTTGGCCGTGGCGAGCTCGTAATCCGAGAAGCCAAGCTGTTTGCCGCTCATCACCCCAGTCCTGGCCTGCAATCACAGGACCATTGTCCCGTGGATCGCCTGGGTTTTCCAGAGTCTCCCTAGTGTCCCGTCCCGGAAATAACATCTGGAATCAGGAGTGTCACCCGAGGTTTTCCGTGGCGCTTGGACGTCCGATGCCGCCGCTGCTTCTCAGCGACGACGAGGTTCAGCAGCTCCAGGCTCTCGCCAGCTCCCGTTCACTGCCTCACTCCATCGTTCAGCGGGCCCAGATCGTGTTGGCC